>Ga0114931_10006098_pt1 | contig 14852 bp, 14 predicted proteins | sample 2SBtaG_FD_89579 | JGI IMG/M metagenome (GOLD analysis project Ga0114931, IMG submission 89579) | Deep subsurface microbial communities from Kolumbo volcano to uncover new lineages of life (NeLLi) - 2SBTROV14_V59a metaG | ecosystem: Environmental > Aquatic > Marine > Volcanic | place: Kolumbo...
CAGGACAGCGAGCAGAGCGAACAGAACCGACACCGGGGTGGTCGGCAGCTGCACAGCTCGAATGTTGGGATGGTAGTGAGCCCGACAGGATTCGAACCTGTGACCTCTTGCTCCGGAGGCAAGGGCGGGGCATCCATCAAAACTCATCATCGTTGATTTTCAATGAGTTAGCGGATTCGACACCCGCTTCCACCCATGAGAAATCGTGGGTTTTGTGACCACTATTGTGACCGCCCCATACGCTTCTTTGTTACGGTTCTGTCCCGACGGCCTAGCTGAAAGCCACGCCTCTGGTTTCGACCATCTCGGGCGAGCAAACCAGCGCCTACCAAGCAGCCGAAATTGCCCTTGCTGCGATTCACGCGGGCAAATAGGAGGATGAGTCACATCAGGCCACAGAGTTTCCGCCTTGCCATGTTAGACTGCGGCCCATACCGTGAGGACAGAACGGGTTGCAGATAGCAGCGAGCCGCCGCGGGTCCAACACTAGTCAGGCACCACGGAAGGAAGTGGTGATGTCATTACCAAAAGCGCTGTGGAAGCTGACAATTGATCCGAGGGGCAAGACAGATCCTGAGGCCGATTCGTTCGCTTTCTGCCAAGAGCGTAGCATCGTCGGAGTGGGCTGGGGCTTCGACACCCCGCCATCAGGGGCAAAACAGGTTCGGGCATGTTATCGCACGACTTACCCGGGAAGCAGATTTGCGGCCGCTCTAAGGATTATTCTGGAGCGCGTCGCCGTGGGGGACCATGTTTGGGTGTACGGGAAACGCTCCTATTACGTGTGCCGTTTGGAATCTGAGTGGCAGTACGAGGATGGCGGTGAGTGGGATCGCCACGATATTCATAACTTCAGGGAGGCAAATTGGTGCCGCGTTAGTGAGGCGATGGTGCCTGGGATCATTCGCAGGAAGCTGACCATGTATGGTGCCGCTCAGCTAATCACCGAAGACCTCGAATGGCGACGGTACTCCAAACTACTCTACGAAGGTTCTACTCGGATCTCCCCTACAACCGACGTAACGGTCTTGGGGAGGATTCTCGCGACCAAAAAGCCAAGTGAACTCTTTGCTGTGCTAGACCCTGACGATGTGGAGGACGTAGTCGGGGTCATGTTGCAACACCGCGGGTGGCGAATGCTTAAGTCATCAACGTACCGCAGCCAGAGAGATATCGAGTGCATTTTCAGGTGGGCAGGTGACGGTCCTCCGAGAACAGCATACCTCCAAGTGAAATCAGGTCTACATACTACTCTAGACCCTGCGGACTACAATCATCTGCTTGACCCAGATGTAACTGTTTTTCTCTTTAGCACTGCTAGACAGCCATATATCACCCGAACAGCAAAGAATATTGAGCTGATCAGTCAACAGGAGGTGGCGGAATTCCTGGTGGGGAACATAAGCTTGTGGAGTCCGGCGATGACCCTCCGCCTTGCGCTGTGGTCTGGCGCCTCTATCACTGAGGGCAGTGGTGTCTAACGAGCGGTTGGAACCGCGGGGCCCGGTGGGCCAACGGTCCGAAGAGTCGTCAGTATCAGGTAGGCCCGGCCCGTACATTCCGGCATGCTCCGAGTACGGTCCGCAGTTCAACGGCTGGACGTTACGCGCGCGACTAAAAGAATGAACTAGGCAGAGGATTTACTCGTGGGATTCAACTACCTCGCTGGAAAACGATGGAGCCAAGTCACTCGGGATGAGCGCTTTTTCTGTCAGCGCCTATACGAACTCATCAACGTAGAGACACCCGAAGCTTTCGTCGCGTTCCTTTATGACACCCACGATCTCGACGTTTCAGCCGGAGGTGAGTGGGAAGCCGGGTTTGAGGTCTGTTTCTATAGAGACCTTTGGCAACATCGCAGGCGGCAGGGAAAGCTGTTCTCTCTAAAACGCACCTTCGATTTATGTCTTTTTGGGGAAAAAGCCATCGTCATTATCGAAGCCAAGGCCGCCCAAGGGTTCGAGGACAACCAGACTGCGTCGTTCGTGCGGGACATCGTCGAAGTCGCGAGCCTGACCCAGGTTGAAAACGTGCAACTCGTGGGGCTTTGCTCATCAAAGTATGACGTGGAGCCCAATCTCGCATCGGCGTTCACCGGGCCGATCCTCAGGTGGAGAGATTTGGCTTCCAGATACGGCGACGACGATATCCTTCTCCGTGCCGACGATGTCTATGAGGATCGGCAACCCTTCTCGGGGGCGGGCCGCCACTCTGATGTGAAGCTCAGCGGGCTCGCCCTACTAGATGTTTTCCGCGGCGGTGCCGAGTGGTGGGTGGGTCGTGGTGGCGGCGGTATTCGAGGCGACAAATTCAAGGATGACCTTCGAACGGGACAATGGAGAGAGCAACAGTACGAGGTAAATACGCGAGCAGGCCAGCCACCTTCCTCCAATTATTTCAGTCTAGGGGAATTCGCTGAAGCTGTGGAGGAAGCTGATTCGGGATTGGGCGGGCCGTGACGATATTGGTGTAACGGCACCTAGCAACAGCTTGCACGTGTCAGTCGCTTCTGTCACCCCTGTGCTGACGTGCCAGCCCGCTTGCAGGTGAAGTCAATGTTAGAGCCATGCCGTCAGGCTATATTTCGGTCACCAACCCCTATACTGGAGTCATCGATGCGGTTTCAGATCGCCGTAGCAGCCCTCTGTATCTTGCCTCTTCAGGTCGTGGCCCAAGAGGCCGACAGCGACCTTCTGGAACCGATGGTAGAGATCCAGGATGGCAAGATGATCATCGAGTCCTACACTCTCGACAAGATAAGCCTTCCCGGATATGACCCCATGCAGTTCCAGGTCAGACATTACGCGGAAGCTCCCGCCGAAGGGGTCATAGGCCGCGACAATTTTGTGGCCTTAACCACGGCCCTGAACTTGATGCTCCTACAACAGAGTTTCGCGGCTGCCCTCAATGTTCCTGCAAGCGCGTTCCTGGATGCCTACGACATTCAGGATCTGGACGCTCCCATCGGTACCCCTGATCTTGAACTGACGCTGATAGTGGCCGCCGGCGGGATACAGATCGAGATTAAGAACACAACGACCGGTGAAGTATCACGCATGACCCAAACATGGGCGGAGTTCCGTGGCGAGTAAGGACACCTCACGCTAGGTAGCTCTCTAATGTGATGGGGTGTTCCTGGATAACTTCAGCTAAAAGTAGGAGACGCCGTGTCAAGCGAGGATAAGCTTCAGGACCTCCTACAGAGAATCGCCGAAGACGCGGCGGTCCCATTGGACAGTGAGGAAGCAACAAAGCAAGGGATCATTCTGCCGATCCTGAGTCGCGTTGGATGGGACCGCGACGACGTTGGGGAGGTCATCCCTGAGCATCGTGTCGAGAACGGGCGTGTCGACTACTGCCTCCGCGTCGAGCACAAGAACGCAGTCTTCATCGAAGCCAAACGTACCGACCAGGAACTGGATGGGCATCAGGAGCAACTCCTCGACTACGCTTTTCGCGAAGGAGTGGAGCTTGCGACGCTAACCAACGGCATCGTGTGGTGGCTCTACCTGCCTCTCCTGCGAGGCAGTTGGGAACAGCGCAAGTTCCTGACGATCGACATCACGCAGCAGGAGCCCTCGGCTGTCGCAGACCATTTCCGCACCTTTCTCAGCAGAAGTGCCGTGGTCGCGGGCTCGGCGATCGAGCGGGCGACAGCCCTCCACGACAGCCGCGCGAAGGAACGACTGACGGCGGTTACCTTACCCAAAGCGTGGACTCAACTCGTCCAGGAACCGGACGAATTGTTGGCCGAACTCCTTGCCGATCGAGTCGCGAGCCTTTGCGGGCATCAGCCGACGCCCGACCAGGTGGCGGACTTCCTGAATCGCGTGGCAGCTCCGACGGGCCCAACGACTTCTCCTCCTGGACCTGCACACGAACCGCCTGCTCATCCGCCACGGCCGCGCCGGCCTTCTGCAGGTGGTTACGCGTTCAGCCGACCGAACTCGTTTTCATTCCGTGGCAGTGAGCACCAAGCCTCGACCTGGAAGGAGGTCCTCGTTGGGCTGTGCGCCGAGATCGCCAAGCTCCACCCAGATAGCTTCAGCAAGGTGCTTCAGTTGAGGGGCAGGAAGCGCGACTACTTCTCTCGCGACTTCCGGGGGATGACCAATCCGCAGGAAGTCCCGGGGACGTCTGTGTTCGTCGAGACCAATCTCAGCGCCAACGATGTGGCCAAGCGGTGCCGCCAGGTTCTGCATCTGTTCGGATACAAGGACCGGGACTTCCAAATCTCTGCGGGCTAGGAGACGTTTTCTGTCTGCGGGTAGGGCGATACTCTCTAACCGGGCGTTGAGCTGCCCACGTAAGCTGCCGTGGTCCGAGACGCACCCGGACGGGGCGCCTAAAACGCATCAAGATAATTTTCCACGTACTCCAGCATATCGTCCCTTGTCCAATCAGTGACCTTCGCCTCACGAAACACCCTCTCCAGGGCAGACATCGCCCTTGATGCCTCCGTAGAATCCCAATTGGCCGTAAACATGCGCGCTTGATGCCTACCATATGAGAGCAGCTTCTCCCGAATCTCGCTTGAGGCCCGCTCGGCCTTCCAACGGCCGAGGCTCTTCTCCACGCGGCCACGGACAAGATAGATCGCGTTGATAAGAGAGAGGGAAGGGGGGAATTTCTCGGTTGTTACGAAGGACTCTAGATCCCGAGCGGCCTTGGCCCGTAGCTCCGGAGGTGGGTTCTCCATCGTTACGAAGCCTTCTCCGTAACTCTTGATAGTCTGAAGCCATCTGGCCGTTTCCTTGGCGACCTTGGCTTGCTCCTTCAGGCGCTGCGCCTCTTCCTCCTGAGTCCGTTTTTCGGCGGTCTCGGCGTCAAGGAACGCCCTGTCCTCACGATCGAGGCGCTCCTGCTCTCGGAGTAGCTTCCGGACTTCCAGATCAGCCCGAGCCTCCTGGATGCGTCGATCCCATGATTCGACGATCGATCCAGGAGAGAGGGTGGCCGGTTCGGTGTCATCATCGTCGGGCAAGTCGTCATCGGGCTCATCTTCCGGATGTGAGTGACTCGATTGGGCGTTCGAAGGGCGTGTCACTGGCCTCTCCTCGTGCCCTGACAGCAGCTGATCGATATCCTCCTCTCGATAGCGTCGCTCCCCACCAGCCGTCCGAACAGGACTGATGAGTCCTTGCGTCTCCCATCGGCGGACCGTGGCCGGGGTGACCCCGGCCCGCCTTGCTGCCTCTCCGATACGTAGCATTTGTCACCATCTAGAGAAATCGTTGAACATGAATGCCCATTTCTACCTTTGCGGCACCAGGAGCGACGGCCCGAAACGGCCAAATCCGCCGTTGGCGGTTATGGCTTTTGCGCTGACGGGACCTTCCCATTTCCAGGACCCGATTGAGCCACACACGACACAGGCCAGTTCGTCATAGTCGTGGAGGTCCTTAGCCAAACCGTCATCATGCTTACCGTCGGTCTCCGCTACCTTCACACGCCGGAGTGCTCCGCCGACGCTGATGCGTTTCACATTGCGAAACGCCAGCTCGACGGCTGCCGCATGTCGTGGCTGGTCACGCGAGCCCTTCTCGCCCTTGGTCGTGTACTTCACGACTTCACGTACGGCTTTTGCGATACCTGCATTGTCTTTCACGGTCGCGACCCAGACTCGTGACTCCTCTCCCAAGGCCTCACTCCAAATCGCCTCCAGAGTGGACTGGGGGACGAATTCCCCGTATACCAGCATGTGTATGTGCACCATTCCGCCCGGGGCGATCTCCTGGCCCGCGACGTAGGACGTATCCCGCCGTGATCGCTTACCGGCAGTGGGTTGATCGCGGCGCTGCTTGCCCCAAGTAGTGAGCCGCCAGAATGGAGTGACCGCGCCTCGGACGGCTAGCACTCGGGCCCTGAGAATATCGGGGTCGAATCGGTCTTCACGGTCCGGTAGAGCTCTGCTGGTGAGAACGATGAGGCGCCAGCTTCGCCGTTGGGGCACCCCTGGCCCATCCCAGGGCACGACTTCCATCAGGAGGTCGTGCACGGCTGCACGGGCTGCGATCCGGTCGCTGATTGCCGCGGCCATGCGGCGAGAGCAGTTGGGGCAGGTTCGTGCGCTGCACCTGAAGGGAACCACGTGACGCGTGCCGCAGCTGTCGCACGTGAACACAACCCCAGCGAGGCCGCAGTCAGCCAAGGCGATGGCGCGTTTATCCCATGGCTCCCCTTCGATCGACATCCGCCCTAGTTCTCGGGCAATGTCGCTCCGATATGAGTACTCCCAGTCTGTGTCCGGAGGCTCACTGAGCGGTGGTCCTGGCCGCTCACGTTCATCCAACTGCGGTGCAGGATGATTAGGAGTATCAAGAGAAGTCGGTGACTCTTTTGACACCTTTTGGTCTATCAGCGCGACGGACATTCTGACCTCCATGGCACGCGGTGGGGCCGGTGGAGTGAATGCCTGGCAACGCGCTTCGGAGACAGCCTTGTCCACGGATGACAAAAACCGTAGGATTAGGCTGCCGGGCGATGCCATGCATCCACCGGTACCAGTGGAGCGCGCGCCGAGGGAGGCACCCCTATGACGCGCGCGTTTCCTTTTCAGGACGCGGGGGACTCTGTCCCCCTGCGCCCCCTGGGCAACTTTGACTGGGGGGCACCCGGAGGCCTACACCCCCGGAGCGCCGCCCCGCATACCGATCCTCCGGTATGCCCCCATGCAGCTCGGGAGTTGCCACAACCCGGCTGCACGTCCCGTAGACTAACTAGCCCTCAGCTAATCGGCCTCTCCGACATCGAGTACATTTTCAATGGCCTGCAGCTTCTCCTCTGGAGACAGGTCGTCGGCGTCGACCACGTCTTCGAGGGCGGTCTGTTGGGCTTCATAGACCGCGATCGTGTCTTCCATCTCCGACCTAGTTGGTTTGGTCATGCTTAGACCCTCCTGGGTGTATCGGCACTGGACCGAGGATCACGGTTCAACCATGCGCCAGGCATCCAGAGGCCTTGTGCCGTTCCTTGCCCTGACAGTTTGCTGACCCTTCCTTTGGCGCTCCTGAAATGTCTCGATCGCTGAGCGTGTGATGCGCCATTGTCGCCCATGGAACCGGTATCCCTCCAGATCGCCCGAATTGAGCCAGCGACGGACCGTGTTGGGCGTGCGGCCGAAGGCCTGGGCCACCTGGCTGACGGTCAGATCCACTTGAAGATCTTGACCATCCGTGAGGGCTGGTTCCGCGCCGGGTAGTGCATTCTCGCCGCGGGCCAACTCGACTAAGTGTTCTCGAAAGAGCACGACGGCAACTCCGGGTGGCAGAGCCTTAGAAAGGCGCTCAAGCCGTTCTGCCGGCGACACTCTCGCACTCCCGTTCAGACTTGAGACGTTCCGCATCTTCCCTTCGCACTATCCAGCGACCGCTCCGCTTCTCCCCACGTAGTTCGCCTGTTAGGAGCAGCCGATGGGCGTTCTGATAGGGGATCCCCAGATACTGGGCCGCCTCTGCAAGTCCAATCATTTGTCGAACAGACATCCTGGCCTCCAGAGCCCGTGACTGGAGCCAATATGGGGTTGCTCTCGCGCCAAATCGAGTTCATGTTATAGGGGCAGTTAACACCTATGATATGTACATTAACTGGCGAGACGGTATGCCTAGAAGCAGCTTGGCTACAAGAGACGCTGTCGCTATCTCCAAACGCCTCAAGGAATTAGCCAACCACAGGTATGAATCAATGGCTGCTCTAACAAGAGCCTACAAGGTCGCAGCAAGGACCGCGAAGGGTTGGATGCGGAGAGTGAAACCGAGTGCCCCGGATCTGCCGTTCCTCGTGAGACTCGCTAGGAAAGAAGAGATCAGTCTCGACTGGCTACTTCTCGGCGACGGACATATGGTGAGACCAAACCGGGAAGTGAAAACGCCCTACGGGCATATGCTGTCGCTCGTGGAAACTGAGCTACGAAGGTCTGAGAATCCGACCAAGGATGAAGCAGCACGAGCGTGGGCGCACATGGTTACGTACCGAACGGATTCGTCCGATGAGGGGATAATCGATCTGGCTGTTGAAGGGGTCAGACCGTTTTACAGGGAGACCCTTCTCCACCTCAGGGTGCTTGATCGAGCCTCGGAGATGTTCGCCGGGTGGGTTGAAGCGTGGCAGCAGGGCGAAAACGTTGACGATGCTGAGGCTAGGCGCCGTGCTGACGAATACTCGGCAACGATGTCCCAAGAGTTTGAGAGGACAATGGGAGATCTAACCAATCCCTCGGGGCGGACGGACAAACCAGCAGAAGAGGGGTGATGGAATGGGACGTCCTAAGAGCGGTAAGCGCGTATTCTGGAGGACGAGGGGAGGTGAGCGTCGAGCCTATGGTGATTTCAGGGACTATGCGAACGTTGGAGGGGGACAGGAAGCCCTCATCCCACAGGGCCAGAAGCGCGCCACCAGTGACCCGGACATAGCCCAGACACTTGTTGCCGCGCGATTGAAGGAACTGGATGAACTCCGCCGAGGACGTGCTCTCCACGGAGAACGACGCCGGGCCACGCTCCAGGACTTCGCCAGTGAACATCTGGTTGGCAAGAAGAAGGCTGGCAGAGTGACGGACGCCTGGTTGGCGACCCGCGAACAGCAGCTGGCTTCCGCCATCGAGTTCCTTGGAGCCGGGCGGGACCTAGAGTCAATCAAAGTGAGTGACATCAAGGCTTGGGCTCACTACCTCACCGTAGAAGGTGGGGCCAGGGGAAGGCCGCTGAGCCCCGGTAGTGTCCGCCATTATTTGTTTGCCCTGTCGGACCTTTACGGGACTGCCCAGGAGGAGGAAGTCGTTCCCCCAGGGTACAATCCCGTGGCCGCATGGCGGCATAAGCCGAGTGTCAAGAGAGAAGAGGCCCGCTGGCTCGAACTGGATGAGGCCGCTCTGCTTTTGGAGTCTGCCCGAACCCTCCCTGAAGTTCGCTCGACTAGCAAAATCCTCGATCCGAAGCTGGTTCATGCTCTGCTGGCGACCTTTCTCCTTACCGGAGGAAGGAAGTCAGAAGTGCTCGGGCTCGCGGTTGATGATGTCAGCTTTGACCGCAAGACGGTGACATTCAGACCACACCCATGGAGGCGCCTTAAGACATCAACATCGCTCCGTGTGGTCCCTCTGTGGCCTCAGCTTGAGGAGATCCTGAGGGAGCATGTCTTCGATCCCATCCGTCCAATGGGCCGACTGCTGTTCCCATCCTACGAGACGGGCCAGGAAAGCATGATTGTCGAGTTAAAGAGAACTCTAGATCGTGTTGCAGGTCGGGCGGGATGGCAGCCGGGAGAGATCAGAACGAGGATCTTCAGGCATACCTACACAGCGGCCCGCCTTCAGACACTCGATCAGGGCGCTCCCGTTAGTGTCTTCACCGTTTCTAAGGAACTGGGCCACGGAGGGGATACCCTAGTCAAGCGAATCTACGGCCACCTTGGCAGAGTAAGGCACCGGTCGGAAGTGGTTGAGTATCCCCCCGAGCTATGCATCGCACGACTTGGGAAGAGGCTGGAAGCTATTGCATGATTCGCAAGAGTACTGCAAGGAATCTTGCGATTCTTCTGGGTTGGCGGCAGCGAATCGCCTTGCACGCGGATCCAAGACACGACCTCCGCAACCTACCGTCGTGGACTCGATCTGGACATGACTGTTAGGGTCAATAGAGCAGGCTTGGTGGTTTACCCGTCTTGTAGTGTTTGTCGACAGGCTGTGATTTTCCATTCATCGCGGGGAACTAGTCGGTCTCTGCTTCTGCGAGGACAGTGCAGACGAGACGTTCACCATAATTCTTGGCACTCTGCCGGGCGATCAGGTAGCTCACCAACGTAGCTAGGATATAGCCTAGCTTTGTGAGCCCAGATATTGGCAGCACGAGTGCCCCGATGCCCAACGTGATAAAGAAAAGGAACGCCAACACCGTCACATCCCTGGCAAGAAGGTAATCCTGGTGGGCGGAAATGACGTTTGCTTTAGAGTCTAGCTTTCGGAACAGTTTGTACCATTGGACGTTTTGTTCCCGCGGTACGCTCGGTAGCTGGCCGTACTTCTTCCTCAGAGCATCTATGTCGATCCGAGGGTCGCGTTGGGCCAGTACTGAAAAGGCCCGGGAGCCAGGCAGAGGGTCTTTCATCCGCCAGAACACGAGCCGCGCCTTTCCTTCGGAGCTAATCAGGCCATTCAAGATTATGACCGCAACAGGAAGGACGACGCTCAATGCGGCGTTCCCGGGATCTACCTTAAGTAGGCCGTCCACGATAGACGATGCGTTCCATTGTCCGAGAGTTACGACTGAGTAGAACACTACCGCGTTTGCCACAACGAAACCGGCCAGTTTCCACGTGTTCTGAGCTTTCAATGGGCGACTGGCTGCCCCGTTCCTAGTCATGATGGATCTTGTTCACCATTCTTGATGATTCCGAGGGACAACGCGAGCGTGTGCAGGACATCCTGCACCCTGTGTAGGGAGGCTCGTCCTCCAGCAAACACGTAATGCATCCTGACCCTCAGAGGATAGAGCGGATAGACACGCAAGTTAGTGTGGGAGCCGGCAGTGTCGAAATCACGCTTGGAAAAGCTATAGGCTACCGGCTCTGGATTGTGCTCTAGGTTGCCACCAATGATCAACATCAGCACACGCTCTGTCGACCTCTCAGACAGGGCCAAGAGCCTTCTTGCGGCATTGTAGTCCACCGAACTGGGAGACGGTGTTCCGCCGGGGTGGGTATGCCACATTCCGACGAAACGGATCGTCCCCTCGGATAAGAGCTCCAACTCCTCGTGTCGCTCCCGTACACCGATCGTACCGCAAAGAAAACCGTGCTCAGAAGCTTCGCTATCTAGCGGAGGGCCCATGACCTCATCGATCCAAACTACTCGGGACGCATCGTCTCGTTGCCCAAAGAGGACCCCGCCTGTTTCGACCTTTGGGCCTCGTCGCCGGCGGCTTTCCATCATGAAGTGCTGAATCCGACTCCATGCGCTCGGGGAAACCCGAACCTGGTAGCCACCTGTGTCGTCCCCCACCAGAGTATCGGCATGCAATTTCATAGGATCGAACGGACCGGTCGCACTCCCGTTTTCTGTTGGTGGAACCCATGCTACTAACGCCTGGTCCTCACCTTCTTCCGCAAGGTGTAAGGCCGATCTAGATACCATGGACGCCGCCAACCCAGCCACGTCGGCCGCTGACCCCGCAAATGTAATGTCCGAGCACCCCGGCTCCGGTTGGAAGAGCTCCTGGTCGCGCGTGTCGTTCCCCGGCCAGAACTCGTCCAGGATCTCTCTAGGACCATTTCGGAGGAGTTGGAGCTTGGCCTTCCTAAGGACATCACTTGGCCCACCACTGAACCCTCTGGGTGCAACCGCGACAAGTCCGCGGCTGGCGCGAGGACCAACGACAAGCGATGCGACTGAGACCGGCATACCCGTAGACTCAGCACTACGCATTTCTAGCTTCTTTAGCACGGTACGAGAGGCCGTGCAATCTAGGATGACATCTAGGTTTTTCGCCCAATCGAGATCATCAAGAACGGTAGTAACGATGTCAGCGTGAAGTCCCTTCACACTAGTGACACCTGGGAATACTTCCCGAAGCCGCTCTGCGAGGACTTCTGCTTTGCTCCGGTTGATGTCAGAATCGACAAAAGGCTGTCGCACCAACACGCCTGGAGCAACATTGGCCGTGTCGACTAGGAGGACGCTCCGCGCCCCACTGCGTACAACGAAGTCCGCAACGTAGCCCCCGATGGCGCCGCATCCCCACACCGCGATACGCTTGCCTGCGAACCAAGAACTGGGAGTACCACGGTCTCGTCGCACGGTGACCTCAGGCCTGTCCTCCCGGAGGCGACACCAGCGGACTTTGGCCTCCTTCGCCCACTCCCAAAGCCTGTCTAACGCGGCTTTACCAGAGGCCTGCCTATCGTCGTCATCAAAGTACCTATTAATGCTAGTCAACAAGTCCTTAGCAACGGTCTCCTCGATGAGCCACGCGACCAAGTGTTGATGGCGAACATCGCTCCCTGCTATGCCACGCATTGGGCTTCCTATCACTACTATGAGGCTACTCCTTTCACCTCGGCGGAGGGCACCCCATTGCAGGGTCAAGAGAATCTCTTGGAGTGCAAGGCCATGATTCGTCAGGGCTAGTAAGAGGCCCGCGACCGTGCGAGGGAACTCGAAGAAGGTGAGCTGACGGTCGAGGAGAATCGCCGCACCCGCTGCGTCGGGTGGATTCTCGGAATCAAATGGTGCCCACGCCACGATATCTGAGCGGCGGTCCGACACACACCGTACTACTGCGAGTCCCCGCCAACCTCCTTCTGGGACATGCGGGGTATTTGCACGTGGGATGACCATATGATCAGCACCCTCGTAAGCTACGGGGGGATGAAGCGGCGCGCCTGCTGGATCGAGTTCTCCAAGTGCGCCGAGCCGGAGCCAATCATCCAGCCTGTCGAGAAAACCGAACATTCCGTCACTGGGATCCCATTCGCTGCTAGGGGCGAGATACAGGCACAACGAAGAACCCCACTGGACGTGTGGGAAACCGGCAAAGCGCCGATGGGACGAATAGACTTTAGGAACCTGGAACGGGAAGTCTGGAGGGATAGTGATTACGAATCGTTCCCTGCTCCGCAGAGATAGGCCGCCTGGAGCGGTTTCGTAGTGTCTGCAGGGGAGACTGATTGTTAGCTGGAGCCAGGCTGCGGTTTCGGATGGCGGCTGGATGGACACAATCTCTAGGTATCCCGGATCCGCCGAAGCCACATCCCGGACCTGTCCTAGTGCAGTTTCTTGACCCTCAGTCACGTTGCGAAACCGAAGCCGACTCTCTCTTTAGGCGGACCTGAGCCGCCTCGTGCAGCCGCGACAGCCCCGGAAAGTGAGCCGCCCCCTTTCCCGCGATCACTGTCCCCATTGCCTCCATCCTCTCCGATAAGATGGAAGCCACCGTCATCAAACTCGAATACGATGGGGCTTGGATCCTCTTCATCCGGGTACTCCTGAGTGCACAAGAATTGGTTCGGAACTATCTCGAGATAGCGGTTCTTCGCCTTTGCGTGGGGAGGATTATCTCCTTTCTTATTACTACTTGGAATCGGACCGCTACTCGCCACGATGTATCCAGGGTTGCCTGCTGCCTTTTCCATGTCTTCAAGGATATCGTTCCTAAGCGACTCCTCTTCGTCTCCGTCGGCCCAGTACATCACAGACTTCGAACAGTGATGGGCTGCCAGCATCACGTTCCAAATCAGGTCGTCTTCAGCGCTTTTGTCAAAAATCCGGCGGATTGTCGAGTAGCATAGATCGCCGAATAGAAGTGCACTTCCCTTGGCGCCAGCAATCTCCAGTGTGACCTGCATGGCCAGGCTCGCATCGTTACGCTCCCCGTACGAATCATCCTTAAACGGTGCGTGGATAAAGGCCCGAAAAGAGTCGCTCACATCCTCGCCATCAAGCTTCGTTATCTCCTCCCCGGGAATCGTCAAGAGCTCCTCAGGAAAGCCCTTGAAGTCGTCCTCTTCGAGGAGGTCGTCATACCCAACAATTCGGACTCGATCACCTGACGAAGGCTGGCGTCCTGCCTTGATGGTGGCTTTGAGACGTCTCCTAGCTTCATTATGGAAAGTGACAGCGTCGTCGCAAAGATCCTTCTTGTACTCGCGGAATACACGTGGTGTGAACCACAATTCCCCGATCTGGACCTTGTCAAGGAGCTCCGAGAATCCTCTGCAATGGTCTTGGTCAGGGTGGGTCAATGCGAAAACCGCTAGATAGGGTTTGCCATCTCTCTTTGGTAAAAGCTCAACTAGCTCCTGGACGATGGCTGCGTGCGGATTGTCATCGTCCTCAGCATCGGACACTTGATGCAAGTCCACTTGAACAATTGTGTCCTTGTCCACACACAGCGACGTGCTGTCTCCAGTGCCCACCGGCCAGAAGACAAAGCCGGTTTCCGGTAATGCCTGGAGAGTAGTGTCGTGTTTGCTAGGCATTTTCATCTCCTAATCGCACGTCCGTGCTACGCAGCATATCGAGTACGACCCACAAGACATTTCGCATTCCATTCGGGAAGCGGAATATCGAGAACTCTAGGTCGCAGGGCTGAACTGGATTGACGCACCAGCATCACAGTAATCGAGGCAGGGGACGGGACCCAGGCGGCAGCTTCAACTCACGGCTAGACCACAGCGCAAAGGTCTACGCGTCCCCTATCTGACTAGCGTGTTGCGGGACGTTACGAATTCGACTTGTTAGCGAAGCTCCAAAATCGCGCAGCCGCCCGTAAGCGCAGCATGAAGTATTACCCCATCCGGGCAGACGGCGCTACCCACCGCAACTCCGTTTCAGAACTGAAACAACGTTGCAGCTCCACTATCCGAGAAACGCCCGGGCGGAGGCGAAGAAGGGCCTGTGCTGTCGGGCTGATGTGCATTGATTTGCGTGATCGTCCGGATCTCTTGGAGTCTAATCACGGCACCAAGTCAGAATCGGGCATCCCCGGACAGCATCTCTCCAGGTCGTACATTCGGGCGGGGGGTCGTCAGTTCGACGCCATCCTCGTTGACCACCCGGTGGCGGCCCCGCGGAAGAGGTGGGTTGAGCATCTTACGAACCGAGGCGGTCCTCAATCGGTTTCGCGGTGGTAGTTATCGCGGGAACCGCAGGCCATCCTGTGGTAGTTTTGTGACCGAAACTGTGACCGCGCCTCGATTCCTCAATCCGACGGCCCCAGCGGAGGCGCCGTAACCCATTCTGAAGACTGAGGCTAGTGTAGTGAGCCCGACAGGATTCGAACCTGTGACCTCTTGCTCCGGAGGCAAGCGCTCTATCCAGCTGAGCTACGGGCCCTCTCAAGAAGGGCATGGGGAATCGA
>Ga0114931_10006099_pt1 | contig 14848 bp, 11 predicted proteins | sample 2SBtaG_FD_89579 | JGI IMG/M metagenome (GOLD analysis project Ga0114931, IMG submission 89579) | Deep subsurface microbial communities from Kolumbo volcano to uncover new lineages of life (NeLLi) - 2SBTROV14_V59a metaG | ecosystem: Environmental > Aquatic > Marine > Volcanic | place: Kolumbo...
GTCGACCGCATCAAGGACATGATCATCACCGGCGGCGTCAATGTCTATCCGAAGGATATCGAGGAAATCATCGCCCGCCACGACGCGGTATCCGAGGTTGCTGTGTTCGGGGTGCCGGATGACAAATGGGGCGAGGTGCCGATTGCCGCGGTCATCGCCTTTGCCGGAAAACAGATCGACTCCGAGGCGCTGATGACGTGGACCAATGAGCGGGTCGATGCAAAATTCCAGCGCATTCGCGGCGTTCTCGTGCTTGACGATTTTCCGCGCAATGTCGCCGGCAAGACGCTCAAACGTGAAATCCGTGACCGTTACTTAGCGCCCTAAGAGGTTTTACACTTCCCTCCAGCGCTGGTAGGATCACGATGAACACGCCCTTCGAGAATTACCGAGAGGTCGCAATGTCCGTGACAGTCGCCCGTGATGACACGACCTTTGACCAGCGCGCCCGCTATGACGCGCTGATGGACGTCATCAGGGGCCGGATGACGGTGCGTGCGTTCGATCCCGATTATGTGGTGCCCGATGCACATTATGACATGATCCTGGACGCGGCCCGCCATGCCCCTTCCGGCGCCAATGCCCAGCCGTGGCACTATATCGTGGTGCGCGACAGCGCAAAGAAGCGCGAGATTGCCGACTATTTCATCGCCGAGCAGCGCGTCCGCGCCAAGCTCAAGATGAAGTTTCCAACGCCCAACTACAACGGACTGGCAACCGCTCCGGGATTTATCGTGGTGGTCAGTGATTTCCGCTGGGTCCGGGCGTTTCCGACCCTGCGCGACGACGACAGCGATCTCAATCGCATGTACATCGAAAACGCCGAACGCATTTTGCTGCAAAGTGTTGCGGCCTCCACCATGTCGGCGCATCTTGCCGCTGCCGCTCTCGGCTACAATGTGTGGTGGGTTACCGCAATCGGCCAGGAAAAAGCACAGACGACGATGAAACCGCTGCTCGGTATTCCCGAAGAGCTTTCGGTACTCGACATCATGTGTTTCGGGCCGCCGCTGAAGGAGCCCTACAAGCGCTGGAAAAAGGAGCTGACCGAAATTGTCAGCTACGACCGGTTTGACCGATCCCGGTTCATGAGCGATGACGAACTCGCCGACTGGATCGAAAACCGCCGCCACAAGGTGATGTACAAAGATGCCGAAAACATCGACTAGCGCCAGGAGCCGTGCGCTGTCGGGCCATTGCCTCGATCAGCAGATCGGATTTCTGCTGCGTCTTACCCATCAGCGTGTGGCCGGCAACCTGGCCAGGCAGTTCAGCGGCAGCGGCCTCAATGTGCCGCGCTACGTGGTCTTGTCGCGGCTCTACGAAAAGGGCCCGCTGACCCAGAACCTGCTCGGCCGGCTGGTCGCGATGGAGCCATGTGTCATCCATGACATGGTGCGTTCGCTGGAGGCGCGCGGACTGGTCTCGCGGCGCAGTGACGAGAATGATGGCCGCCGGCGCATCGTTGATCTCACCGATGACGGCCGGTCGCTGATCGAGCGCTATCTGCCGCTCGGCAACAAGGCAAACGAGGAATCCCTGAACGGATTGTCGCGCCGCGACCGCGAGCAACTGTTCAGTCTGCTGGCCCGCCTGAACGCCGAAGCGCCCTGCAATGCGGATATGCCCGACAACACAGATCCGTCCTGAGACCAGGGTGCCGCGACGCCCTGCCACGCCGCGGGTCCCGGCTCCCGCATAATCAAGAGTCGCCCGGCAGCATCGTGAAGCAGCCCTGACAGCGAAGCCGCCACCGCGGCCGGCCAGCCAATTTTTGTTGCCTTTGGCTGCGAGGCAAACTAAACGCTGACTATTGGCTCGCAGAGCCGGAAACCGTCTCGTGCCGGTCATCGAAGGGTAGTGATTGTGGGCATCCGTACGGCTTTGCAATCCTTGGCTGCCCGCCTGCCGCAAAGCGCGACGCTGGACAATTCACGCCATGATACACCGGGCCGGCACAGACTGCGGGTCGGACTGCTCGTTCTCTATGTCTTCGCGGCGAGCGCCTATTTCATCTGGCGCCTCACGGTGTTCAATCCCGAGGCGCCGGTGTTCTCGGCGGTGTTCTATGTTGCAGAACTGGTCACGATTGTTATTGGAATGACGCTCATAGCCGTAGGCTGGCGGCGCAAGAGATCGGTACCGCCGGCACCACCGCGCAACCTGGCTGTTGATGTCTTTGTTACTGCCTATAACGAACCGGTCAGCGTGATCCGCAGAACTGTTCTCGCCGCGATCAACATCGAGTATCCTCATGTCACCTGGCTACTCGACGACGGTAACCGGACGGAACTGAAGGCTGTGGCGCAAGAATTCGGTTGCCGCTACCTTGCCCGGGAACATAATCTGCACGCCAAGGCTGGCAATCTGAATAATGCCCTGCGCCATGCATCCGGCGCATTTGTGGCTATGTTTGACGCCGACCACGCTGCCCAGCGCGACTTTCTCGACAAGCTTCTGGGTTATTTTGCCGATTCCCGGATCGCTTTCGTCCAGACTCCGCAGGATTTTTACAATCTCGATTCGTATCAACACGGCCGCGGCAAGCGCAGCAAGAACATCAGCCATGATATCTCCCAGTTTCATTATGTCGGACAGCCCGGGCGTTATCATTGGAACGCCGCGACGTTTTGTGGTTCTTCGGCGGTTGTCAGGCGATCGGCGCTGGATGATATCGGCGGCTTTCCAACCGAAACCGTCACCGAGGACATGCACGCGGCTGTGCGCCTCCAGAAGGCCGGCTACAGCAGCGCCTATCACAGCGAGCCGCTTGCCTTCGGCATAGCGCCGGTGGGCTTTGCCGGTTATTTGCGCCAGCGACTGCGTTGGGGCGAAGGCAATATGGACGTCGTGAGAATTGAACATCTTCCGTTGGTCCCCGGCCTGACCCCGGCGCAGGGATATTGTTACAGTGCGCTGTCCTGGCTCTATATCAGCGCATGGCAGCGGCTGGCATTCTATCTTGCCCCGGTAGTTTTGTTGTTGTTTCAGATTTCGCCTATTGTTGCTGACTTCGAAGTGTTTCTTGCGTTCTTCGCCCCGCATCTGCTGCTGACAGTGCTTACTTTCGAGGAATTCGGCCGCGGATACGGTCGCTTCTTCCGCTCGGACGTCTTTGGCATGGCCCAATTCGGCGCCGGACTTTTTGCCACCACATCACTTGTCCCTCGCTCCAAGCCGTTTCGCGTGACACCCAAACTGCTGACCGGCCGGATCGAATGGCTGTTTCTGATGCCGCAATTTCTGGTTCTCGGTGCCAGCACCTGCGCCGTCGGTTACCTGGTCTGGCTGTGGCTTCGCGGCGCATCGATTGGTCTGATGCCCTGGATTGCGATCTTTGTTGCCGCGCTGGCGATGCTCAATGCGCTCTATGCTGCCCTGGTGATCGGCAATGCCGTTCGTGTGGCGCGTCTCAGCGACAAGGAATATATGCATCCTGCTCCGCTTTTGTTCGAAGCAGAGCCGGTGTCCGGCAGCGTAACACCAATCGCAGTTCATGAAATCTCTGTGGAAAAATTGACGCCGCGCGGACAGGGCCTGACCGGCTCTGACGGCAAGTGCGCATCCACGATCCGACTCTATCTGCCCGGAACAAGCCTCGACATCCCGATACAATTTGTACATTTGGAAAACAGTTGTGATGGCGCTCATGGATCACCAGACATCTGGTTTGACTGGCGGAACAGTCATGATCGCAACCGGCTTGATCTTTGCCTCCATGCAGGACGCTGGTATCGTCCGGTATACGGGTATCATGAAACCAGCCGAACTCCCTATGATGTGTTCCGGGACGTCCTCGATACCGGCTCGCTACGCGGCCCCGAACGGCCCGGCTGGCGTCCGGCGCTCTATAGCCGCCGGTCCACAGACAAGAAAAAACTATGCTACCTGACAGACAGGATCGGCGGGAGGCACGGGACCGCCGGGATCATTATTTTCGAGAAACTGCCTTTGGGTTCCATACTGTCGGTCAGTGAACCAGGTCCTGCAGCCGGCACCGTCCGGCGTTACCGGATCGGCGAAATGTGTTTGCGTGCGGTTCAGGATCAAATCGCTCTCGACAGTGTTGGCGGAAAAATCCACGAAATCAGCCGGCAACCCTGCGGCGCATCATAGCGTCCTGCCGCACGCGATGAGCGCAAGTCGGACGGCGCACGGCGAGAAACTGTGGCTTTTTTGCAACTGTCGAAAACAAATTTTGATGCCTGCAAACAACGTCATCGACTCGTCGTTTTCGAACGTCTACCATCTCATAAGGGTTGAGTATTTCAGATTCGCTGGGTCGTGTGTCAGCGGTGGGGCCGTTGCTTGAATTGGTGACGGTGCGTTTGAAGTGCAAAACAGGACCGGAAATTGATCATGAGCAGCAGCTTGAAATCGACACTTGCGGCGGTCTTCATTGGCGGTTTGTTTGTCGCCCCCGCGATCGGCGCCGACCTCGACGGCCCGGCCTCACGAAAGACCGACCGCGCCGACGCCACGGCGGTTTTCTGGGGCTTGAACGGCAAGGAGGATGCCTACTTCCTCTATGGCGGTGCGGTTCACGCTCTCAATGGCGATCTCGCGAGCGAGGGTTATCTGTTGCGCGGTTTCGTCGGGTTTGGCGAGTATGATTACAGGAATTCGGGGATTGCCGGCGGCAAAGTTGACGGCGACATTGTGAGCCTTGACGCCAGCGTCGGTTATCAGATCTTTGTCGATAACATGCGCCTCACCGGTTATGTCGGCGTCGCATTCGAAAACAACGACCTCTCACCTAATGACCCCGGCAATTCAACCCGTGGCGATGAAGTCGGCGTCAAGCTGCAGGGCGAAATCGCCAGCGTCGGTCTTGCCCCCTGGCACTGGAGTGCGCTGGCGTCTTACGGTTCGGCGAACGACTCCTACTGGGCACGGGTGCGCGTCGGCTATGAGGTCACGCAATTCATTATCGGTCCTGAAGGCCTGCTGATGGGTAATGACGAATATGATGGCCAGCGGATTGGCGGCTTCATCACGCTGCCGCAACTGGGGGCGGTCAGTGTTTCGCTGTCAGGCGGCTATGCGGACGTCGACGGCACGCAGGGTGACAGCAGCGCTTACGGCTCGGTTGATTTCTCAACTGCGTTCTGATCGTCCGGCGTTCATTCGCGTCAATCAAACGTCCTGGGGCCACGCCGCCGCGAACTGCGACCACATTCCCGCTCGCAGCGAGCCTCAGCCCTGATTGAGCGCCAGAATCTGCGGACTGTGCCCGCATGATGCGATGAAGCGCAGAAGATCGTCCGGCAGAATGCTGTTGGTCGCGGTGTTTCTCAAGGGGTGGAAGTTGAGCAGCGGCTGTTCCATCATGGCCTGTTCGAGCACCACATTGACCCGACATGCGCTATCGTTGATCAGCGCGAACGGGGTCACCGAACCCGGCTCCACGCCGAGCAGGTCGCGCAACGCTTCAGGCTTGCCGAAGCTCAGCCGGGCGGACCCGATCGTGGCGTGCAGCGTCTTGAGGTTGATCGCGCTGTCCTGCAGGGCGACCACCAGCCAGAACTTCCCCTTCTTGTCCTTCAGGAACAGGTTCTTGGTGTGGCCGCCGGGCATGTCAATGTCGAGCTGGTTCGATTCGGCCACCGTGAACACTGCGGGATGTTCATAGCAGGTGGTCTCGATGCCGAGTGCGGCGAACCGCGCCATCAGCTGCTGTTGCGCATCACTCATGTGTTTGGCGTTAGCCCCCTGTTCCAGCGTTCCAGCGCCGGCCGGCGCTCATCATAGCCACCGCTCCGACCGCGATCAATCCGGCGCCTGTTTGCGTAAGGTGTTGCAAAGCGCCATGCTTATCGCGTAATAACAGCCCCGACCGGGATGCCAGCCACAGCGCCCGTGTCACGCGGGCGTAGCTCAGGGGTAGAGCGCAACCTTGCCAAGGTTGAAGTCGTGGGTTCGAATCCCATCGCCCGCTCCAATTTTTCAATGACATTCAGGGGTTTTGCGGGTTGCCTGTCCTTGCGGCGACGCCCATGCTGTGGGTGCTTGGTTGCGGTGCTGACCGGCATATTCGACTCGACAAGGACGGACAATGGCCCGACAGCGGATCACGATTGTTACCGGCGGCGCCAGCGGTATTGGCGAAGCCGCGGCGCGGCGGCTCGCCGGTGCCGGCGATGCCGTATTCATCTGCGATATTGACGGTGCGCGCGGCCGGGGCGTTGCCGACGATATCTGTACTGATGGCGGCATCGCGCGCTATTTCGAGCTCGATGTGTGCGACGACGATCAGGTCCGGGCGCTGGCCGAGCGGATCGCCGCCGAACATGGCGCAATCGACGTCCTGATCAACTCCGCCGGCGTGCTTCAGGATGCGGCGTCCGCGCTCGATGTGCCGCTTGGCGAAACCGAGCGGATCATGCGGGTCAATTATCTCGGCACCGTTTCGTGCTGCCGCCACTTCGCCCGGCACATGAAGGACGCCGGCGCCGGTGCGATCATCATGCTTGCCTCGCTCACCAGCTTTCGTTGTTCGGCGCAGTCGGCCTACGGAGCGTCGAAGGTAGCGATCGTCAACCTGACCGAATGTCTGGCGGCCGAACTCGGGCCGCACGGCATCCGCGTCAATGCGGTGGCACCGGGATACACCCTGACACCGGCGATGCGTGCAGCGATTGAGGCGGGTGCCCGCGACCCGGATCGGGTCATCGCGGCATCGGCGCTGCGCCGCTTCGTGACACCCGCCGATGTCGCCGATGCCATCGCTTTTCTGTGCTCGCAACAGGCGTCCGCCATAACCGGGATCACCCTGCCGATCGATGCCGGTTTTCTGGTCAGAAGCGCCTGTGACGCCTTTGCCGCGAAAATTCCTGAATAGAACCCGGCGCAGAAAAAAAGGCCGCACCCGGGCGGAACACTCCACGGGTACGGCCCCTCTCTAGTCCCAGCCCCCGGCAGTTTGTCTAGCTGACTGCGCTCCCTTGCTGGATCCGGCGCGTTGTCATGACGCCACTGCGCGCCACGCCACACCGGTTGGCCGATCGAAAGGCGGTCCGCCCGCTTGCTTATTATTATCGCGGTGCGGACCCGGTCGTCCGCCGGCCTTATAAACTGGAGAATTAACTGGTACGGGGCGCCACATGGCTGCCCGCGGCACATGCGTGTCAATACCTCGCGCCGGGACGGCGCGGACAAGACAAGGATGGAAAAATCGACTCAAAATGAACCACTGCACCCTTACCCGCCCGACCGTGTCGCACTACCGGCGGAGCGGAAAACCAATGCCGCACTATCTTTTTCTCGAGTGGCCATCGGCCCCACAACACCCTTAACCTTGATGGCTGGGAACCATCGGGTGATGTCGGCCCGTTGCCTCTGGTTAGCAAATTTTCACGCTGCCTGCAATTTTCATTTGGCCGATCATCGGCTATAGGATGTTTGAAGGTGGTGGGCGCAAGGCCTGTTGCCGCTCCCACACTGGAAGGAAACGCCGAGCCCCATGTCGACAATCGCCCGCACTCAAACCCGTTCGCCTGTCGCGCGCCTGCCGCTGCTCCGGCTGGCCGCCATTATCGCGATGAGCCTGACGCTTGCCGGTTGCGGCATCAACAATATCCCGACCTATGAGGAACAGGCCCGCGCCGCGTTCAGCCAGGTGATCAACCAGTACAAGCGCCGCGCCGACCTCATTCCCAACCTGGTCGAGACCGTCAAAGGCTATGCCCGGCAGGAGCGCGACACCCTGACCGCGGTGGTTGAGGCGCGGGCCCGGGCGAGCCAGACCAAACTGCCGGACAACATGCTGACCAATCCGGAGGCCTTCAAGCAGTTCCAGCAGAACCAGAACGCGCTGAGCTCGGCGCTGTCGCGGCTGCTGGTGGTGGTGGAGCGTTATCCAGACCTCAAGTCGAACCAGAATTATCTGGCCCTGCAGTCCCAGCTCGAAGGGACCGAAAACCGTATCGCGGTGGCGCGGCGCGACTATATCGAGGCGGTGCGGCTGTACAATACCGAGCTCAAGACGGTACCTGGTGTGTTCTGGGCGCGTACGCTCTACAGTGACCGCAAGCCGATGGAGACCTTCACCATCACGGCGGACGAGCAAAAGGCACCGAAGGTGAAATTCAACTGAACGGCAACGGTTTTTCGCGGCTTGATCGGCACCATGGATCTCTATTCGCAGTTCCGGCAAAACGCTCATCTGTCCGTGGCCACGCTGGTGCTGATGGCGGCGATCATTTGGGCGGGTGTTGCCGGCGCGTTTGCGCAGCCCTCGTTTCCGGCGCTCACCGGCCGGGTCGTCGATGACGCCGACGTTCTCAGCGCCGATCAGGAACAGATCCTGTCCGCCAAACTGGAGGCACTGGAAAATGCCACCACCGATCAGTTCGTGGTGGCGACGCTGTCCTCGCTTCAGGGTTACGAGATCCGCGATTACGGCTATCAGCTCGGGCGTTTCTGGCAGATCGGCCGGAAGGACAGGAACAACGGCGTCCTGCTGGTCGTCGCGCCGAAGGAACGAAAAGTCGCGATTGAAGTCGGCTACGGTCTTGAAGGAACCCTGACGGACGCGATTACGAAGCTGATCATCGAAAACGCCATCATTCCGAAATTAAAGAAAGGTGATCTGCCCGGCGGCGTCAGCGCCGGCGCCGAAAAGATCATCGCCATTCTCAGCGGCGACAAGGAGATGGTGCTGAAGCTGCGCAGCGCCCAGCAACGCGGCCAGTGGATCACCATAGCGTTCACGGTGGCCATCATCTCATTCGTGCTGCTGATCTTCATCTTCAATATTTTCGGCGGCGGCACGCGCCGTCGCTCAGGCGGCTCGGGACGGTCGTCCGGCGGGTGGGCGTCCGGCGGTGGCTGGAGTTCCGGCGGCGGTGGCTTTTCCGGTGGCGGCGGCAGTTTCGGCGGTGGCGGTTCGTCGGGCAGCTGGTGACAGATCAGCGCGCCATCGCGTGGTAATCCTCGTTGGGCCGCATGTCGGTCGCCGCCGCCATCCGGTTTGACATGTTGAAAAACGCGGCCACGGCGGCGATATCCCAGATGTCGCGCTCGGAAAACCCGTGCTTGCGCAGCCTGTCGCGATCATCATCCTCGATTTCCGCCGGGCGCTCGGTGAGCTTGACCGCGAAATCGAGCATCGCGCGCTGGCGCGGTTCGAGATCGGCGGTGCGGTAGTTCATCACCAGATGTTCGCCAAGCTCGGGCCTGCCGGAAAGCTGGCGCACCGCCGCGCCGTGGGCAACAAGGCAATACAGGCACTTGTTGACGCTGGAAACCGCGACCGCGATCATTTCGCGTTCGAGTTTGCTCAGGCCGCTGTCGGCCAGCATCAGGTCATTGTAGGACGCCATGAAGGCCCGCAGCTTGTCCTGATCGAACGCATAGGCGCTCAGCACATTGGGAACAAGGCCGAGTTTTTCCTCGCACTTGGCAAAATATCTGGCGAGGTCCTCGTCAAGTTCCGCAACTGGCGGCAGGTCGAGGGCGATGATCTTGTTTTTTGCCGGCATGTCGAAAGCCTCCGGGCGGGTTGAACGGACACCAACGTCCACATCTGGACGGCAATGGTTATCGTGAATTGCCGCTTGCGGCAACAGCGCCGCGGCGGCAGGATGGGTGGGTGGCGCAACGGCTGGTGCACACCGGCAGGCTGGAAGGTATCGGGACACGATGAAAATAACCGACACTGATCGCGCCCGCATCGTCGAGGCGATCGCGGCAGCGGAAAAAAGGACGAGTGGCGAAATTGTCGCCATCGTGACCGCGGCAAGCGACGATTACCGCCATCTGCCGCTGTTGTGGGCGGCGGCGGCGGCCCTGATTGTGCCGCTGGTGCTGATAAACCTCGGTGGCTGGCCGGTCCAGTCGGTCTATCTCGCCCAGCTCGGCGTTTTTGCGGTGCTCGCGGTGGTCCTGAGCCTGGCCCCGGTGCGGCGCTACATTGTGCCGCGGGCGCTCGGCAGACGGCGCGCGCACCGTCTCGCGGTCGATCAGTTTCTGGCCCAGAATCTGCACACCACGGAAGGCCGCACCGGGGTCATGATCTTTGTCTCGACCGCGGAGCGCTACGCCGAGATTGTCGCCGATGAGGGCATTTACCGCAAAGCCGACCGGTCCGTGTGGGACGATGCGGTGGCGGCGCTCACCAGCGAGATTGCCGCCGGCCGGGTCGGTGAAGGTTTCGAACGGGCAATCAAGACCTGCGGCGCCGTTCTTGCGGAGCACTTTCCGGCCGGCAAGGACAACCATGACGAATTGCCAAACCGGCTGATCATTCTTTGAGCGGCGGAAGCAGCCAGCCATGACAGCGGATTTCAGCGACGGGCGGCGGCCATGAAGTTCAGCCGGAAAATCACCGTCGTCGGCGCCCACGCCGAAGGCGAGGTCGGCCGCGTCATCACCGGCGGCGTGCTGCCGCCGCCAGGCGACAGCGTGCATCAGCAGATGATGTATCTGCGCGACCACGGTGACGACTTGCGGCGGCTGCTGCTGTTCGAGCCGCGCGGCGGCGCGTTCACCCATGCCAACCTGATCGTGCCGCCGATTGACGCATCCGCGGATGCCGCCTTCATCATCATGGAGCCGGACGATTATCCGCCGATGTCGGGCTCCAACTGCATCTGTGTCACCACCGTGCTGCTGGAAACCGGCATGGTGGCGATGACGGAGCCCGAAACCCGGCTCGTACTGGAGACCCCCGGCGGACTGGTCGAGGTCACGGCCAGTTGCCGCGATGGCCGCTGTGAGCGGGTCCGGTTCGCCAATGTGCCCTGTTTTGCGCCGTTGATTGATCAGCGGCTTGAGGTTCCAGGGCTTGGCGAGATCCGCTTCGATCTGGCCTATGGCGGTGCATTTTTCCTGATTGTCGATGCCGGGGGGTTCGGTTTCAGGCTGGTCGCCGAGGAAGCCCGTCAGCTGGTCGAAACCGGCGAACGGATCAAGCAGGCCGCGGCCGGGCAGGTGGCGATCAGCCATCCCGAAAACCCCGATATCAACACAATCGCCTTCACCCAGTTCGCTGGTCCGGTCAGGGTCGAGAACGGCGTCAAGACTGGCCGCAACGCGGTGGTTATATCGCCGGGCAAGATCGACCGTTCACCCTGCGGCACCGGCACCAGCGCCCGGCTCGCGGCGCTGTTCGCCAAAGGCGAGATCGGCGCCGACGAGCGCTATGTCAGCATATCGCCGATCGGATCGAGGTTCGATGCCGGCATTGTCACGCGCACCGCCGTCGGCGGGTTCCCGGCGATTGTGCCGTGGATTTCGGGCCGCGCGTGGATCACCGGATTTCACGACTATGTACTCGATCCCGAAGATCCGTTTCCGCGCGGCTACACGGTTTCCGACACCTGGTACCGAACCCTCTAGTTTGTTCTGTGCACACTAGAAAGGCTCGGGGCCTGGCTGGTATTTCGGGCTCCGCCGATCAGCGGCTTTTGCCTTGTCAAAGCGGGCGAAGCAGCCCAAGCTTGCATCAGTTGGGACCGCCGCTGTTTTTAGCGGCCGTGCGGTGAAGGCCCGATGCGGCCTTCAGCGCAAAATGTGGGGGAGCGCCTGATGGTGAAAGATGCGAGTCTGCAGCGGGTCATCAAGAAGACGATGACAGCGCTGAAACGCGACCGGCCGAAGGACAGCAGCTTCGGGAAATTTCTCACAGGTCTGTTTCGCGGCGGCTCGCAAAGCGATCTTGCGGCCACGCCGGGTGGCCGGCTGGCGGCGCTGGCAACAATCGTGTTTCGCGAATATGTGACGCGCCGGCCGGGCCGGTTCTCGATCGCCTTCGATGATATTGCCGGCGAACGGCCCTCGACTCTGATTACGATCACCAACGACGACATGCCGTTTCTGGTGGATTCGGTGCTGGGCCTGCTCAACGATTTGGGCCATCCGGTGGAACTGGTCCTTCACCCGTTGATGCTTGCCTGCCGCGATGACGCGGGCCGGCTGCTCGATGTTGTCGAGCGCGCCGGCGATACCACCGGCGACGTCTTGCGCGAGAGTGTGATGGCCGTGGTTATCGAGGGCCTTCGGGCGAGCGACGAACGAAAAGTTCTCAGATCCCAGCTTTCCGATATCCTCAGGGATGTCCGCACCGCCGTGCTCGACTGGGAAACCATGATGACGCGGCTCAGAAATTCGGTGCAGAGATTCAAATCGTCGCCGCCACCGATTCCGGTCGATGAACTGGCCGAATCCATCCAGTTCCTGGAATGGCTGATTGACAATAATTTCACCTTCATGGGCTTGCGGGAATACGCCTTCGATGGCGACCCGAAAACCGCGCAGCTGAAATCCGTGGAAGGGTCCGGGCTTGGCCTGCTGCGCGACCCGGACGTTCACGTGCTGCGCCGCGCCGGCAAGCTGGTCGCGATCACCCCTGAAATCCGGCAGTTCCTGCTTGAACCGGCACCGCTGATCATCACCAAGGCCAATGTCAAGGCAACCGTCCATCGCCGCACCTACATGGATTACATCGGCATCAAACAGTTCTCTGAGGCCGGCAAGCTGACCGGCGAATTGCGGGTCATCGGCCTGTTTACCTCGAGCGCATATAACCAGAGCGCCCGGCGCATTCCCCTGCTGCGCCGCAAGGTCGCGGCGGTCATGGAGGCGAGCGGCTACAAATCCAACAGCCACGCCGGCAAAGCGCTTCAGAATGTTCTGGAAAACTATCCGCGCGATGATCTGTTCCAGATCGACACCGCCGCGCTTCACGATATTGCCGACGGCATTCGCCAGCTCAATGAACGGCCGAGAACGCGGCTGTTCGTGCGCCGCGACCGGTTCGACCGGTTCGTCTCCGCGATTGTGTTTTTCCCCCGCGACCGCTTCAACACAGATGTCAGAATGCGTACAGGCGAATTGCTGGCGGACGCCTACAAGGGCCGCATCTCGGCCTATTATCCGGCCTATCCCGAAGGCGGCATGGCACGGGTCCACTACATCATCGGGCGCGACGAGGACAAGACGCCGGAGCCGGACCAGAACACGCTGGAAGCGCGGATCACCGAACTCGCGCGGACCTGGGACGACCATCTGCACGATGCGCTGGACGAGACCTTCGACAGCCGCAGGGCGCGAACCCTGAAAGCCCGTTACATGGGCGCATTTTCCGCCGCGTATCAGGAAGAATTCACGGCTCAGGAAGCGATTGCCGATATCGATCATATCGAGCGGCTCGAAACGCCGGGCGACATGGGCGTCGAGTTCTATCGCAGCAACGGCGATGGTGACACTGCGCTCCGCCTGAAGATTTTTCATCTCAGTGGCCCGATTGCCTTGAGCGACCGCTTGCCGATTCTCGAAATGATGGCGATGCGCGCGGTCAACGAACGGTCCTACAAGGCAGCGCTGCGTGAACCGGGCGATGTAGACGCGGTCAGCATCAATGTGGTGCGGATCCACGATATCGTGCTGGAAGCGGTGCAACCCATTGCCGACAGCTTCGACAAGCTCAAGAGCCTGCTGGAAGAGTGCTTCCTTGCGGTGTGGAATGGCGCTGCCGCCAATGACGGCTATAACGCACTGGTGCTGCGCGCCACGGTGCCGTGGCGCGACGTGGTAATCCTGCGTGCCTACAGCAAGTATCTTCGCCAGGCCGGAATATCCTTCTCCCAGCGCTACATGTGGACGACCCTGTCAAAGCATACCGATGTGGCGATGCTGCTGCTCGACCTGTTTCGGCTGCGGTTTGATCCGGCGGACAAGGCTTCGCTTGAAAAACGCACGGTGCGCGCGGCCCGGATCGCCGACAAGATCGAACAGGCGCTGGCGGCGGTTTCGAGTCTCGATGAAGACCGCATCATCCGCCGTTTTCTGAACGTCATTCAGGCCACTGTGCGCACCAATGTGTTTCAGGAAAATCCCGACGACGGCACCCATGGCGCGCTGGCGTTCAAGATCGACAGCGGCGACGTGGACGGTCTTCCCGAACCCCGTCCGTTTCGCGAAATATTTGTCTATTCGCCCGATGTCGAGGGGGTGCATCTGCGCGGCGGCATGATCGCGCGCGGCGGCCTGCGCTGGTCCGACCGGCCGGAGGATTTCCGCACCGAGGTGCTCGGGCTTGTCAAGGCCCAGCAGGTCAAGAACGCGGTGATCGTTCCGGTTGGGTCAAAGGGCGGGTTTGTGCCGCACAAGCTCCCGCAGGGCGGCACCCGCGAAGATATTCAGGCCGAAGCGATCCGCTGTTACAAGATTTTCGTCTCGAGCCTTTTGTGCCTGACCGACAATCTCAAGGGCTCCCGTGTCGTGGCGCCGGCACGTACCGTGCGTTATGACCAGGACGACAGTTATCTGGTGGTTGCCGCCGACAAGGGCACGGCGACATTTTCCGACATCGCCAACGGAATTTCGCAGGAGCGCGGCTTCTGGCTCGATGATGCGTTCGCATCCGGCGGGTCGGCCGGCTATGACCACAAGAAAATGGGCATCACCGCGCGTGGCGGCTGGGAAGCGGTCAAGCGCCATTTCAGGGAAATGGATGTCGATATCCAGACGACACCGTTCACCGTGGTCGGTGTCGGCGACATGTCAGGGGATGTGTTCGGCAACGGCATGTTGCTGTCGCGCAGGATCCGCCTGCTGGCGGCGTTCGACCACCGCGACATCTTCATTGATCCCGACCCCGATCCGGCGACGAGCTATGCGGAACGCAAGCGGCTGTTCGGCCTCGCCCGTTCGAGCTGGCAGGACTATTCGGAAAAACTGATCAGTCCCGGCGGCGGCATTTTCTCGCGGTCCGAGAAATCAGTCCCGCTTACGCCAGAAATCAAGAGGATTACCGGATTGACGGCAACGGCCGTGACCCCGGTCGAACTGATCCGCGCCCTTTTGCGCATGGAGGCCGATCTGTTGTGGTTCGGCGGCATCGGCA
>Ga0114931_10006100_pt1 | contig 14847 bp, 12 predicted proteins | sample 2SBtaG_FD_89579 | JGI IMG/M metagenome (GOLD analysis project Ga0114931, IMG submission 89579) | Deep subsurface microbial communities from Kolumbo volcano to uncover new lineages of life (NeLLi) - 2SBTROV14_V59a metaG | ecosystem: Environmental > Aquatic > Marine > Volcanic | place: Kolumbo...
CGTCTCGAAGGCGGAGGGCCGACTGGTCGAACTCGCTTCGGTGACGCCGGGGGCCCTGGCGCGCGAGATCGCCGCCGAGCACGAGCGCGACCCGAGGCAGGTCGAGCTGGTGCTGCGCGAATCGAAACGCATCGTACGACGCGGCCGCGGCGTGCTGATCTGTGAGACGCAGCACGGCTTCGTGTGCGCCAATGCCGGCGTGGACCTCTCGAACGCGCCGTCCGAGGACGTCGCCGTGCTCCTGCCCCTCGACCCCGACGCATCGGCCCGCGCCCTGCTGCTCGCGCTGGAAGCGCACGGCGCACGCGCGCTCGCCGTGGTCGTCTCCGACACCTTCGGACGCCCCTGGCGCGAGGGCCTCGTCGACGTCGCCATCGGCTGCGCCGGACTCGCCGCCATCGACGACGCGCGCGGCGGCCGCGACCGCTCGGGGCGCGAACTGCAGGTGACGGCGATGGCCACGCCCGACCAGCTCGCTGCCGCCGCCGGCCTGCTGATGCCGAAGGACTCGGGCGTCGCGGCCGTCTTCGTGTCGGGGTTCGCGCCCGCGGGCGACGGCAGCGTGCGCGAGCTGCTGCGCGACCCGCGCGACGACCTGTTCCGCTAGCGCGACTTCGACTGCCCGGGCCGCGGAGGCCTCCGCGGCCCGAGCGTCCCCTCGCGCGCCGGCGGGCCGCCCGCCGCTTCACACTTGCGGTGGCGCCGCAACGCGCGCGCGGATCGCACGCCACAGCGCGTCGATGCCCTCGCCCGTCTGCGCGGAAGTGGCGATCGCACGCTCCGGCGCGAGCGCGAGCTGGCCGCGCAGCTCGCGCAGCCGGCGCTGCCGCTGCATGCGCTTGAGTTTGTCGACCTTCGTGATGGCGACGAGCGGGTCGATTCCGCGTTCCTCCAGCCAGGCGAGCAGCAGTGTCTCGTCCTCGCTGGCGTCGCGCCGCAGGTCCTGCAAGAGCAGCGCGGCGCGCAACGGCTCCCGCGCATCCAGGTAGCGCTCGACCAGGCGTTTCCAGTCCTCGCGTTCGCTGCGCGAGACGCGCGCGTAGCCGTAGCCCGGAAGGTCGACCAGACGCAGCGCATCCCCGCCGATCTCGACCTCGTAGAAGTGGATCAGCCGCGTCTTGCCAGGCGTCGAACTCGTGCGCGCGAGCTGGCGCCGCTGCACCAGCTTGTTGAGCAGGCTCGACTTGCCGACGTTCGAGCGGCCGAGCAGCGCGACCTCGGGCAGGGTCGCTTCGGGAAACTGCGACGTCGGCCCGCAGGTGGCGACGATCTCGGCGCGCTTGATCTTCGCCCTCACGGCGCTGCGTTTGCTCGCGCCCGTTCCTCGAGCGCGGGCAGCGCCTGCGCGATGCGCGCGAGCGCCTCGTCGATCACGTCGTCCGAGACCGCGTAGCAGAAGCGGAGCCAGCCCTCGGCGGCCGCACCGAAATCGATCCCGGGCGCGGCGCCGACTCCGGCGCCCTCGAGCAGCGCGAAGGCGAGCGCGCGCGAGTCCGCGCCGAAGCGACGCGCATCGGCCAGTACGTAGAAGGCGCCCTGAGGAAGCCGCGACACGCCGAAACCGAGCGCGCGCAACCCGTCGACCATGCGACGACGCCGGGCGCCCCAGACCTGCACGTTCGCGCGCAGTGTCGCCTCGCCCTGCGACAGCGCCGCAATGCCGGCGCGCTGCACGAAGGAGCTCGCCGAGATGAACAGGCTCTGCTGCAGCACCTGCAGCGACCGGGCGGCCCAGGGCGGCGCCACCACCCAGCCGAGGCGAAAACCAGTCATCGCATAGCGTTTCGAGAAGCCGTCGAGCACGAAGGGAGCCGACGGCCCATCGCGCGGCGCGACCTCGAGCGCCGAACACACGCGTGCGCCGTCGTAGACGATCTGGTCGTAGATCTCATCGCAGACGAGCGGTGGCCCGAGCGCTGCCAGGCCGGCGAGTGTTTCGCGCGACTGGATCGCGCCGGTCGGGTTGGCGGGCGATGCCACGACGATGGCGCGCGTCCGCGGCGAGAGCGCGGCGCGCACGGAATCGACGTCGATGCGGTAGCCGTCGTGCGCGTGCGTCTCAACGAACACCGGCACACCGCCGCACAAGCGGACGAAGTTCGGGTAGCAGGGGTAGTGCGGCGTCGGGATCACGACCTCGTCGCCCGGGTCGAGCAGCGCCTCGAAACACAGCAGCATCGCGGGCGATGTGCCGCTCGTCACGATCACGTGTGCCGGGTCGACCGATCGCTGCGCAGGGAGGTCGAAGCGGCGGCCGAGGTCCGCCGCAATCGCCTCGCGCAGCTCGACGAGACCTCGGCTGTCCGTGTAGTGCGTCTGCCCCTCCCGCAGCGCCCGCACGCAGGCCTCGACGACGGGCTCGGGCGCCGGAAGGTCCGGCTCCCCGACCTCGAGGTGCAACACGCGAGCGCCGGCGGCCTCGATCTCGAGGGCGCGCTCGAGCACTTCCATCGCCAGGAAGGGCTCGATCCCGGCGAGGCGCCGGGCGCGGGGAGCGGAGCGCGACATGGCGCGGGAGTAGCCTGCGCCCGCGCGCGGCGCAAACCGCGCGGGACGCGGCCGGCGCTGCAGCGTCTTGTTGCAAGCCCTTGGAATGCCGGCGCTTTCGGCCCCACGACGCTTTGACGCCCAGAGGGGCCGGTGATACCTTGCGGCGCGCTCGAGAGCCTTCCCGCGCGCCCCGATGCCGATTCGACCACCCTGCTCCGCCTCGCCCGTCCGGCGCGGAGCGCCACACCCGAGGCCGAAACGTCGTGAGCAAGGGAAACCAGATCGCCATCGGAGCCGTGCTGTGCGCGGCACTGCTCGGCTGGTACGGCTACAGCCAGCTCGGTGGCGCGGCCACCTACCGCTACTTCCAGACGCTCGACGAGTTCCTCGCCTCCGACCCGGCCAGCGCCACCGGCCGCGCGCTCCGCATCAAGGGCTACGTCACGAACGGAACGATCGACCGCGCGCTCGAGGAACGTTCGGAGCGTTTCGCGATCCAGAACGCGCCGCCCCACGGTGGTGGAACCGGCGACACCCTCGCGGTGCTCTATCCGAGCCTCGAGACGCCGGATCTCTTCCAGGACGGCGCCGAGGTGGTCGTCGAGGGACACGTCGACGCCGCGGACGGCCACGTCGTCTTCGTCGCCGAAAACGTGCTCGCCAAATGCCCGTCGAAGTTCCAGGCGGCCGCCGGCGCTCCCGAAGCCGCGTCGGGCACGAACCTCTAGCCGGACGCAGTGGCGCACCCAGCGCGGGCACGCCGCCCGTCGCAGCCGGGCGCGCGGGAGAACACGTGGCCGAGATCGGCACCTACAGTCTTCGCCTCGCACTGCTGATCGCCGCGGTCGGCATCGCCGCCGGCATCCGCGGCGGGCTCTCGGGACAGGCCGAGTGGACGCGCGTCGCGCAACGCTCCGTCGGGCTCGTGTTCGTGTTCGCGAGCATCGCCATGCTCGTGCTCTTCCACGCGCTCGCGGTCAGCGACTTCACGCTCGAATACGTGGCGGCCCACTCCGCGCGCAGCATGCCCCTGCCCTACCGGCTGGCGGCGCTGTGGGGCGGCCAGGCCGGCTCGCTGCTGCTGTGGCTGTGGATGCTGGCGGCCTACGGCGCCAGCGCGCTGTGGGCGAACCGCCGCCACCACCGCGAACTCGCTCCCTGGGTCGCCGCGTCGATGCTCGCGAACGCGGCCTTCTTCCTGGTGCTCACGAACTTCCTCACGTCGCCCTTCGACAAGCTGCCGCCGGCGCAGGTCGTCTCGGACGGCAACGGCTTGAACCCGCTGCTTCAGCACCCGGCGATGATGATCCACCCGCTGCTGCTCTACACGGGCTTCGTGGGTTTCTCGGTGCCCTTCTCCTACGCGCTGGCGGCGATGATCACGGGCCGGCTCGACACGACGTGGTTCCGGATCACGCGGCGCTGGTCGCTGTTCGCGTGGGCCGTCCTCGGCGTCGGCCTGATGCTCGGAGGCCGCTGGGCCTACGAGGTGCTCGGCTGGGGGGGCTACTGGGCATGGGACCCGGTCGAGAACGCAGCGCTGATGCCCTGGCTCGCGGCGACCGCCTACCTGCACTCGGTCATGATCCAGGAAAAGCGCGACATGCTGAAGATCTGGAACCTGGTGCTGATCGGCATCACCTACACGCTGTGCCTCTTCGGCACCTTCCTGACGCGCAGCGGTGTCGTGCAGTCGGTGCACTCGTTCACCAACGCCGGCTGGTTCGGCTACATCTTCCTGGGGTACGTGGCCGTCGCCGCGCTGTTCTTCTTCGGCTTCGTCATCGCGCGGCGCAACCCGTTGCGCAGCACGAAGCGGATCGAATCCGTGGTGTCGCGCGAGGCGAGCTTCATCTTCAACAACTGGATCTTCCTGGCGCTGCTCTTCGTCGTCTTCTTCGGAACGATGCTGCCCGTGTTCAGCGAGTGGCTGCTCGACAAGCGCATGACTCTGGGGCCCGCCTACTTCAACCTCTTCGCCGGCATCCTCGGACTGGCACTGCTCTTCCTGACCGGCTTCGGTCCGCTGATCGCATGGCGCCGCGCCAGCGCGAACAGCCTGAGACGCCAGTTCACGCTGCCCTTCACCGCCGGAGTGGCGACGGCGCTCGTGCTCGGCATCTGGCTGCGCCGCGAGCCGCTCGCGATTGCCTACTGGGGATGCTGCGCTTTCGTGATCGCGTCGATCGTGCAGGAGTACGTGCTGGCCCTCGCGGCCCGCATGCGCGGCCACGGCGAGTCGCTGCCGCGCGCCTTCGCGACGCTCCTTCGCAAGAACCAGCGGCGCTACGGCGGCTACATCGTCCACCTCGGCATGGTCTTCGTGTTCATCGGCATCACGGGCGCGGCCTTCGACCGCGAACGCCTCGAGAACGTGCGACCGGGCGGAGAGGCGCAGATCGGCCCGTACCGCTTCGAGTACCTGACCGCGGACCCGATCCCGCAACAGCACTACGGCGGCGCACGCGCCCGCGTCGCCCTGTACCGTGGCGACGAGCCGCTCGCCGTGATGAAGCCCGAGAAGCGGATGTACTGGCTCGAGCAGCAGCCGAGCTCGATCCCGGCCATCTACTCCACGCTGCTCGAGGACGTCTACGTGATCCTGACGGCCATCGAGCCCGACGGTTCGGCGACCTTCAAGCTGTACCTCAATCCGCTCGTGAACTGGATCTGGGCCGGCGTGCTGGTGTTCATCGTCGGCAGCTTGACCGTGATGTGGCCGGCGCCGGCGCGCCCGCAGCGAGCGGGCGCGGCGACCACGGGCGCGGCGATGGATGCGGAGCGCGGCGCTTGATGCGCAGCGCAGTGCTGGTCGCGTGCCTGCTGGTTGCCGCAAGCGCCCACGCCCAGCAGACCCCGACGAAACCGCCGCCGCTGCCCGAGGGCAGCGGCCGGATCGAAGGCCGGGTGATCCACCCCGATGGCGCGGCCGCGGCGGCCGGAACCCCCGTGGTGCTCTACGGCCTGTCGGCGCAAGGCGAGCCGGGGGTTGCGGACACGACGGCCGACGAGTTCGGCCGCTTCCGCTTCGACGGCGTCTCGACCGACCCACAGATGGCCTACCTGATCGGCGCGCGGCACCGCGACATCCCCTTCTTCGGCCCGCGCGTCTCCTTCGCCGCTGGCGAGGAGCACATCGAAGCGGACATCGAGGTCGTCGACCCGGTCCTGGCCTCGCCCGGGATTCGCACGAGCGAAACCGTCATGCAGGTCGAGTGGGTCGGCGGCGGGCTCGCCGTGCAGGAGCTGCACCGCATCGAAGGCGACGGCCGCAACGTGGTGTTCGTGCCCGAGTCCGAGCGCGAACGCGTCGACGCCCCATTCGAGGCGCGGCTCCCGGAAGGCTCCAGCGAGTTCGTACCGATGGCATCCGGTTTCGACGACGCCCTGACGGAACAGGACGGCCGCGTGCGCTTCTGGGGCCCCGTGTACCCGGGCGGCATCGACGTGCGTTTCCAGTACCTCGTACTCGACCCGCCCTCTCCCGACAGCAGCGGGCGCACGCAGATCGCCGTGCCCTTCCCCTCCGGCAGCGGGGAGCTGACGGTGCTCTCGAGCGTCGACGGCCCGGTGATCTCGGCGCCCGGCCTCGAGCAGGAGGAAGAGCCGACCGAACTCGAAGGCCGCAGCTACCGCGTCGCACGCCGCACAGACGTCGCGCCGGGCGAGGTGGTGACACTCGAGATCGCGCTGCCCGAAGTCCACGAAGCCGTGGACGCGGTCGAACTCACGCGCGCCGACCTGTGGCTCGAACTCGACGACGCGCGCGTATCGGTGCGTTCCGACGTCGGCCTGCGCGTGACGGGCAGCGGACTCGTCGTCGGCCACGAGGGGGCGCCGCTCGCCGTGCTTCCGTTGCCCGCCGGCGCGCGCAACGTGGTGCTGCCGCCCGAGGCGCGCGCGCTCGGCGCACGCCTCGATGGCGCGGAGGTCGCCGTTCTCGGGCCGCTGCCGGCGGGCGAGTCGATGCTGCGCATGCACTACGAACTCCCCGCGACCCCGGAAGGCGCCGTGCTCGACCTGCGCTTCCCGCGCGAGGTGGCGACCCTGAACCTGCTCGTCGCCGATACCGGCGTCGAGATCCGCAGCGAACGCCTCCACCGCCGACGCCCCTTCCGCCAGGGCACGCGCGTCTTCCTGCACCGCGAAGCCTTCAATGTGGCGCCGGGCGAAGAGGTCGAGGTGGCGCTGCAACCGCTCGACCGCGGGACCGTCGGTCACGGCACCTCGCTCGCCCTCGCGATCGCGGGCGTGCTCGCCGCCGTCGCATTCCTCGTCCAGCCGCTGCGCGATGCCCGTCGTCCGCGCGAACCGGGCGAGGCGGAGGGGTCGCCCTCGGCGCTCGCACGCGAGGCCATCTACCAGGACATCCGTGACCTCGACCACGACTTCGAGACCGGCAAGATCAGCGAGGACGACCACGCGGCGCTGCGGGCCGAATTGCGCCAGCGCGCGGTCGACCTGCTGCGACGCGAACGGGCGTCGAGCCCCGACGCGGCCGCCGCCACACGTGCGCCCGAGGACCGCGCGAGCGCTCCGAGCGCGGCGCAAGGCGCCGATACCGCGGCAGCACGCGCCGCCTTCTGTACCGCATGTGGACAGCGCCTCGAGCACGGCTGGAAGTTCTGCTCGTCGTGCGGCCAACCCGTCGCGAGGGCAGGAGAGAGCCGCGCGGGGCAGGCCGGGTGAGCCGCGACGCGCGGGCCATCCGGGCGCGCGCGCTCGGCAAGCGCTTCGGCGCGGTCGTCGCGCTGCGCGCGGTCGACCTCGACCTCGAGCGCGGCGCATCCCTCGCAGTGCTCGGGCCGAACGGCGCCGGCAAATCGACACTGCTGCGCATCCTCGCCGGGCTGTCGCGGCCGAGCTCCGGCGAGCTGCAGATCGTGGGGCGTGACCGCGATGCGTTGCGGCGCGGTGCCGCGCGCGCGCTCGTCGGCTACGTAGGCCACGCGACGTTGCTCTACCCCGAACTGAGCGCCCTCGAGAACCTCGTCTTCGCCGCGCGGCTGCACGGCGTCGCCCACCCGGCCGCGCGCGCCACCGAGCTGCTGGTGCGGGAAGGGCTCGGCGACGTCGCGGACCGCCATGTCCGCGACTTCTCGCGCGGGATGTCGCAGCGGCTTTCGATCGCCCGCGCGCTCGTGCACGACCCGCAGCTCGTGCTGCTCGACGAGCCCTTCACGGGCCTCGATCGAAGCGCCGCCGACCGGCTCGCGGAGCGCCTCGAAGGCCTCCGCCGCGACGGCCGCAGCGTCGTGCTCGTGACTCACGAACTGCCCCAGGCCAGCCGCCTGGCCGAACGCGCGCTCGTGCTCGAGCGCGGGCGCGTCGCAGCGCGCCTCGACGAAATGCAGCTGCGCAGCGACCTGGGCAGCCACTACGCGTCGGCGCTGCAGGCGGGCGACACGGCGTGAGGGTCGTGCTCGCCGTGCTGTGGAAGGATCTCGCGAGCGAGTGGCGCGCGCGCGATCGCGTCGTGGCAATGACGGTCTTCGGGCTGCTCGTCGTCACCGCCTTCCACTTCGCATTGCCGCCGCGCAGCATGGAGGCCAACGCGGCGGGCCTGCTCTGGGTGGCCTTCGTGTTCACCGCCCTGCTGGGACTCAACCGCACCTTCGCGCAGGAACTCGAGAACGATGCGCTCGCGGGGCTCGCACTCGCGCCCGCGGACCGCGGCTTCGTGTTCCTGGGCAAGGCGCTGGCCACCTTCGTGCTGACCAGCGTCGTCGAGGCGATCACGACGCTCGCCTTTGCGGTCGTCTTCGGCCAGGACTGGCTCGGCGTGGCCGCGCCGCTCGCGGGCGTCGTCGCCCTCGCCACGGCGGGGCTGTGCAGTGTGGGCGTACTCTTCTCGGCGATGGCGGTGCGAACGCGTTTTCGCGAGGTCCTGCTGCCGGTCCTGCTCCTTCCGGCACTGCTGCCGGTGCTCGCCGGCGCCGTGCGCGGCACGGCGGCGGTCCTCGCCGGCGAGCCGCTCCCCCTCGAGGCGCTCCAGCTGCTGATCGTGATCGACGGCGTCTACCTCGTGGCCTCGTTCCTCGGTTTCGAGTACGTCCTCGACGAGTAGCCGCTGCGAGCCCCCGCGGGCCGCTCCGAGCGACCGTCCGCAACTGCCGGCGCAAGGACCGGAAATGAAAAGCCGGTTGACAGCGACTCCGGGCCGGAGTTATAAGGCTCGGTGGTCCCCGACCGGGGCCGCTTTCATGGATCTGGACCGTCTGGAGGATGCCACCCACCCCACAGGGAGGCCCATCCAACTCCTGTAGCGCCCGCGGCCGGCGACTGCGCACAGACTTGCGCCTGCAGCCGCTTCGCAACGTGCAGAGGAGAAAAGAGGAACAGCAGGGAAGCCCGCCCCCCTTCGGGTCCTATCATCCACTCGCAACGCACCTGCAGCGTCGTCGCAGCGGAACCGGAGGCGGACAGGCAACAGCCCACGACAAGGGCGCGACGTCAAGAGGGTTCGTCCGCCCCCCCGGCCGCGTGGCACGCGGCTTGCTCCGACTTCCCCCCAACCGGCCCATCCGGACTTCGGAGCAGAACGAACCGGGCCAGAGGCAAGCGACGGGACATGGCCAGCATGAAGCGCGGCGTTGGATACTGCGAGAACACCGATTGCGAGGACTACGCCAAGGGCGTGTTCCTTCTGAACCACGGCGACACCTTCTACTGCCCGCGCTGCCGACAGCTCGGCAAGGTCGAGAAGGAGCGCGGGTTCTACACCGGCAACTCCGACATCTTCAAGGAGGTGCGGGTCGAGTACAACTTCGACCCGATCAACGGCGTGTACCGCGAGATCGCGATCGTGCGCGACGAGAGCCTGTGGGGCCGGAACAACGTCTACACGCTGCAATCGCCGCTGATCAAGACCGAGAAGCGCGCTCTCAAGGTCGCCGAGGCGATCCTCGCCAACCTGAACCGCTACCGCGGGCTGCTCAACGGCGACGACATCCCGCGCACGACCGAAATCATCCTCTCCTTCGACGACTCCTTCGACGAGTTCGCCGCCAAGCTCCAGCAGCTGAGCAAGGAATGGGAAGCGAGCGGGCTTCGCGAGCAGCGACGCTAGGCGGCGTCCGCTCCCTCCTGTGACACGCAGGCAAGCAGGCGGTTCCGGGGCTCCGCCCGGGCACGGCGGACGTCGTTCGCCGCTACTTCATCGAGAGCCACTGAGGTCTCCGCCCCGGCTGCCCTCGCGGCGCGGCGCGGCGCCGGCGCGCAACCGCCGCGCCAGGTCGATGCGTGCGGCCTGCCAGACGCTGGCCAGGCCCTGTCGCTCGCAGCGCTCGAGCACTTCGCTGCCGCCGTCGCGCACCCGTTCGAGCGCCTCGCGGTACCACGGCAGCAGCTCCGGATCGTTGGCCGCGCTCGCGAGCGGCCTGCGCACGACCGCCTGGGTCTCGTCACCCCGCGGCGTCGGCGGGCGGCTCCCGGCAGCCAGCCGGCAGCGATAGACGCGCGCCGTGTGCGGCCGGAAGCCGCGCCGGACCCAGTGGCCGACGAGCGCCTCGATCTCGATCTCGACGCCGAGCTCCTCGCGCAGCTCGCGGCGCAGCGCCCCGGCGTCGTCCTCACCCGCCTCGACGCGACCTCCGGGCAGTTCGAGCCCGCGCAGGTCGCTGCGCTCGGCGAGCCAGACGTCCGGCGCGCGTGCAGCGGGCGCGGGCGGGTCGAGCAGCACCGCCTGGACGAGCTGCAGCTCGTCGCGCTCGAGCAGGCGCGGTGCGACCAGCCCCCACCATGCGATGCGCGCATAGCTACGCCCGGCGCCCAGCAGTGCGCGCGGCCAGCGCAGTGCGTTCAATCGATCAGCTTGTTGAGCGGCGTCTCGATGATGCCGCGCGCGCCGGCCTGCTTGAGGCGCGGGATCAGATCGCGCACTTCCTTCTCGACCACCACCGTCGTGACGTCGACCCAGGCTGCGTCGGCGAGCGTCGAGATCGTCGGTGTGCCGAGCGCCGGCAGCATTGCGATGACTGCATCGAGGCGGGCGCGCGGAACGTTCATAGCGAGGCAGACGCGGGTCGCCGCATCGATCGCACCGCGCAGCAGCATCAGCAGCCGGTCGACCTTGGCGCGCTTCCACGGGTCCTTGGCCGCATCGCGATTCACGATGAAGCGCGGCGTGCTCTCGAGCACCACGTCGAGCACTTCGAGCGCGTTCGCACGCAGACTCGAGCCCGTCTCGCTGACGTCCACGATGGCGTCCGCGAGCAACGGCGGCTTCACCTCGGTCGCGCCCCACGAGAACTCGACGTTCGCCTCGACGCCGTGCTCGGCCAGGAAGCGCTCCGTCAGTCCGACGGCCTCGGCAGCGATGCTCTTGCCCGCCAGGTCGCGCACGCTGCGGAAGGGCGCGCCCTGCTTGACCGCCAACACCCAGCGCACCGGCCCGTAGTTGGGCCAGGGCGCTCGCAGGTCGGCGAGTTCGTCGACTTCGGCGCCCGTCTCGAGCACCCAGTCGAGCCCGGTGATGCCGCAATCCATCACGCCCTGCGCGACGTAGCGCGCCATCTCCTGCGGGCGGATCAGGATGCACTCGATCTCAGGGTCGTCGATGTCGGGGTAGTAGGAACGCGAGGAGATGCGCACGTCGAAGCCCGCCTGTGCGAAGAGCTTCTGCGTCGTCTCCTGGAGGCTTCCCTTTGGCAACCCGAGGCGCAGCGTCTCGTCCCGGCTCACTTGCGATAGACCTCCTCGGGGTCGAAGACGCGCACGCCGACGTCCTCGACGAGACCGTCCTCGAGCTTGCGGAAGAAGCAGCTGCGCCGACCCGTGTGACAGGCCGCGCCACCACGCTGCTCGACCTTCATCAGCACGACGTCGGCATCGCAGTCGATGTAGATCTCGCGGATCGCCTGCGTATTGCCGCTCTCCTCGCCCTTGTGCCAGAGCTTCGAGCGCGAACGACTCCAGTAGACGGCCTCGCCCGACGCAAGCGTCCGCCGGAAGGATTCCTCGTTCATGAAGGCGACCATCAGCACCTCGCCCGTCTCGTGGTCCTGGGCGATGGCCGTGACGAGGCCGCCGCCCTTGTCGAAGTCGAGCAGGGCAACGGGATCCGGTGCGGCGGATTCCATGAGGGGGCGCAGCCTACCGCTCCGCCCCCGCCTCGGCCAGCGCTCGGCGCATGCGTTCGCGCAGGGCCGGGAGCTCCTCCCATCGGAGCGAGGGCCGATAGCTGCGGTCGCCACCGCCGCGCCGTGTCTCGATGCGCTCGCCCGCCAGCACGTCGGAGCGTTCGAGCAGGTCGAGCGCGTTGCCGACCGTCGTCGGGTTGAGTGCCTCGATCCGTTCGGCTTCGCCGAGCAGGCGCGCGCGATCGAAGCGCGACGTGACCAGGCTCGTCCACTCGCGGCGCGTCCCGCTCCCCTGCGAGTCGATCACGACGTCGCAGACGACCGCGTACACCTCGAGCAGACCACGCGTCTGCTCGGCGAACGAGCGCAGCGGCGCCACTCCGGCCTCCGTCGCGTGCCAGCGGCCTTCCTCGGGCTCCGACGCGACCCAGCCCGCCCGCCGGAAGTACGCCAGCAGCGTCTGCGGCTTGCCACGCCGCTCGGGGCTCCTTGCTGCGAAGAACTCGTGCTCGAACACGCGCTGCCACTCGGCGAGGTCCGCCTCGAGCTCGTCGGAGCTCGCACCGCGCAGCAGCGCCCGTGAGACGAAGCTCGGCGCCGCGAGATAGTGGGCAATGCCGTTGCGATAGATGTCGAGGGCACGCCGACGCGACTCGTCGAAGTAGACGATGGCGCCGCGCGGGTCGTCCTCGACGTGGACGAGCCCGGCGCTCACCAGGAAGGCGAGCGACTCCGAGAAATCGTCGCCCTCGTCGCGAAGCAGTGCCGACGTGAGCCGCACACCTTCGACCCGCAACACCGCGATGGTCTCGTGCATGCGCTCCACGAAGAGATCGCGGCGCATGCCGCGGTACGGGTGACCGAGCAGGACACTCGCCGCCACGGCCGTCGAGTTGGCCACGGCCGCCCAGTTGATCTCCTGCACGATCCGGTACCCGAGCTCCTCGATGAAGCGCCGCTTTTCTTCCAGCTCCTCGGGCGTGCTCGCCCTTCGGAAGCGCTCGCGCCGATCGTCGAGCGCTTCCGCCAGGGAAATCGGTTCGGCAAAGTGGATGTGGACGGTGCCGAAGCGGCTGCGCAGAAAGCGCCGCGCGCGCAGCAGCCCGAGGACGCTCTCCTTCTGTTTGGTGCCACCCTGCAGCTCGTCGACCATCGAGCCCTCCTCGACGAGGCGCTCGTAGGTGATGCCGATGGGCACGAAGAAGAGATCGCGTCGCCGGCTCTCGAGAAAGGCCTCGACGTCCCAGGAGAGGATCCCGAAGCGCGGCGTCAGGCTCTTCCCGGTGCGTGAGCGGCCGCCCTCGATGAAGAACTCCTGCGTGAAGCCTTCGCGCACGAGGTACGCGACGTAGGCGCGGAAGACCTCCTTGTAGAGCGGGTCGTCGAGGCTGCGCCGCATGAAGAAGGCGCCCGCCCGGCGGAACACGAAGCCGAAGGGGCCGAAGGCCATGTTGTCGCGCGCGACGATGTGCGGCGGGAGCAGGAAGTTCTGGTAGAAGAGCCAGGACAGGATCAGGAAGTCGAAGTAGGAGCGGTGGCCGGGCACCAGCACGATCGGGTTCTGCCGGGCCGTCTCCGCGACCTTCTCGAGCCCGGTGGACTCGATCGAGCCGAACATCCGACGAAAGATCCAGCCGACCACGCGCGCGAGCACGAACAGGAAGGTCGAACTCATGTTCGCGGAGATCTCGCGGAACAGGCGCTCCGCCTCGAGTTCGGTCCGCTCGACCGAGCGGCCGCTTTCGCGTGCACGGGCCTCGATGGCCTCACGCACGCCGCGGTCGGCGAGGACCTCCTGCAGCACGCGCATCGGAGAACGAAGCGTCGGCCCCTCGACGATCTTCTCCTCCGCATGCAGATAGACGAGGATCGACCGGCGCACCTTGCGCGCGATGCGTTCCGGCGGGTCGTCAGGTCGTTCGCGCAAGAAGGCCAGCAGGTCGATCGGACGCCCCATCTTCACCGACAGGTCCCGATAGCTCGCCAGGAAGGACGTCACCTTGCTGAGGTCGGAAGGACGCGTCAGCGCGCCGTAGGACAGATTGAGGAAACGGCTCTCACTGCGCGGCCCCTTGCGCCAGAAGAGCGCAGTCGGCACGAAGAACACCGGGCGCTGCGACGCCATGGATTCCCGCACCGCCACCTCGAGCAGGTCGAGTTCGTCCCGGCTCGACGCGCTGCGACGGCCGCGCAGGAAGCGACGGATGCGCTCGGTCCGCAGGAAGAGGAAGAAGGATTCGCCGCTGCGAACGAGCTGCTGGACGCGCTCGCGACGCTCGCTCTGTCTGAGCTCGCGCGGCAGGCCGCGTCGACGAAGCAGCGCCGTGCGCAGCGCAGCCAACAGGGGTTCGTAGTAGTAGAAGTGGATTCCATTGGCGAAGCGCGACAGGCGCAGGCCGTGGCGCACGAAGAGTGCATTGAACAGAAAGTAGTCGAGCCGGCTCGAATAGCGCATGACGTAGACGACGGCGCCGCGCGACTCGAGTTCGCGCAGGGTCGCCACGGTTTCGTCGTCGAGCGAGAAGTGGCCGAAGAAGCGCTTCGCGAACCAGCGGAAGAGCAGGTTGAAGCGCGGCGTCATCGCCGACAGCGGGTCGGCGAGCGCCTCGCCAGACGCTTGCGCCGGCTGCAATGTCGGGGTCGTCATGACGTGCTTCAAGGTACCGGAGGCGCAGATCCGCGAGCAATGTGCACACCTGTCGGTGCGCGCGCGACTGCACCTCGAGTGGATTCATCGCAGGCCGCGACACCGCCGCGACGAGATCGCGGCAGCGGGCGCCCTATTCCGGCAGCAGGATCCCGCCGGGCTTCATCGCTTCGGCGATCTCCGCCGCCGACCACAAGCCGCCATCCTCGGTCCTGGTCACGCCTTCTGCCGTCACCACGCGCATCTCTGCGATGCGCCCGCCGCCACAGTAGAAGGTCGTCCCGGTGCGATCCTTCGACAGATCGCTCGCCAGGTACACGACCAGCGGCGAGACGAGCTTCGGGTCCATCGACGATTCCATCTCTCCCGGCATCAGGTCCGAGGTGAGCCGGGTGAAGGCCACAGGTGCCAGGATGAAGGCGCGAACCCCGTACTTCTGCCCCTCGATCGCCAGGCAGCGCGTGAAGCCCGCGATGCCCGCCTTGGCGGCGCCGTAGTTCGTCTGGCCGAAGTTCCCGTTCAGACCGGAAGTCGACGAGGTGTTGATGATCACCCCTTCGCCCCGGTCGCACATGTGCAGGTAGACCGGGTGCGTCACACAGTAGGTCCCTTTCAGGTGCACCTGGATGA
>Ga0114931_10006101_pt1 | contig 14847 bp, 17 predicted proteins | sample 2SBtaG_FD_89579 | JGI IMG/M metagenome (GOLD analysis project Ga0114931, IMG submission 89579) | Deep subsurface microbial communities from Kolumbo volcano to uncover new lineages of life (NeLLi) - 2SBTROV14_V59a metaG | ecosystem: Environmental > Aquatic > Marine > Volcanic | place: Kolumbo...
CGTCTCGGATGCGCTTGCATATGTCCTTCGGCGTTCGCTATCGCTCACACCTACGGTCATACGCCCGCGCCTACGCCTACCGGGGACTACGCGCCCTCGCTTCGCTCTCCATGGCGCGCAGCGAAGGCAGGATTTCAGGTGCAATTGCATTGGATTCTGATGTGAGCTGGATAATGTTGTCTTTCTCTGGCTCATCTAACCGTCTAAAGCAACCGCCAAGATATTTGTAACAGATATAACGCCCATACGGGCAGTTGTACAACTGCATGATTTTTTGTCGAGGGGCGTCGCAGTAGGGACACCGGTTACCCGGCACCCCCTGCACAGATCCCGGCGTGGAGTTTTCCCGCACCGGGCTCTTCAGCCATACTCACTCTTGCAGAGGGATATAGGTTTGAGGATTCAGTGACCCGTAAATGCGGAATGTATTTCGCCTTAGTGTGGAAATACATTAGGGGGTTTCCCTGACCGTGGCTTTCGAAAGGGTTGTCCGGGGTCTTTGGGTGAGTGTATGCAGCCGGGATGCTGCATTCAAGCCTACAGGGATGTTCACGGCGTCTCACCCAAAGGCCCCTGCAAACCCTTGACCAATGAGGATATTGCGTACCAACGTCCGGATTCAGGTCTTCCATGATCTGGGGTGTGTACGGTCCCAGTCTCATGGGTGTTAGCTTGAAGTCGCCACTGGGGCATCAGGCCGTCCATCAACACACGGAACCTGTCGTTGTGATGCCGTTCGGGCAGGTGGACCCGCTCATGCATCTGCACATACTCAAGGCACACGGTTACCCTGGACAGGGTTTTCTGCAAGAATCCCCCCATGCCAGATGAACGCCCCATGTCCGAAAACGATCGACAGCAGCGACGGGCGGCCCTCGCTGCGGCCCTGCTGCGCCTGCTGCCCGCCGATGCGGTCCTGTTTCGCGAGGAGGAGCTGATCCCCTACGAGTGCGACGGGCTCTCCGCCTACCGCCATGTGCCCCTGCTGGTGCTATTGCCCCATACCACCGAGCAGGTCCAGGCGATCCTCCGCTACTGTCATGCCGAGCGGATCCCGGTAGTGGCGCGGGGAGCGGGCACCGGACTCTCCGGTGGCGCCCTGCCCCATGAAGAGGGGGTGCTGCTGAGTCTGGCCCGGCTCAACCGGATACTCGAGGTCGACCCGGACAATATGCAGGCGCGGGTGCAGCCCGGGGTCCGCAACCTGGCCATCAGCGAGGCCGCCAAGCCCCATGGCCTCTACTACGCCCCGGACCCCTCCTCCCAGATCGCCTGTTCCATCGGCGGCAACGTGGCGGAGAATGCCGGCGGCGTCCACTGCCTGAAATATGGTCTCACGGTGCACAATCTGCTGGAAGTGAAGCTGCTCACCATGGATGGGGAACTCATCACCCTGGGTGGGGCCGGACTCGACGGCCCTGGCCTCGACATGCTGGCCCTGATCACCGGATCCGAAGGGATGCTCGGTCTGGTAGTGGAGGCAAGGATCAAGCTGCTGCCCATCCCAGAGCGCCGGCAGGTGGCCCTGGCCGCCTTCGACGATGTGGAGACCGCCGGCAATGCGGTGGCCCGGATCATCGCCATGGGCATACTCCCCGCCGGCCTGGAGATGATGGACAACCTGGCGCTGCGCGCCGCCGAGGAGTTCGCCCACGCTGGCTATCCGACCGATGCGGCGGCGATCCTGCTGTGCGAGGTGGACGGTGGCAGCGCCGAGGTCTCGGAACAGATCCTGCAGGTCCGCAAGATCCTGCTCGAGGCCGGCGCCCGGGAGGTGCGAACCGCCGCCGACGAGGCCGAGCGGCTGCGCTTCTGGGCCGGACGCAAGAACGCCTTCCCGGCGGTGGGCCGGATCTCTCCGGACTACTACTGCATGGATGGCACCATCCCGCGCCACCAGCTGGCCCGGGTGTTGCGGGAGATCGACGGGATGTCCCGCCGCCATGGCCTGCGCTGCGCCAATGTGTTCCACGCCGGTGACGGCAACCTGCACCCGCTGATCCTCTACGACGCCAACCAGCCCGGGGAGCTGGAACGGGCCGAACGGTTCGGTGGCGAGATCCTGGAACTCTGCGTCGCAGTCGGCGGCACCATCACCGGGGAGCATGGCGTGGGGCTGGAGAAGATCGATCAGATGTGCGCCCAGTTTCCAGACCCGGAGCTGAGCCTGTTCCATGCCGTGAAGGCGGTGTTCGACCCCCTGGGCCTGCTCAACCCGGGCAAGGCGATCCCCACCCTCGCCCGCTGCGCCGAGTTCGGCGCCATGCATGTGCATGCCGGGCAGACCCGTTTCCCCGAACTGGAACGGTTTTGAACACGTCCCAGGATCTCAGCGATGCACTGCGAGAGCAAGTGCTGAAGGCGGCCACGGCCGTCGAGCCCCTGGCCCTGCAGGGGGGCAACAGCAAGGCCTTCTATGGCCGTCGCAGCAGCGGCAGACCGCTGGCCCTGGCAGGCCACCGCGGCATCGTCGGCTACGAGCCCAGCGAGCTGGTGATCAGCGCACGCGCCGGCACCCCCCTGGAAGAGATCGAGACGACCCTCGCCGCCCAGGGGCAGATGCTGCCCTTCGAGCCCCCCCATTTCGGCCCAGGCGGCACCATCGGCGGCGCCATCGCCTGTGGCCTGGGGGGACCCCGCCGCCCCTGGGGCGGCGCTCCGCGGGACCTGCTGCTGGGGGTCAAACTGCTAGATGGGCGGGGTCAGATCCTCGAGTTCGGCGGTCGGGTGATGAAGAACGTGGCGGGCTACGATATCTCCCGCCTGATGGTGGGAGCCATGGGGACCCTGGGTATCCTGCTGGAGGTCTCCATCAAGGTCCTGCCGGCCCCGCCCGAGGAGCATACCCTGCAGTTCGAGTCCCACGAACAGGGCAACCGCACCCTGACTTCGAAGCTGCTGCGCAAGGGGCTGCCGGTGACCGCCAGCTATGCCCACCATGGGGTACTGCGGGTGCGTCTGGCCTGTGGGGAGGAGCGACTGCGCCAGATCCGCCAACGCTATGGGGGCGAGGTCTATGCAGACGCGGAAGGGTTCTGGCGGCGGCTGCGCGACCAGCACCTGGCGTTCTTTGCGGACCGGACCCCGCTGTGGCGCCTCTCTCTGCCTCAGGCCGCCCCCCTCGAGCTGCCCGGCCCCCTGCTCAGCGAGTGGGGCGGGGCCTTGCGCTGGTTGAAGTCGGCCGAACCGGCGGCACAGATCCGTGCCGCACTGGCAAAACAGGGGGGGCATGCCATACTGTTTCGTAATGGCGACCCTGAGGGGGAGATCTTCCACCCCCTGCAGGTCCGTGTGGCGAGACTGCACCAAGCAATCAAGAAGGCCTTCGACCCCCAGGGTATCTTCAACCCCGGAAGGCTCTACGAAGCCCTCTAGAAAAGGTCAGATGATGCGTTACCTGCTGATTTTCGGACTCCTCTGCTGGACCAGCCAGGCAGCCGCCCTGTTCTGCCCTTTCACGGGGGGCAAACACCACCACCGAGGGCACCGCTTCCCTCCAATCAGGCGCCTGCCACCCGAAGGTTTCTTCCCCTTGATGCCCCCGCCACCCCTCCAGGTCGAATCGGGACCATCCCCCAGCGTACCCCAGGAGGCGCCGCCGGCCGCCGCCGAGCCGGAAATCATCGATGGCTATCGCTTCCGGCCCAGCCGCCGCGGGACCTTGAGTCAGCAGCAGCGGATCCGCAGGGGCCTGGACAAGTAACCAGGGCGCCGGCTAGTGCCCCGCATGGGCCGGTATCTTGGCCCGCATGCAGCTTTTCATCTCATCACCCGTGTTGCTCTTACCCAGACATTCCAGCATGGCGCTGCTCTGAGCGATGGAGCGGTCCATGTTGCCGAGCATGTTCGCCTTGGTCTTGGCATTCCACTCGAAGCCTTTCGGTGGCTTGCCGATACCTGGCGGTGGCTGCTTGGCCCATTTCGGCATGCCCATCCGTTTCTGCATGGCCCGCGCCATATCCGCCATGGTCTTCATGCACTCTTCCACATCGGATTTGGTATCGGCCTTGCTCAGGCAGGCGCGGGTCTTCTTCATGGGCGGCAGGCTCTCCTTGAGGACCGGCAGCATGGTCTGCTTGAACTTTTCGAATGAGGGGGGCTGGGGTTGGTCCCCGGGGGGCTGCGCCAGTGCCAGGGCTGGGAGCAGGAGCAAAGATATCAGGTATTTCATGTACAGCCTCCATATACTGTGTACTTTTAGCAAAGCCTCGGGCAAGGCGCCGTGGGAACGGATTTTCCGCGAAGTCACTGGCAGGCACGAGGTTCCCTAGACCATACCCCAATCGATTTTTCTTGACCAGCCTGCCGGCCGTTCACCCGATGCCCCGAGAAACCGTATAATGGAGCAGGCTAACGAATGCCTCTCCAGGCCGTAGAATGGCCCAATCCCTCATACACCCTTCATTCAGGAGTCTTCCGTGGCAGATAAGCAAGTCGATGTCGCCATTCTCGGTTCCGGCACCGCCGGTCTCAACGCTACCAGCCGGGTCGGTCCCTCTGGCAGGAGCTTCCTGCTGATCAATGGCGGCGAACCGGGCACCACCTGCGCCCGGGTCGGCTGCATGCCCTCCAAGGCCCTGATCCAGGTGGCGGAGGACTACCACCGGCGCACCCACATGGGACGCTACGGCGTGGACGGTCACCAGGCGCTAAGCATCGATCTGCCCGAGGCCATGGAGCATGTGCAGGACCTGCGCGACAACTTCGTCGACCGGGTGCTCTCCAACAGCACCGACAACATGGGTGACAAGTTCATCGAGGCCTATGCCCGTTTCGTCGACCCCCACACCCTGGAGCTCGACAACGGCGAGCGGGTGATCGCCGAACGCATCGTCATCGCCACCGGCTCCCGGCCCATCGTGCCCGAGGCCTGGAGGGCCTTCGGCGAACGGGTGCTGACCACCGACGACTTCTTCGAACAGGAGGACCTGCCGGGCTCGGTGGCCGTGATCGGCCTCGGGGTCATCGGCCTGGAGCTGGGCCAGTCCCTGAGCCGCCTGGGTATCCAGGTCACCGGCTTCGATGCGGCCAACACCATCGGCGGGGCCAGCGACCCGGAGGTGGCGAAGATGGCGCGCGAGATCATGGCCCGAGACTTCCCGATCCACCTGGGCGAGACGGTGGAGATCGGTGAGGCGGGCGAGAAACTGCGGGTCAGCGCCGGCGAGACGAGCGTCGAGGTCGACAAGGTGCTCTGCGCCATCGGCCGCACCCCCAATGTGGAGGGCCTGGCGCTGGAGAACTCGGGGCTGGAGCTGGATGCGCGGGGCATCCCCCTGTTCGACCGCAACACCATGCAGTGCGGAGACTCCCACATCTTCATCGCCGGGGACGTCAACGGCGAGCGCCCGATCCTCCATGAGGCCGGCGACGAGGGCAAGATCGCCGGCTACAACGCCTCCGCCGAGCAGGTCATGGCGTTTCGCCGCAAGCTGCCCCTGGCGATCAACTTCTGCGACCCCAACATTTGTCTGGTGGGGACCCGCCACGAGGAACTGGACCTGGCGGCCACCGCCATCGGCGAGGTCAAACTGGCGCCGGTGGGCCGCGCCATGATCATGGGCCAGAACCGGGGTATCATCCGCCTCTATGCAGACAAGGCCAGCGGCCGCCTGCAAGGCGCGGAGATGATCACGGTGCGTGGCGAGAATCTGGCCCACCTGCTCAACTGGGCCATCACTCAGGGCCTGAGCGTCGGCGAACTGATCCGGATGCCCTTCTACCACCCGGTCATAGAGGAGGCCCTGCAGGCGGCCCTCAACAACCTATACGCCCAGGTCGAGGCGAAGAACGATGGACCGATCAAGGAACTCCACACCTTATGAGAGCCATGCCGCAGGCAGACAACCACCCCTCACTCGCGAGCGGGAGAGGGATGAGGAGAGGGTAGACCCATGAACCAGGTACAAGTCAGTTTCCCCGGTGGCAAACGCATCGACGCCACCATCGGAAATTTCACCATCCATACCGACCAGTCGGAAAAGGCCGGCGGCAGCGCCTCCGCCCCTGAGCCCTTCGACCTCTTCCTCGCCTCCATCGCCACCTGCACCGGGATCTACGCCTGGAACTTCTGCCAGGCACGGGAGCTGCCCACCGAGGGCCTGGACCTGCGCATGGAGTATCGGTGGGAACCCCGCAAGCGGCTCATCACCGAGATGAAGCTGCACCTCACCCTGCCCCGGGGGTTCCCGGAGAAGTATCGCGGCGGGATCGTGCGGGCCATGGGGCTGTGCACGGTCAAGCGTCACCTCCAGGAGGCGCCGAACTTTACCATCGAGATCGATGACTAGCCGGCGCAGATGATCCGCCTGTTGCTGCGCTGGCTGTGGATGCTGGCCGGCTGGCTGGAGCTGGCCCTGCTGACCCCGCCGATGTATCTGCTCAGCTTCCTGCCCCAATCCTGGCTCGATAGATTCTATCCCCCCCTCTTCTACCACTGGTGCCGGGTCTTCGTGCACGCCCTAGGGGTGGACCTGCGGCTGCACCAGAAGAACCGCGCACCTCTGCCGAAGCAGTACATCCTGATCGCCAACCACCCCTCCGCCTTCGAGGACATCGGCATCCCGGCGCTGTTTCCGGTCCACTGCCTGGCCAAGGCCGAGGTGGCCGACTGGTGGATCGTCGGGCGCATCAGCCGGGCGGCAGGCACCCTCTATGTCACCCGCGAGTCCCGCCGATCACGCAACGATGCCACCGAGGAGATCGTCCAGGCATTGCAACAGGGCAAGAATATCGCCCTCTATCCCGAAGGGGGCTGCAAGGACAAGCGGCTCTACGAGCGCTTCCGCTACGGCGCCTTCGCGATCTCGCTCCAGACCGGGGTGCCGATCCTGCCGCTCTTCCTTCACTACGAGGCCCAGGACGACTTTCACTGGCCGGACGGGGTCTCCCTGCCCCGCAAGCTCTGGGACTTCATGAAGACCCAAAACAACCGGGCCCACTACTACCTGCACGAACCCTTCGACCCCAAGGCGTTCGCCGGTAAGGAGGCATACACGGCCCACGCCTACCAGTGCTACCTGACCTGGCAGGCCCGCTATCTGGAATAAGGCGGGTCATCCGTCAGCCTGCGTTCCCGCCCCTTGCCCGATACGGGGGCCGCTATGATTCCACGAGCCCAAAGGACGAACCCCCCTCCGCCGTGGACGGGGTCCTGGGGGTGATTGTTTCTAATTCGGCAACAATGTTTTGACTTTATCCCTATTTATTCATTCCTGGCAGGGCACTAGGTTATCCCTATATCTGTCTGCGCCACGCGAGGGGCCATGTCGTCTGCTCTACAGCCAATCGATCCAGACCCGTTAACGACCAGGGCGAGCTGCGCCACCCCATGGCCATCTGTCTGAGAAACGCCCCGGAGGGTTATGGCCTGGTGGCGATCCTGCTGCACTGGCTGGTGGCGCTGCTGGTGATCGGGCTGTTCAGCCTGGGCCTGTGGATGGTGGAACTCAATTACTATGACCCCTGGTACCGGAGTGCCCCCCATATCCATAAGGGCACGGGCGTCCTGCTGTTTGTCCTGGTGTCATGCCGGTTGCTGTGGCGCTTTCTGAACCCCACCCCGGTGGATGAACCCGACCTGGGCAGAGTGGAACGGCTGCTGGCCCACGCCTCCCATCTGCTGCTCTACCTGCTGCTGTTCGCGGTGATGGTCAGCGGATACCTGATCCCCACGGCGGACGGGCGGCCCGTCGATGTGTTCGGGCTCTTCGAGGTACCCGCCCTGCTCTACGGCATCCCCAACCAGGAGGACATCGCCGGGCAATTCCACTACCTGCTCGCCCTGAGCCTGATCGGCCTGGCCTCCCTGCATGCCCTGGCCGCCCTCAAGCACCACTTCCACGACCACAACCGCACCCTGTTGAAGATGCTCATTCCGTTACACCGACCCCATCCGAACCCTGAGATTCGCAAGAGGAGACGACCATGAAATTCAGAATCCTGCTGCTGATGCTGCTGACCTGGGCCACCGCCCTGCCGACCCAGGCCTTCGCTGCGCAGTACCAGATCGATACCCCGAAGGCCCATGCCTTCATCGTCTTTCGCATCCAGCACCTGGGATACAGCTGGATCACCGGCCGCTTCAACCGCTTCGAGGGGGCGTTCAGCTACGACGAGAAGGACCCTGCGGCCTCCCGGGTGAAGGTGGAGATCGACACCGCCAGTGTCGATACCAACCATGCCTAGCGGGACAAGCACCTGCGCAGCCCCGACTTTCTCGACGTGGCCAGATACCCCAAGGCGCGCTTCGTCAGCACCGCCTTCAAGGAGCGGGGCGATGGCAAGGCCACCCTGGAGGGTGATCTGACCCTGCATGGGGTGACCCGCCCGATCAGTATCGCGGTGGAGGAGGTCGGCCACGGCCCGGATCCCTGGGGCGGTTATCGCCGTGGTTTCGAGGGGCGCACCCGCCTGGCCCTGGCGGACTATGGCATCGAATACAACCTGGGACCCAAGTCGAAGGAGCTGGAACTGATCCTCTCGATCGAGGGTATCCGGCAGTAGCCCGGCATGGGGGTCGACGCCAAGGGCGAATTCGTCCGCTGGGAGTCATGCTTTCGCCACTGGGTGACCGCCGATGGCGCCCCCGGACCCAGCGGCGAGGGGGGCTTCCCCGCCGAACCTGGGCGCTACCACCTGTATGTCTCCTACGCCTGTCCCTGGGCCCATCGCACCCTGATCCTGCGCCGGCTCAAGGGCCTGGAGGGAGTGATCTCGCTCTCGGTGGTGCATCCGGTGATGCCCCCGGAGAGCTGGGGCTTCGGCGACTACCCGGGCTCCACCCCGGAACCGCTGCACGGCTTCACCACCCTGTCCCAGCTCTATCACCATGTCGATCCGGAATACGACGGTGTGGTCACCGTTCCGGTCCTCTACGACAAGGTGCGGGACACCATCGTCAGCAACGAGTCGTCCGAGATCATCCGCATGTTCAACAGCGCCTTCGACCGCTGGACGGATGTGGGACTGGACCTCTATCCGCGGGCCCTGCGCGACGCCATCGACCGCATCAACGCCTACGTCTACAGCCACATCAACAACGGGGTCTACCGGGCCGGATTCGCCACCCGTCAGGGCGCCTACGAAAAGGCCGTGCGGCGGCTGTTTGCTGCCCTCGACGAACTGGAGCGGCTGCTCTCGCGTCAGCCCTACCTGGCCGGGACGCTTGTCAGTTAGGCGGACTGGCGCCTGTTCACCACCCTGGTGCGCTTCGATGCGGTCTACCATGGCCACTTCAAGTGCAACCTGCGCCGCCTGGTCGACTACCCGAACCTCTGGTCCTATACCCGCGCCCTCTACCAATGGCCCGGGATCGCCGCCACGGTCAACATGGACCACATCAAGACGCACTACTACCTCAGCCACACCGGCATCAATCCCACGGGGATCGTGCCCCTGGGGCCCCGCCTGGACTTCCTCCAGCCCCATGACCGGGACCGGGCCGCCTGGCCCGATTGACCGGGTGGTGAACCAGCGGGTCTTCCGACACTCCCCTGTCCTGGCCGATCGGGGAAGCCGCCATCCGCCCCCTCACCCAGGCACAGGGCAGGCTGCAGGGCCGTGCCTGCCCCCTCGCTAGATAGGGCCGGCCCCGCGATGGGAAATGAAATCGTACAGGGCCCGGTATTTCGTGCCGATTGCGTCAGCCTATCGAGATCCGGCTATAATTCCCCGCACTCCACTCGGTTTTGTTCCGGGAGTATTCATGCGCAGACCCCAGAGTAGTGGCATGGCTCTTTTTCATTGACCTTCGATAACCCCCAAGGGGCAACCCATGCAGCACCATAAATTCAAGATCGCCTCACTGCTGTTCGCTGGCGGCTTCTGGCTGATGGAATCGCTGATACACCTGCTGTTCTTCCATGCCGCCCGCTATGAGCTTCTGCCCCGAGACCCCAACGAGATCTGGATGCGCATGGTTCTCGTCCTGCTGTTGTTGACCTGCGGCGTCTATGTGGACCATCACATGGAGATGAAGCGGCGCAAGGAGCAGGAGAAGACGGATATCTACGAGGCGATGATCTACTCCACTCACAACATTCTCAACAACTTCCTGAACCAGATGCAGCTCATGAAGATGGCCGCCAAGCGCTGTGACGGCTTCGACCCGCGGGCGCTGATCCTATTCGACGAGATCGTCGAGGAGGCGGTCACCCTGATCGATCGCCTCTCCCATGTCTCCAACCTGACCCGCGAGGAGATCCAGGCGGCGGTGACCCTGCACCCGGACCTGTCCACCCAGCCTGCGCCCAGGGACCACTAACACCCATGAGACCGGGGCCGTACATACCCCAGATCATGGAAAACCTGAATTCGTGCGTTGGTGCGCAATATCCTCATGGGTCAAGGGGTTGCCGGGGCCTTTGGGTGAGACGCCGTGAAGACATCCCTGTAGGCTTGAATGCAGCATCCCTGCTGCATACACTCACCCAAAGGCCCCGCCAAACCCTTTCGAAAGCTACGGTCAGCGAAACCCCTGATGTATTTCAACACTAAGGGCTAGAGTTTTCCGGTTCCTCCGGGATCATCGGCAGATGCTTCAGCTCCTCCGGGGAGGGGGGGCGGTGGATGTCCTTGTCGAAACGGCTGAACCTCAGGCTGTTGCTCAGGGCCTGGATAGGCCCCTTCTGGCCCTTCAGGTCGTTGGTCAGGAACAGGGTGTAGGCATCCGCCTTGTCGTTCTGATGAATGGCGATCAACATCCCCTGATGGAACGCTTTACTGACCACCGGCTCCAGGTCGAATACCGCAACCGCGGCCCAGCCCGCATTGAACTGCTTGTGTGCATCGGGCGGCAGGTAGGCCCGGCTCAGGGTATGGGAACCGAGCGCCAGGGACTCGCTGAGAGAGCGGAACAGCATCTCGAAGATGTCGTTGGGTGCCGGCGCCGAACTGTGCGGATCGTGATAGTCGATCTCGATCCGGTCCAGGGGACGAATGGCGTAGCGCACCTCCAGACCGCCGTCGGGGGAGAGCAGACGCTTCTCGTAGGGCAGCAGGGGGTCGTCCTCGATCGCCAGTTCCCGGAAGCCAGCGGGGGTATGCAGCTGCAGACCCGCCTCTTGCAACAGCCCGGTAAAGGAGACAGGGTCAGCGGCCCCGGCGAACCCCGCCACCAGACCGAGGATCAAGATCCAGGGGAGCTGTCTCGCAGGCCTCATTTCCCCTCCCCGGCCGGCTTTGCCTCGGCATCCCAGGCCTTGAGCAGGTCCTCTCCCGACTGTTTCCAGGACTTGGCCGAGGCCATCTGAATGAAGTGTTCGATATCGGCCCGCGCCTTCTCCTGTTCTCCCAGGGTGTGATAGATGGAGCCCCGATTGAAATAGGGTGCCGGCAGGTGGGGGTCGAGGGCGATGCACTGATTGAAATCCGCCAACGCCTGCTGGTTCTTGCCTTGGTATGCCAGCAGGCTGCCCCGATTGAAATAGGCGGGCAACAGGTCGGGATTGAGAGCGATGGCCCTGTTCAGGTCCTCTAGCGCCTCTTGCTGACGCTCGAACTTGAGGTAGGCCTGGGCCCGGGTGACCCGGTAGAGGGCCTTGTCCGGCTGCATGCTCACCGCCTTCTCCACATCCGAGAGGGCGCCGGCGGCGTCACCGCTGGAGAGTTCGATGCTGGCCCGTACATGGTAGAGCTCGGCATCGTCTGGAAACCGATTGATGGCCTGATCCAGCACCGCCATCGCCTGGGGCAGGCGTCCCTCGCTGAAATGCTTGAGCGCCACGGTGATCTGCTGCTGAGCGTTCAGCTTGGCGTGTGGATCGGGACCCCGATGCATGGCGCCGGCCCGCCCGGCGTCCAGTGGATCAACAGGTATAGGTGCCGCAGGGGTCTGGGTGGCTGGCCCAGGCGGGCTGGTCTGCTCCGCCATCAGCGGGGCACTCAAGAGGAGCACCAGGGCCCAGAGACCCGCGTAACGGGAGTGGATCGATCGCTTCATGTCGCTTTTCCTGATTCAGGCCCGAATCCACGGATTCGGGTCAAACATAAAAAGGCCGCCAGATCTTCCTCCCTGGCGGCCTGCTGGTAGCTCTGGCCAAATCGCCCCCCCGCCTTTCGGCGGAGGGAGCGGGCGCCAACTACTTCTTCGCGTCCTTGAACTTGGCGTAGGTCTTGAGCAGCTTGTTGAGCATTTCGATGTGCTGCTGGTCGTTCAGCCGTCCCGGCGTCGAGACCTTCTTCCACAGCTCTTCGTTGCTCATCTCACGATGGCAACCCATGCACAGGCCGGTACGCTCCATGGCATCGCGCATCTCCTTGGGCAGGGACCTGGAGAGCGGCCAGTGGGTACCCACCGTCTGCACCTGCTGCCCATCCTTGACGATGGTCGACCAGTCGAAGTCCATGTCAGCGATCTTCGGGATCTGGATCTTGTAGTTGCCCGGCTTGGGAATCGGCTCACCGGTCTTCTGGTCGATCAGGTCTTCCACTATATCCTCCACATAGCGGGTCTGAAAGACGCCGCCGGCGATCCCGTAACCCATGGCCTTGGGATTGTTGTGGCAGGACTCGCAGGTACGCGCCTTGCGCTGGGCCGAGTGGGGCTGCACTGGCGCCATGTCGATACCCAGCGGGGTCCGTTTCTGGCCCAGCTCACGATGTTCGTCCTTTGAGTGCGCCACCTGGTTCAGCGCAATGGCCTTGTTGTTGCGGTCGATGACCGTATAGACCACCTGACATCCCGGCATCAGCGGGGTCACCCGGCCTTCGCCGTTGATGCCCAGCACCGGATCTTCCCAACGCAGGTAGGAGCGGGTCTCGAAGACCTTGCCGGGACTCTGGATACCCTTGATGCCCAGGGTCGATTCGGCGGTACTGCCATCCGGCTTGCGCTTGCTGCCCGAGGCAATCCAGTCGGTGTCGTGATAGGGCTTGCCATTCTTGTCCTTGCCGTAGTTGACCTGGACGTGGCAGCCATAACACTGGGGCACCCAGGAGGAGTGGCAGGCGTAGCACTCCAGGCTCTCGTTGTGCTTTTTCACCTTGCTCATAGCGACCATGGCGTTCTGGTCGACCCAGGCGTTATCCTCCTTGATCTGCTTGAGCACCGGCACCTCGAAGTCGTTACCCGTTGCCGAGTGCAGGATGACCTTTTTGCCCTTCTTCACCACATTGCCGAAGGGGTTGCCGCGGGCCGTCAGCAGGTAGCCGTCTTGCTTGGGATAGACGGTGGCGAAGGCCTGGGTCTGTTGCAGCAGGGACGCCCCCAGTCCACGCGGCCCGACCTTGCTCAGGTCCTTCTGGAACTCCTCGCCATAGCCCAGGGGCAGCTCCCAGGGGAACTTCTCGGGGGTGCCATGACAGTCCTGGCACTCGATCTCGACCTGGGCCAGGGTGGTGTCGGGCAGGTTGCCGTCACCATGCATGTCGATGGTGGTGTGGCAGTCCTGGCAGAGCATGCCGCCCTTCGGATTGCCAGGCCGGCTCTTGTTGAACTGATGATGCAGATCATCCGAGATGAAGAGATACTTCTTGGTATGCAGCTTGGGCTGTTTCATGCCCTTCCCGTTCCAGGGTGAGCCGTAGGGAAACTCCATCAGGCCCTGGTAGGTCACACCGATACGTTTACCGCGATTGTGGCAGTGGTTGCAGGACTCCACAGGGATACCCGAATACTTACTGTGGGAGGTCTTCACGACGCTCTTGCGCGTGGCCTGGATCTGGTGAGTCAGCAGGTGACCCTTCTGTTTCTTGTTGATGGTGGGATCATTGCCTTCATAGAGGCCCTCGTTGCCATAGGGGATGTGGCAGGCAGAGCAGCCCTGGCCACGGTAATCGCCCCGTTTCTCACGCCCCTTGACGGTGACATGGCAGCGCTGGCACTGCTGACGCTGATAGGTGAAACCGGCCAGCTTGGGGTCTTTCTCGATTTCCGCCACGCTCGGTTGGGGGATCTGCTTGAGTGCCTTGGGAAACTGCTCCTTGTGGGCGGCCATCATATCCTTCATGTAGGCCTTGTAGGCGGGGGTACCCACGGTCGGTACCGGACCGTCGCCATCTTTCACGTCGTAGTTGCCCCAGGGTACATGGTGATTCTGCACCTCCTTGATCCCCCAGGTGTGCAGGTTGCCCTGGATCTTCCCGGCCTCGGTGTTCATCAGGGCCTTCTGTAGACGATCCGGATAACCCTGGTGGCAGGCGGCCTGGCCACAGGTGTACTTGTTGATGTCCATGGCTCCCGGGTCCGGGTAGAAGGCCTGAGGCCCCTTGGCGATCATCAGGCTTTTGGGCGAGCCCTTGTGGGCCCTGGCCTTGTCCTTGGTCTCCTTGGGGTTGCCCCCATGGCAGACCACACAGCCTTCGCTGTCGCCGTGGCTGGCGCCCAGCCCCTTGATCATCGCCATCATAGCGCTCTTGTTGTCGCGGATCTGTTCGATACCCTTGTGACAGGCAAGGCATCCGCTCTGCTGTTTACTCACCGCGGTCTGGGCCCAGTTGCCTAGGACCAATACCAGGGTGGCCAGGATGATGCGTTTCATGATTCCCCCTTATCTGGGTGTGTGGCCGTATGAGTCACCCACTGACAGTATGTCCGCATGGGCGGGATTTGGGGCGCGGATCCCCGGACCCCAGGAAAAAGCAGCAGATTCCATGCCGTTATAACCCAGAGGTACAGTCAGATAAGCCGGGACAGGCCAGACCCTTCCCTGCCCCCTCCCCCGCGGGGGGGCCGGGAGGAAGAAGTTCTTTTGTCCCTTAGAGGGATATGGTGAGGATTTAATATTATCCTAGAATCCTCAGTTGGACAGGGTAAAGTGTGCGTTTGCGGTGGTGCAGGGCAAGGCGCAACGACGCGGAATAGTTAATTATGTCCATGGATGGACGGTATGCAGAAAATGCAGGAGC
>Ga0114931_10006102_pt1 | contig 14846 bp, 16 predicted proteins | sample 2SBtaG_FD_89579 | JGI IMG/M metagenome (GOLD analysis project Ga0114931, IMG submission 89579) | Deep subsurface microbial communities from Kolumbo volcano to uncover new lineages of life (NeLLi) - 2SBTROV14_V59a metaG | ecosystem: Environmental > Aquatic > Marine > Volcanic | place: Kolumbo...
ATCGATGAGAAGGGCACCCTGTTCGAGACCGCGGCCGTCGATCTGACCGACTACGCAGGAGACGAGTAGGGAATGGCGAAGCTGGCTCCCGCCGAGGTACGCGCGATGGCCGGGCTCCTCGAAGAGCTCGACTACTACCAGCTGCTCGAGGTGCGATCCGATGCCCCGGCCTCGGTGGTCAAGAAGTCCTACTACCTGGCGACCCGGCGGCTCCACCCGGACCACAACCGGCACCTCGAAGGAGAGGAGCGGGAGCTGCTGCAGCGCATCGCGCGGCGGGTGGCCGAGGCCTATCAGGTGCTGCGCGACGCCCAGCGGCGCAATGCCTACGACGCGCAGATCGCAGCGGACGCCGCGGCGACCCGGATCCGGCTGGTCGAAGCCCAGGCGAAGGCGGGACAGGAGGCCCTCGAGGCCCACATGGGCAAGACCCCGAACGGACGGCGGTTCTTCAATCTCTCGCGCTCGGACATCGACCGCGGCGACCTGGCCGCGGCCCAGCGCAACCTGAAGATGGCGATGACCTTCGAGCCCACGAATACGGCGTTCAAGACCAAGCTCGCCGAGATCGAGGCTGCCCTGAAGGCCCAGGCGCCGAAGAACCAGCACGCGATCCGCTAGCGAGGCGCGCCCACCCGCGCGTGCGCGCCCACCCGCCTTCTCGGCCGACCGATTGAAATCGGTCCCGCAGCCTGCGATCCTGCCGGTCCACACGACGCTCCACCGTGTGTCCACCGGAGGAAACACCCCCCATGTCCCAGGCGAACGCGGCCCAGCCGCTTCCGGTCGTCCCCTACCTCAAGCTTCCGGCCGACGGCGACCCCTACCTCGAAGGGTTCAAGTGCGGCGAGTGCGGCGCCATCTACCTGGGGGAGCGCAAGGTCTGCTCCAAGTGCGGCACCCGCGGCAAGCTCGCGGCGACGAAGCTCTCGAACCACGGCAAGCTGTACGTGTTCTCGATCGTCTACCGCTCCTTCCCCGGCATCGAGGTGCCCTACATCTCGGCCGTCGTCGACCTCGACGGTGGCGGAACGCTGAAGGGCAACCTGATCGGGGTCGAACCCGACCCGGAGAAGATCCCGTTCGGCCTGCCGGTGGAGGTCGTCTACAAGGACGCGCTCGGCCGCAAGGACAAGGACGGCAACTCGTACATTTCCTACTTCTTCCAGCCCGCTTCCTGAACCGGAACGGGACACAGGAGACCCCCCATGACGGACGCATACGTCGTCGGAATCGACATGATCAAATTTGGCCGCTTCCCGGACCGCACGGTCCCGGACCTCGGCGCCGAGGCCGCACTCCTCGCGCTCGACGATTGCGGCCTGAAGATCCAGGACATGGAGGCCCTCTACTGCGGCAACCTCGGACAGGCCAGCGGCATGGTCGGCCAGCGCGTGCTCCAGGAGATCGGCCAGACCGGGATCCCGGTGGTGAACTGCGCGAACGCGTGTGCGACCGGGGCGACCGCGTTCCGCGAGGGCTGGATGGCGATCCGGGCCGGCGTCTACGACACCGTGCTCTGCGTCGGCGTAGAGCAGATGGGCCGGGGCCTGCTCGGCGGCGCCGGCGGTGGCGAGGGCATCCCGAAGGAGGGCCTGCTGGGCTCGGGCACGATGCCCGCGGTCTTCGCGGAAGCCGGGCAGGAGCATTCGGCCAGGTACGGCACGACCTTCGAGCAGTTCGCCCAGGTGTCGGTCAAGAACCACCACCACTCGACGCTCAACCCGAAGGCCATGTACCAGATCGAGACGCCGCTCGAGACGGTGATGAACGCGGAGATGATCGCGTACCCGAACACGAAGCTGATGTGTTCGGTCAACGTCGATGGCTCGGCCGCGGCCGTCCTGTGCAGCGAGAAGAAGGCCCGGGAGCTCGGACTGATGGGCCGCGCGGTGAAGGTCAGCGCCAGCGTGCTGACCAGCGACCCGTGGCAGGAACGCGACCTCGTGATGCCGGACGTGAACTCGTGCACCCGCCAGGCCGCGGCGAAGGCATACGAGATGGCCGGACTGGGCGCCGAGGACGTGAACCTCGTCGAACTCCACGACTGCTTCGCCACCGCCGAGATCCTCCACTACGAGAACCTCGGGCTGTGCGGCGAGGGCGAGGCCGGCAAGATGATCGACTCGGGCGATTCGGCCCTGGGCGGGCGCTGCCCCGTCAACGTGTCGGGCGGTCTGCTCTCGAAGGGACACCCGCTCGGCGCGACCGGCATCGCCAACATCTACGAGGTGTCGACCCACCTGCGCGGCGAGGCCGGCAAGCGGCAGGTCGAAGGCGCCCGGGTCGGGATGACGCACGTCATCGGCCTCGGGAGCGCCTGCGCGATCCACGTGCTGGAGAAGGTCGTCTAGCGCGCCGCGAGCGAGGGACCACGGAGTCGTCGGACGCGGGTCCGGCGGCTCGGTTCCACTTCGGGCGACCGCGCGTTCGGGGAACCATGCGGGGACGTGCCCCGACCCATGGAGACGACCCCGGGCCCCGCCTACCCTCCCCGCGTGCGCATCCACCGCCCGACGTCCCCGCTGTCCCTTCTCGGCCTCGGTCTCCTTGCCACGCTCGCGTGCAGCGAGGCCACGCCCTCGGCGGTCGACGAGCCGGCGACCGGGGCCCCGGCACCCGAAGCGGCGACCCCGGTCTCGGCGCCGGCGCCCCCGAAGCGGGAGAAGCGGGGCACGCCGCTTCCGGCCTATCGGGGCAGTACCCTCGCGGGTACGCCGCTCTCGTTCTCGGACCTGATCGGCAAGCGCTTCGTGCTGTTCGGATTCAATCCCGAGGTGCCGGGTGCGCGGCCCACCGCGGAAGCCCTCGCCGCGATCGCGGGTGCGCGCGCCTCGCAGAACTTCGCGATCGTCGGCGTCGCAGCCGGCACCGGCGTCGACGCCGCGCGCCGCTTCCTGACGGACGCCGGGCTCGACATCCCGGCCTTCTTCGACGGCGACGCCCGCATCAACAACCTGCTGCGTCCGCGCTTCGGAATGCGTTCCGCGCTCTGGCTGCTGCTGGTCGATGCCGACGGCAACGTGATCGGCGGGACCGCCCAGCTCCCGCCGAACGGCGAGGGGGTCGGCGACACCCTCCAGCAGATGTTGCGGCTTCCGCCGCCGGATCCGATCGCGGCCCTGGTCGGCGAGGAGGAAGTCGCGCCGCTCTTCACCGCGCCGCGCATGGCCGGGGGGCCGCCGCTCGCGCTCGCCGATCTCGCGGGCCGACCCGTCGTGCTGGTGTTCTTCCTCCACACCTGCCCCCACTGCCACAACGCGCTGCGCGCGATTCGCCCGGTGCTCGAGGCGATGCCGGAGGCCGAGCGCCCGCAACTGCTCGGGATCTCGATCGTCAACCGTCCCGCCTCGGTGATGGAGGTCTTGCGCGCGGACGGGCTCGACTACTTCACCGTACTGAGCGATGCGGACGGGTCGATCCAGAAGGCCTACGGCGCGCAGCGCGGCGTCCCCGTGATCTTCGGGATCGACGGCGAGCGCCGCATCCAGTGGCGCGTCGACGGCTGGCGCGACGACCGCGACCCGCCGCTGATGCGGATGCGGCTCGCCCGGCTGGCGGGCCGGCCCGTGCCGATGCTGCTCCACAAGACCGGCTACAGCGGCAACGAGTTCTGCGGCGTCTGCCACCAGAGCGAGGCCGCGACCTGGAAGCTCACGAACCACGCCAGCGCCTACGACACGCTGGTGCGGCACGGGGCGGACGGCGATTCGGAATGCGTGTCGTGTTACGTGGTCGGATACGGGAAGCCCGGCGGCTTCTCGATCGCCGCGCCGAACCCGGCCTCGAGGACGTGGGGTGCGAGACCTGCCACGGACGCGGCGGGCCGCACCGCTCGCCCGACTTCGTGAAGGACCACGACTACGAGGCCGTCTGCGTCACCTGCCACGACACGACCCACTCGCTGGGCTTCGACTACGCGACCTTCCACCCGCAGATCTCCCACGCGGCGAACCTGGCGCTCGCGTCGCTGCCGCCGGCGGAACTCCAACGCGTCCTGGCCCAGCGGCACACGCGGCGCGACGCGCTGCCGAAGGACGCGGACTACGTCGGCACGCGCGCGTGCCTGGGCTGCCACACGAGCGAGCACGCGACCTGGTCGGCACAACCGCACGCGCGCGCGCTGGCGACCCTCGAGGCAAAGGGAGAGGCACGCAATCCGGACTGCCTGCGCTGCCATACGACCGGTTACGGCGAGCCGACGGGCTTCCCGGAAGCGGGCGCCACCGACCACCCGGGACTCGCCGGGGTGGGATGCGAGTCCTGCCATGGCCCGGGCGGAAACCACATCGGCCAGGATGCGCCGAAGCGCGGCACCATCCTGTCCCTGGGCGACAAGTGCGACTCGTGCGTGATCCTCCAGATCTGCGGGAGCTGCCACGACGACGCGAACGACCCCGGCTTCGAGTTCGAGGTCGAGGAAAAGATCGAACGCCAGCGGCACGGCACGATCGAGCCCGGAACCGGCCGGCCGCTCGACACGGCCGCGCTCCGGAGCGCGACCGTGACGGCGCTGCTCGAACACGCCTTCGCCCACGCGCCGCAGGGAGCCACCCGATGAAGAACGTCCGCGTGTCCGACGCCGGCCCGGTCCGGACCGTGTGCATCGACCGCGAAGCCCAACGCAATGCCCTCGACCGCGCGACGCTGGCCGAACTCGAGCGCGCGTTCGACGAGGCCGCGGCGGCCCCCTCCGTGCGCGTGATCGTCCTCCGCGGCGCCGGCGAGCGCGCCTTCTGCGCGGGCGCGGACCTGAAGGAGGTCCTGGGCCACGCCTCGATCGACGAGAGCCGCCGGCACTTCGGCGCGGTCGTGAAGGTCATCGCCGCGATGGAGCGGGCGCCGCAGCCCGTGATCGCGCGGGTCCCGGGCTTCGCGCTGGCCGGCGGGTGCGGGCTCGCGGTCGCCGCGGACTTCACCATCGCGAGCGAGAGCGCCGTGCTCGGACTCCCCGAGATCGGGATCGGGCTGCTGCCGTTGATGGTCTCGGTGCCGATCCTGCGCGCGGTGGGGTCGCGCAAGGTACTGCTCGACCTGATCCTGACCGGACGCCGCGTCGAGGCCGCCGAGGCCCTGGCGATCGGGCTGGTCACCCGCGTCGTGCCCGACGATGCGCTCGACGACGAGATCGCTGTGCTGTGCGCGCGGTTGGCCGGCTTCTCGCCCCAGGCCCTGGCCCTGGGCAAGGAGGCGGTCTACACCGCGAGCGAGATGGAGGCGCAATCGGCGCTGAAGTACCTGCGCGAAGCGATCATCCTGCTCTCGCGCAGCGAGGACGCCACCGAGGGCATCACGGCCTTCTTCGAGAAACGGGACCCGGAATGGACCGGCCGCTAGACGACGCGCACGCGCTGCTGCGTGCGGCACGGGCCTGGATCGCCGAGTTCGGCGAGGAGGGCGTCACGAGCTACGAGCCTCCTCCGGCGCGCGCGATCCCGGCGGCGCGCGAGGTGGAGCGGCCGCCCCCGGAACCGCCGGCCGCAGGGACGGCGGCGCCCACCGCGTTCGCGGACGAAGCGCGCCCCACCCTCGCGTCGGTGCGCGAGACGCTGGGCGAGTGCACGCGATGCGCCCTCCACGAGGGGCGCCGGCGCATCGTCTTCGGGGACGGAAACCCCGACGCCGATCTGATGTTCGTGGGCGAGGGCCCCGGCGAGAACGAGGACCGCCAGGGGCTCCCGTTCGTCGGACGGGCGGGCGAACTGCTCACCCGGATGATCGAAGCCGGGCTCGAACTGCCTCGCTCCGAGGTCTACATCTGCAACATCGTGAAGTGTCGGCCGCCGGGGAACCGGAACCCGCTGCCGCCCGAAGTCGCCAGCTGCCGCCCCTTCCTCGACGGTCAGATCGCGGCCGTGCGGCCGCGCGCGATCGTGGCCCTCGGCAAACCCGCTTCGAGCCTGCTGCTGGGCCGCGACGTCGCGATCACCCGCGAGCGCGGAACCTGGCACACGTACCGGGGCATCCCGGTGATGCCGACCTTCCACCCCGCCTACCTGCTGCGCCAGTACACGACCCGCAACCGGCGCCTCGTGTGGGAGGACCTGAAGGCGGCGTTGGCGAAGGCGCGCGAACGCTAGTCGCGGTCGGTCCGTTCGCGCCGGTCGAGGGACCTCTGCGGGCCGTCAGGGCTTCAAGGGCGCTCGGGCGCGTTCGCGGTCTGCTCGGCCCGGAACTGCGCGACCGCCTTCCGGACCTCGGCGTCGCCCCCGGCGATGATCTGGGCCGCGAAGATCCCGGCGTTGCGGGCCCCCCACGACCCGACGCCGAAGGTGGCGACCGGGACGCCGGGCGGCATCTGCACGGTCGCGAGCAGCGCGTCCCAGCCGTTCAGCGGGGAACTGTCGATCGGAACGCCTAGCACCGGCAGAGCGGTGTGCGCGGCGGCCGCGCCCGCGAGGTGCGCGGCGCCGCCGGCCCCGCAGATCACCACCTCGATGCCGCGGTCCCCGGCATCCGAGAGATAGGCCACGAGCCGGGCCGGCGTGCGGTGCGCCGAGATCACGCGCACATCGGACGCGATTCCGAGCTGGGCCAACACCTGCTCGGCTCCCTTCATCACCTCGTGATCGTTGGGGCTGCCCATCAGGATCGCGACTCGTGCCATCGTCCCCTCCCGGTCGGCCGCGCCCGGCGGCCTCGCTCGCATGGGAAGCCGCGGAGTCTACACTACCGGCCCGCCTCGCCACCGAAGCCCGCGCCCCACCGACCCGCCCCCATCGACCCGGAAGGAGCCCCGATTGACCGCCTCGCGAGAACCCGCGGCAAGGGCGCTGTGCGGCGTGATCCTCCACCCGGCCGGGCACACGCGCTCGCCCGCGATGCACGGCGCAGCGTTCGCGGCCCTCGGCATCGACGCGAGCTATCTCGCCTTCGACGTCGCCCCGGACGATCTCGCCGATGCGATCCGCGGGGCACGGGCGTTGGCGATCCGCCAGCTCGCGGTCTCGCTGCCCCACAAGGAAGCCGTGATGGCGCATCTCGACGAGGTCGACGAGACGGCGCGCGCGATCGGAGCCGTGAATACCGTGACCCGGGTCGACGACCGTCTGGTCGGCTCGAACACCGACTGGATCGGTCTCACGCAGGCGCTCGAACGCTGCACGACGCTCGCGGGCAAGCGCGCGATCGTCCTCGGTGCGGGCGGAACCGCGCGCGCCGCGCTCTACGCGATGGGCCGCGCTGGCGCGCGCTGCACCGTGCTGAACCGCACGGTCCCGAAGGCGGCGGAACTCGCGCGGGAATTCGGCGCCGAAGACGCCGGGCCCCTCGAGAGCCTCGGCGCGCGCGAATACGACATCCTGATCCACACGACCCCGGTCGGCCTTCGCAGCGACGAGAGCCCGGTCGCCGCCGCGGACCTGCGCGCGAGCGCGGTGGTCTTCGACGCGGTCTACGACCCGGAGTGGACGCGCCTGCTGCGCGATGCCGAGGCGGCCGGAGCGCGCACGGTCGGTGGCAAGTGGATGCTCGTCTACCAGGCGGTCGAGCAGGTCCGGCTCTGGACCGGCCGCGCCCCGGCGCCCGAGGTGCTGGCCGACGCCTTCGACGCCGCCGCCGGGTAGAGGCGGCAGACGCCCGCGGCCCGGAACCCCGCTACTTGAGCTTGGTTTCCTTGTAGAGGACGTGCTGGCGCGCCCTCGGATCGTACTTCTTCATCTCGAGCTTCTGAGGCGTCGTCGTCTTGTTCTTGCTCGTCGTGTAGAAGTGGCCGGTCCCGGCGGTGGACTCCAGCTTGATCTTCTCGCGCTTGCCCTTCTTGGCCATGCTCGGCTCCTATGCGTGCGGTTCGGGCACGAGCGTGCCGCTGCGGGTGAAGACCCGGACGCGCTTGCCTTCGCGTTCCTCGGTCCGGAAGCGGCTGGGCTGGTTGTCGGTCGGATCCACGAGCATCACGTTGGACGCGTCGATGTAACCCTCCTGCTCGACGATGCCACCGGAGCGCGCGCCGCGGCGGCCGGGCTTCAGGTGGCGCTTCTGCAGGCGCACCCCCTGCACGCGGACGCGGGAGCGGCTGCGATCGACATCGAGGACGACGCCCTGCTTCTTCTCGCCGCTGCCGACGCCGGAAATGACCTGGACGAGATCGCCCTTGCGGATGCGCATACCCATGGGTGTTCCTTCACGGCGCTCTCGCCGGAGAGCGCGTATTTATGCGGGTTTCGGGGGCGGCCGTCAAGGTCGCCCCTGGGGGACCGACGGCGGAGAAGGCTCGCCGATGGCGCGCATTCCGATACCCTGCGCAGCCGTGACTGCACACGCCTCCTCCCGGACCCTGCGCCATGCGGGGCTGTTGCTCCTCGCCCTGGTCCCGGCCCTCGCCGGATGCCCGGCCGTCAACGTCCCGCTGGGAGACGTCTTCGGCGACGGCATCGGACCGCCCGAGGCCGAAGCGATCGGAACGCGGATCCAGGTCGCCCCGGGCTACGAGATCGGCCTCTACGCCGTGGTCCCGCGGGCGCGCGAGATCCTGGCGACGCCGGCCGGCGACGTCCTCGTCTCGGTCGCGGACACCGGCGAGATCGTGCGGCTCGGCGCCGACCGCGACGCGGATGGCCGGCCCGATACCCAGGGCGTGTTGCTCGAGGGTCTCGACCGTCCGAACGGGATGGACCTCCACCAGGGCTGGCTCTACGTCGCGGAGGGATCCGCGATCGGGCGCGTGCGCTACGACGTGGCCACGGGCCAGACCTCGGGCCGCTTCGAACGCATCGTCGAGGGGCTGCCGAACGGGGGCAACCACTGGCGCCGGACCGTGCGCTTCGGCCCGGACGGCTGGCTCTACGTGACGGTGGGATCGAGCTGCAACGTGTGCGAGGAGAGCGAACCCTGGCGTGCGGCGATGCTTCGCTTCCGGCCGGACGGCAGCGAGGGCCGGCTCTACGCGCGCGGGCTGCGCAACTCGGCCGACTTCGACTGGCAGCCCACGACGGGTGCCCTCTTCGCAACCGACAACGGCCGGGATCTGCTCGGCGACGACTACCCGCCGTGCGAGCTCGACGAGATCGTCGACGGCGGCGACTACGGCTGGCCCGTGGCCAACGGGGACCGCGATCCGGACCCGGACTACGGCGAAGGGCAGCAGGCCCGGATCGAGGCCTCCCTTCCGCCCGTGTTCTCGTTCCGGCCCCACAACGCACCGCTGGGCATCCAGTTCCTCGAGCGGCCCCAGCCCGGCGACTATCGGGGAGCCGCGATCGTGGCCCTGCACGGCTCGTGGAACCGCACGGAGAAGGACGGCTACAAGTTCGTGTCGCTGCACTGGGACGACGACGGCCGGATCGTGTCGCGCGACTTCGTCTGGGGCTTCCTGGTCGACGACGGCGTGATCGGGCGTCCGGTGGACGTCACCGAGGGACCCGACGGCACCATCTACCTCTCCGACGACTACGCGGGCGTGGTCTACCGGGTGCACGCCCGCGACTGACGCGACGCCGACGGACGAGGCGACCCGGGCGCTCCCGTCGACCCTTGCGGCCGATCGGAAACCGATCCGGCATACTGGCGCGGTGCCGCCTTCGTCCCGGACCATCGTGGTCGTTCCCGCGTACAACGCGGAAGCCACGCTCGAGCGCGTCGTCGGGGACATCCCGATGGATTTCGTCGACGAGATCATCGTCGTCGACGACTGCAGCGCGGACGAGACGCGGCGCGTGGCGCGTGGGTTGCCGGTCACGCTCATCGAGCATGAGCACAATGCCGGCTACGGCGCCAACCAGAAGACGGCGTACCGGGAGGCCCTCGAACGCGGCGCCGACCACGTCATCATGGTCCACGGCGACTACCAGTACGACGCGCGGGTGATCCCGGCCTGCGTCGCGGTGCTGGAGCTGGGCATCTGCGACGTCCTGCTGGGAAACCGCATCCGCACGCGTTCCGAGGCGTTGCGCGGCGGCATGCCCGCGATCAAGTACGTGGCCAACCGGATGCTCACGATCCTCGAGAACGTGCTCTCCGGACAGAACCTGGGGGAATGGCACAGCGGCTTTCGCGCCTATCACCGCCGGGTCCTGGAGGGGATCCCTTTCGAGCGCAACTCCGACGGATTCGTGTTCGACACACAGTTCCTGGTCCAATCGGTCCACTTCGGTTTCAAGCTGGGCGACGTCCCGGTGCCGGTCCGCTACTTCGAGGAAGCCAGCCAGATCCCGATCGGCGAGGCCACCCGCTACGCCCTCGAGACGCTCGGGACCTTCGCGGAGTGGTATGGCCACATGTCGGGGCTGCGGCCGCGGCCGCGCTTCTCGGCCCCCGAGCCCGTTCGCAACGCGCGCGGCACCGACCGCAAGACGGGCTGAAACGGAACCGGTGCCGGCCCGCTGGTATCCGAGCCTGGTGCAGCTGCGCCCGTGGCCGCCCACCGGCGGATCCGGCATCCTCGCGAGCCGGGCCGGGGCCGTCCCGGATCGGACCGTCCCGAACGGCTGCCCTGTCTCAAACGGCCGCCCCGGATGGCCGATGAGGACCCCATGACCGCCCTGCCGCTCCGAGAGATCGGGCTCGCCCTGCTCGTCGGCTTCCTGTTCGCGGCGAGCCCGATGACCAGCCTCGACCCGGTGCGCTCGGCCATCGCGGGCAGCCTGATCGCGGCCGGCCTCATCGTGTACCGGCTGCGCACCGCCTCCGGGCCGGAGCGGACCGACGACGATGCGACGGACACCGGGGGCGCGGGCACGCGGCCTCCGGTGGCCGCCATTGCCTGCCTGCTGCTCTTCGTCGCGGTCGTCTCCCCGACGCTGATGTGGCTGTGGGACAACTGGACGCGCAGCGTCTGGACGAACAACCACGGCATCTTCATTCCGCTGATCGTCGGCTACTTGGCGGTGAATGCCTTGCGGGCCGACCGCAACCCCGCGCCCGACGCGTCGCCCCAGGGCTTCGTCTGGCTCGGCGCCGCGCTGCTGCTGCTCGTGGCGGACGCGTACCTGGCCACGCGATACCTCTCGGTGATCGCGATCGTGGTCGGACTGCCGGGCCTGTCGTTGCTCTTCCTCGGCAAGGCGCGCACGCGGCTGCTGCGCGTGCCCCTCGCGATCGCGTTGCTGGCGATTCCGATCCCGGCCGCCGTCGCGACCGATCTCTACCTTCGTCACGCCACGGCTTCGATGGTGGAGCCCATGGTCCGGATGCTGGGGATCGCCACCTATCGCGAAGCTACGGTGATCTTCCTTCCCAGGCATACTTTCGTGGTGGCGGAAGCCTGCAGCGGCTTCAACACGCTCTACGCGTCGATGGCGACCTCGATCATCCTGTCCTGCTTCGTGCGGCGATGGCGCCACAAGCTCGTGCTGCTGGCGCTGGCCCCGGTGCTGGCGATCATCGCCAATTCGATCCGGATCTTCGGCCTGGTGCTGCTGACGATCCGCTTCGGGGATTGGGTGATCGACAGCCCCCTCCACCCGCTCTCGGGCGTCCTGGCTTTCGCGCTGGCCCTCCTCGTGTTGTTCGGCGCGAGTTCCCGGATGGAGAACCTGCCCACGGCCCCGGCAGGGCAGCGCACGTGACACCGGTCTCGAGCCGCCATGCGATGGCGGCGGCCGCGATGCTGCTGGCCGCCGGAGCCCTGACGCTGATCATCTCGCGCGACCGGAGCTACCAGGAAACATGCGCCCATCCGGAGCGCCTTCCCGAGATCACGCGCGCCCGGGGCTACCTGCCGCGGGGCCGCATGAAGGCGAAGCAGACCGCGAGCCTGATCGCGTGGGCCCAAGGCCAGGTGCCGGCCGACGGCAGCGATCGGCCCCCGATCGAATACTGGTCGATCCGCTCCGTGCGCCCGCCCGAGATCTACGAGCGACCGATCCGCTTCATCGGCGGGAAACACGCGCCGGAACTGCACGACCTCGTGGTCCGGGAGACGGCGCAGGGGCCGCTTCCCATCCATGTGCTCGAGGACTACACCACGCAGCCCGGAACGATCATCGCCTACATGTTGATCTACGGGACCGAGCCCACGGACAACGCGTTGCGGACCCACGTCGCCCACCTGTGGGAGACGATCACGGGCGGGCAGGTCCCGCTGACGCTGCTGATGGTCCGGACCCGCGCGAACGCCCGCACGGCCGGGGCCGCGCGAACCCGCGCGCTCGACGCGGTCGAAGGTGCCTGGGCGCACTTTGCGGCGGCATGCCGCTCCTGAAGCGGCACCAATGGCCGTGGTGGCCGCTCTTCGCGCTGGCGGTGCTGGCGGTGGGTGCCACCGACCTGTTCGTGTTGGCCGAGGTGAAGGCATTCCTGGGCAGCGGCTACAACGGTCGCGCCCTCTCGGTCGCTGCCGAGACCCTGGGCTTCCTGGGGCTGGGCTTCGCCTGCGACGCCGGCTTCCTCGCGCTGCTATGGGGGGCCTTCTCGCTCGCGCTGCGTCCCTTCCTGGCGGCCCCGCGACGCGCCGCCGCGGCTCTCGGTGCGGCGGCAGCGACGCCGGTCTTCATCGACATCGGTCTCCACAAGCTGCACGCAACGCTGGGCGACGTGATCGGCCTCGATCTCGTGCTGGATCTCACCGCCGGGGACAGCCGCGGCGCGCTCGACGAGGTGCTGGCCTCGCTGCCCTCGGTCGGCGTGCTGCTCGTGGGGACGGGTCTGTGCCTCGCGGCCCTGTGGTGGGGTTCGGGCTGGGTCGGCGCGCGGATGCGGATGCCCGTCGGCGGTGGGAGGCGCCGCGTGCTCGTCGGCGCCGCGTCCGTGGCGCTGGCGCTGCTGGCGCTTCGCGCGGCACAGGGCAACCCGACGCTGCGCTTCGGGCTCGGCTGGAAGCCCAGCGGAATGGTGCTGTCGGCCCTGTCGACACGGCTGACGGACTTCGACCTCGACGGCGCCGGCGCGATTGCGCTGCCGGTGGACGCGGCGCCGTTCGACCCCGGCCGCCATCCCTTCGCGCTGGACCTCCGCGGCAACGGCATCGACGAAAACGGCCTCGCCGGGGACCTGCCCCGCGACTTCCGCGCCTCGCAGCCCCTCCCCGCGGCCCGGGTCCTGCCGGTCGAAGGGAGCCCGCGCGTGGTCGTGCTGGTACTGCTCGAGAGCTTCCGGGCGGATCTCCTGGGCGCCCGGGTCGCGGGCCAGCCGATCACGCCGCACCTGAACCGGCTCGCACGCGAAGGCGTCTCGTCGGCCCACGCCTACACGCATTCGGCGATGACCTGGCCGGCCCGCTCGAGCCTGTTCCAGGGGAGCGTGGCCGCGCAGCCCGATGCGCGGACCCTGGTCGACGACTTCCGCGACGCAGGTTTCGACGTCGGGTGGTTCTCGGGGCAGTACGACAGCCTCCGCGAGGGCGCCCGCTTCCTCGGCTTCGAACGCGCGAGCCGGTTCCGCGACGCGCGCGCCCACCTGGACGTGCGGACCTCGCGATCGGCCCAGCCGATCAGCCTGCAGACATCGTGGCAGACCGTGGTGGCCGACGCCGAGGCCTACCTGGACGAGCGGGGCGAGACCGGGGCCCCGCTCTTCCTCTACGTCAACCTGACCGACACGCACTTCCCCTACGACCACGCCCGGCTCGAACCCATCCTGACGCACGATCGCCTCCCGCGGGACCGGATCTCGCGCGAGAACCGCGACGCGGTCTGGCGCGCCTACGCAAACGCGGCGGCCAACGTCGACCGCGGGATCGGGCGGCTTCGCGCCGCGCTCGAGGCGCACTTCCCGGCCGACGAGATCGGCATCCTAATCACCGCCGACCACGGCGAGGCCTTCTACGAGCCGCGCTTCCTCGGCCACGGCCAATCGTTCGAACGCACGCAGGCGGGGGTGCCGCTGGTCGCCCATGGCCTCGGCGGAACGTGGCCCGAGCCGTTCGCGCTCTCCGACGTGCGTGGCCTGCTGACGGCGGCCGCGTCGTCCGCGCAGCGCCGGGGGCACTTCGCGGCCGACCCCGGACGCGCGGTCTTCCACTATGCGGGAGAGGTCGAAGCGCCGCGGCTCCTGGGCCTGCGCACACTCGCGAGGCTCACGGAGTGGAACCCGCACGAAGACGCGCCGCGCGACGACGATGCCTTCCGGCGGCTCATCCACACCTGGGAGGCCGTGCGCGAAGCCCGCGCGCAGCCACCGGACGCGCGGGATCGACCCGTGCCGGCGCACGCGCGCCGGCCGACGCACGCAGGCATTGGAACGAAGAAGGCCCCGAAGCATGATGCTTCGGGGCCTTCGCGAACGAGTCCCACCGTCGAGCTACTCTCCCACCGGGAAACCCGGCAGTACCATCGCCGATGTGAGGCTTAACTTCCGTGTTCGGCATGGGAACGGGTGTGGCCCTCACTCCATTGACGGTGGGATAAACGTGTCACGTGACACCGGGGTCCTTCGACCCTTGGTCAACGAAATAGCTTTCTGGGCCCAAACGGGCACTTGTCTCGTTTCCACGTACTGATCCAACAAAACGGACGCGTGCTCACCACAACGCCTGGCTGCATCGCAACCGAGACCGGCGAGCCTTCCGTGTGGAAGACCCGCTTGCATTCTCCTGTCGCACACGAAGTGCGTGACGGGAGATGCACGTGGTCAAGCCTCACGAGCGATTAGTACTGGTCAGCTTCACACATTGCTGTGCTTCCACCTCCAGCCTATCAACGTCCTCGTCTCGGACGGCTCTTCAGGGGACCGAAGTCCCGGGGAGATCTCATCTCGAGGCGGGCTTCCCACTTAGATGCTTTCAGCGGTTATCCCTTCCGAACATGGCTACCCGGCGGTGCCGCTGGCGCGACAACCGGTACACCAGAGGTTCGTCCATCCCGGTCCTCTCGTACTAGGGACAGACCCTCTCAAATCTCCTGCGCCCACGGCGGATAGGGACCGAACTGTCTCACGACGTTCTAAACCCAGCTCGCGTGCCACTTTAATCG
>Ga0114931_10006103_pt1 | contig 14846 bp, 19 predicted proteins | sample 2SBtaG_FD_89579 | JGI IMG/M metagenome (GOLD analysis project Ga0114931, IMG submission 89579) | Deep subsurface microbial communities from Kolumbo volcano to uncover new lineages of life (NeLLi) - 2SBTROV14_V59a metaG | ecosystem: Environmental > Aquatic > Marine > Volcanic | place: Kolumbo...
CCCTCCGCAGTGAGCGCGTAGCGTGAGCGAGGAGGGAGGTCCCGAACGAAAGTGAGAACATCTCCCTCCGCAGTGAGCGCGTAGCGTGAGCGAGGAGGGAGGTCCCGAACGAAAGTGAGAACAAGGATGGAGACTAGGAACAAAGTGACACTGCTTCACTCCAGATATATTCCTGACACCTCATCGTGGCCGTCTGCTGTCGACGTTGCGGCGACGGGGAGGGCTCCGACTATTTCTTGAACCCCTCCTCGGCATGTTTCGCGAGCCGCCTCTTCCGCGCGGACCACCCCGTCCCTCGCTGCGCGGCGGCCGCGGCGGGCTCGGCGGGATGCGCTCGAGCATGCCCCAGTTGCGGAACGTCAATTTCTCTATCTCGTCGTCGTAATGGTCCATGATGGGGTCGAACTTGCGATAATCATCCTCGGCGAGCAGCGTAATGGCGTCACCGTCTGCGCCTTGGCGTGCAGTGCGTCCGACACGATGCGTGTACGTCTCGGGCTCGTCCGGCAGGTCGTAGTTGAAGACATGCGTGATGCCATCGATGTGCAGGCCCCTGGCTGCGACGTCGGTAGCGACGAGGACACTGAACTTCTTCGCCTGATAGGCCTTGACCGTCTCCTCCCGTTTCGCTTGGCTCATGTTGCCGTTCAAGGCCTCGGCCGCGATGCCGCGACGCCGCAGCTCGGCAGCGACGTGATCCGTGGCCACGATGGTGCGGCAGAAGACGAGCGCGCACGCGTCAGGCTCCTGCTTGAGCAGGTGATGGAGCAGGCTGATCTTCTGCCAAGGATTGACGACGTAATATCCTTGGAAGAGATGACCGCGCACCTCGTTGCTCTTCGCCCGTATCAGGATTGGCTCGCGCATGTAGTCGCGGCTGATGACCTCGATGCGGTAGTCGATTGTGGCGCTGAACAGCAGGGTTTGCCGCTCGTCAGGCGTGGCATCGATGACCCGCTCGATATCGTCGATGAAACCCATGTCGAGCATCCGGTCGGCCTCGTCCAGGACGAGGTATTCGACCGCGTCGATTTTGAGCGCGCCTTGCGACATCAGGTCGAGGACGCGACCTGGGGTGCCGATGACGATGTCCGTCTCTGGCAGTGCCTGCACCTGCGGCTCGTAGCCGACGCCGCCGTACACGGTGAGGAAGTTGAGGCCTGTGTGGCCACCGAACTTGTCGAACTCACCCGCCACCTGCTTCGCCAGCTCGCGGGTCGGGCAAAGGATGATGGCTTGCACCTGGCCGTGCTTGTGCGTCAGCTTCTCGAGCATGGGCGTGGCGAACGCGAGCGTCTTACCACTCCCCGTCTCGCTCTCCGCGAGCAGGTCGTGACCGTTCATGATGGCAGGGATGCTCCGTGCCTGGATCTCGGTCGGCTCTTCTATCTTGTGCTTGGCGAGGCTCGCGACGAGCGCTTCGCTCAAGTCCATCTCTGTGAATCTCATGGTATCCCTCATCGGGAAACCTGCTAGAAGCAGTTTCCCTGGTCGATACACGCTCTCGACAACGCGCTCCTCGGATTGTTCGGTGGCGCCTCGGCGCGGCCAGCTCTTGCGAGCGGCTCGTGTACGTGCGTCGTCCAGGACGTGCTGGAGTGCCAGATTTTGAGAGAGTTTTTAAATCTTCTTCTTGAGATGAAAGAGCCGACGGTATTCGCGTTCGAAACGCCACTTCTTGAAGCCTTCCTTCTGCCGTTTCCACCAGAGCGTCCAGGCGAGCTTCCGTTCAGCGCGCCACTGCCGGAACTTCCGTATCGGGCGCTGCAAGCGTTCGCGCTGCGCGAGGATTTGCGCCGCGTCGCGGTATTTCTCCTCATATTCCTTGAAGAGGTGCGCGAATCCCTCGTCGAACCGGTCCTTCGCCTTCACGTAGTCGACTCCCCGTTTCAGATCGGTGGTGAGGCGGTCGCCCAGAGCCTCTTTCTCAAAGGCGAACCAATCGTCAATCTCACCATCCTCCACCAGCCGTGCCATAGCGAGGCACTGGCTATCTCAACATTAAATACTTTTTTATAGGAACTTCCACTCGAGGAGAAGCATGGCATCAAAACAGGCGATCCTCGTCCGTGCAGACCTCAAGCTGCCCAAGGGCAAGGCATGCGCGCAGGCGGCGCACGCGAGCGTGGAGGCCGTACTGCGCAGCGATAAGCAGGTGGTGAAAGTCTGGAGAGAGGAAGGCATGGCTAAGGTCGTGCTGAAGGTCGCTGACGAGAAGGAACTGCTCCAGATGAACCGACAAGCGAAGGAGGCTGGCCTAATCACAGCTATCATCACGGATGCGGGCCGCACCGTCGTCGCTCCGGGCACGCGCACCTGTCTCGGCATCGGCCCAGACAAGGAGGAGAAGCTCGACGCGCTGTTCGGCACGCTGAAGCTGCTCTAGAGGATCATCATGGCAAGCATCAATCGCTTCTGGGGAGACGTCATGGCCGAGGAGATCATCGCCAAGGTCGAAGCGAATCCTGAGCTCAAGAAGCTCGTCGAGAAGCATGGCTACTTCGTCTATGACGAGAAGACGCCATCAGGCGAGATTCACATCGGCTCAGGGAGGGGTTGGGTCATCCATGACGTGCTGGCCAAGTGCCTCCGCGCGAAAGGCAAGAAAGCGAAGTTCGTGCTGAGCAGCGACGACTACGACCCCTTCGACAAGCCCATCAAGGGAAAACCAGCATTCGACAAGTATCTCGGCGTCCCGTTCAGGAACATTCCCTCTCCCGACGGGAGCGGGAGCAGTTGGGCGGAGCATTTCTTCCGGCAGAGCGTCAGCAGGTTTCCTGAGTGGGGAATTGATGCCGAGCTGGAGAGCACCGGTGAGGAATACGAGAAAGGCACGTTCAACAAAGCTATCAAGAAGGCTCTCGATAACACGGTCAAGATTAAGGAGATCTTCGAGCGCATCTACGAGAAGCCTTACGACAAGCTGCCGTTTAACCCCATCTGCGAGCGGTGCGGCAAGATCGGCACGACCGTCACGACCGCGTGGAATCCAGAGAAGGAGCTCGTCACGTACGAATGCGGCGTGGACACGGTGCAGTGGGCGACGGGCTGCGGCCATAAGGGCAAGATGAGCCCGTACAATGGCACGGGAAAGCTCCCGTGGAAGGTGGAGTGGCCGGCCAAGTGGATCAGCAAGGGCGTCATCGTCGAGACGGCCGGCAAGGACCATTTCACCAAGAAAGGGAGCCGCACGGTGGGCATCGCAATCAGCGACGAGGTTTTCGATTACGAGCCGCCCTATCCAAGCACACGCACCCGGGAGGGTGCAGGCTACGAGTTCATCAACGTCTCGGGGAGAAAGATGAGCACGAGCAAGGGAAGGGGTCACGGCTTCGCCACGATGAGCGATCATGTCCCGCCGCAGATCCTTCGTTTCCTCATGATCAGCTACAAGCCCTATAGCGTCATTGATTTCGATCCCGAGCGAAGCAACGACCTGCTGCTCCTCTACGACCGCTATGACACGGCAGAGAGGGTCTACTTCGGCGCGGAGGAGAGCCGGCGTGCCGAGGAGCTACGACGCGTGTACGAGCTCAGCCACGTTGGCCCGTTGCCGCACAAGCTCCCGCCGCAGATCTCCTTACGGCATGCAGGCGTCATCGTCCAGATTGCGAAGGATAACAAGGACGCGATCGCGCTCCTCCAGAAAGAAGAGAGCATCCCGGCGAAGCTCGACGAGGAGCAAGAGAGATACCTCACGACGAGACTGGCGGCCGCTCGCCAATGGCTCGCTACGTTCGCGCCCGAGAGGGAGAAGTTCGCGGTGCAAGAGAACGTCGCGCCGGAAATAAAGAAACAGCTCTCAGTCAGACAGAAGAAGGCCATCTCGCTCCTCGCGAGCAAGCTGGCAGAGAAGGAGTACAAGGATAAGGAGCTCTTCGAGGCGTTCTACGCCATTTGCGAAGAGACGGGCATCAAGAACACCGAGTTCTTCGCAGGCGTGTACCTCGTCTTGCTCGGGAAGGAACGCGGACCAAAACTCGCGAACCTCATTCTCACAATTGGTCAGGATCACGTCAGGAGACTGCTCGGGCAGTCATAGCTGAGAAGGCGAAGCATCACCCTTTTCTTTCGCAAACAACTTATAAAGGACTTTTTAAGTTATCGACGGTTCCCGACAAGTTTTTAAAGACCTCGGAAGTCTTTAGCAGTCATGACGACTGAGAAGGATGCGTATGACAAGCGCACCATTGTGAGCCTCGTCGAGCCCGTGACGATCAAGCACGACGGCAAGAGCGACCAGCTCAAAGCGCGCATCGACACCGGCGCGACGAAGAGCAGCATCGACATCGCCCTCGCGAGCAAGCTCAAGCTCGGCCCGGTCGTGGCCAGCAAGGTCATCAAGAGCGCGAACGGCGCCAAGCTACGGCCGATGGTCGAGGTTACGGTCGAGCTCCATGACAAGGAGCTGACGGAGACCTTCACGCTCGCCGACAGGAGCCACATGAAGTACAAGATCCTCATCGGGCAGAACATCCTGAAAAGAGGTTTTCTCATTGACCCCAACAAAGAATAAATGCAAGGCGGCACTTATCAGCCTCGGCAGCACGTCGAGCAAGTGGACGCTCGACGCAATGAAGAAGTACTTCGACGAAGTGGACAACATCAACCTGAAGAACATCGAGATCAACTTCAGCGGCGAAGCCGCGCAAATCCTGCACAAGAGCAAAACGCTCGGTCAGTACGACTGCATCTTTGCCAAGGGAAGCTTCCGCTATGCGCCGCTTCTCCACGGACTGACCGCGCTGCGCGAGAAGAAGTGCTACATGCCCATCGATAGCACCGCGTTCAGCGTGGCGCACGACAAATTGCTGACGCAACTGGCGTTGCAGCAACACAACATTCCCATGCCCCGAACGTATCAGGCCGCAACAGTAGAGGCTGCGAAGTCAATCATGAAGAGCATGAACTTTCCGATTATCATGAAGTTTCCCCAGGGAACTGGAGGGAAGGGCGTCGTCTTCGCGGAGAGCTACGCTTCAGCCTCATCCGTGCTTGACGCATTAACAGCGCTTCGCCAGCCGTTCATCCTCCAGGAATACATCGACACCGGCGGCACGGACATCCGGGCAATTGTTGTCGGTGAGAAGGTCGTCGCCGCGATGGAACGGAAGGCGGATCTGACCGAGAAGCGTGCGAACATCCACAGCGGCGGTACGGGCGAAGCGGTCGAGCTGGACGCGTACGCGAAGAAGCTTGCAATCAGGGTGGCAAAGGCGATTAAGGCCGAGGTGTGCGGGGTTGATATGCTTATCAGCGCGAAAGGCCCGCTGGTGATTGAAGCAAACATCTCTCCAGGACTGCAAGGCATCACAAAGTGTACCAAAGTGGATGTCGCGGATGCGATTGCGAAGCACCTCTATGCTCGCACCTCTGGAATGAAGATCAAGGAACATAAGGCTGAGGCGGCCAAGCTCCTCCAAGACGAGGGTCTCAACACGAACGACACACTCATCACCTCGCTCGACTTCCGTGGCGCACGCGTCCTCCTCCCAGAGATACTAGTGAAGAAAGCCAAGCTCGACGAGGAATTCGAATACGAGATTACAGCACGCCCTGACTTTCTCAGCATCAAGAAGTTCCAGATTGACAGAAAGAAAGAGTAGAACTGAGAAGAAGAAATCAAAATGCTTCTTTCAGATTGAGAACCTAGAGTGCCATCCGAATCTTCTCGATGGCACCGGCCACTTCCTCGCCGCGTTTCGTCAGCGCGAGAACCTTGAGGCGACCACTCTTCTTGAACGTCAGGAGATCAGCCTTATTCATCTCGTTCAGAATCTTGACGATGTGGCTGTAGGTGCAATCAACGGCCTTTGCGAGGCTGGACGCGTAGTGCTCGTGCGTGCTCGTGAGGAGGGTAACGAGCATCATTGCCGGTTTTTCCCGGAAGAAAACGCTGAAAATCTTCTTGTTCTTCGCCACACGTACCCCCCCACTTAAATATATGGGTTCACCAATATAGTTCTAGGTGTATAGGTTTGGAACATTGTTTTCTATTTAAATGTTTCGGAACTCTCTTTCCGAGTTCCCCCCATTGGAATACGCAACACACAAACGCATATTTAAAATTATTGGTTCGGTCTCTGGCGCGACAAAATAGCAAAGGTACTGCCAAGAACTTGTTAGCGAGCGAGCCGGAAGTAGACCCTCCGGTTCCGCTTCCCCTTATTCTCTGCCTTCAAGAATTCCAAGGAGTCGATCTCCTTGATATCCGCGACGTGCGTGCCACCGCAAGCCTGCCGGTCCAGTCCCTGGATCTCGACGACGCGGATCTGCTCGTGCTCAGGCAATCCCTTGGCCAAGCCTGCGAGCACAGGCTCGTCCAACGCCTGCTCGCGCGTGACAAGCGAGAAGCTGAGTGGTGCCCCCTTTGCAATAAGCTCGTTCGCCTCGTCGATAATGTTCTTGAACATCTCCGGATTAAACTCGTCGAGGCTGAAATCGATGCGCACCTTCTCAAGCGAGAGCTGGTTGCCGGTGATTAAAGCGCTTGTCTTGTTGCGGATGAGTGCACTGACGACATGCGCCGCAGTATGGGAACGCATGAGACGGTAGCGGCGGGCCCAGTCGATGACCGCTTCCACCTCGTCCCCAGGTCCAAGGCCTTCCCTGTCGACCTCGTGGCTGACGTCATCGAACTTCTTGGCGAAGATGACCTTAAACTCGACGCCATCGCTCGTCCGTTTCAGCACACCCTCATCATGCGGCTGGCCGCCGCCCATCGGGTAGAACCACGTCTCGTCGAGCACGACGTACTTGCCATCCTTGACTGACTTCACCGTCGTGGTGAACTCCTTGACGTAGGAATCCTGCAGGTAGTTCATCGAATGGGCCCAGCCGGACTCGAACCGGCGACCTTCGCCACTTTCAGGGTCGATAAGACCTTTGTGAAGGCGACGTCATAGCCACTAGACTATGGGCCCCTAGCTGTTGAGAACCAAAACAGCTTTTTTAAAGCTATCTGCTCCTGCCAACGCCGACGCGCGCGCAGAACTCGCTTACCGGACACGTGCTGCATCTCGGGCTTATGGGTGCGCAATGGTTCTGGCCGAAGGTGACGAGCAGCTCGTTGTATCCCTTCCAATATTTTCGAGGCATCTTCTCTCGAAGCGCCATCTCCGTCTCGTCCGGCGTCTTCGTCTTGACGTAACCGAAGCGGTTGCTAATCCGGTGAACATGGGTATCAATACACATCGCGTCCTTCCCATATCCCTCGATCAGGACCAGATTCGCGGTCTTCCGACCCACTCCTTTTAGTTTCACCAATTCATCGATCTCGTCGGGCACCCGGCCGCCGTACTGCTGCTCGATTATCCTCGTGACGTCCTTGATGGTCTTCGCCTTGGTCTTATAGAAGCCCGCCGGATAGATGAGCTTCCCGATTTCTTTCTCCGAGAGGGTAAGGAGTTTTTTCGGGTTCGGAGCTTTTCTGAAAAGACGTTCCGCAGCCTTGCTCGTCACCTCGTCCTTGGTGCGCAGGCTGATGATTGTCGAGACGAGGACGTGCCAGGGCGAGTGGTGGTTGCGCGCGACGAGCGTGACAGCAGGCACCTGGTACTGCTCATTATGCTTCTGAATCAGCGCGATGACCCTGCTGATGTTTCGGTTCGTAACGGGCATGAGGCGCGTGAAAAGAGGTGATTTTAAAAAATGCTCGTCCTACTCAAAGCCATGGTCAAGCTTGTCACGAACAAACTCCGATTATGGCGGCTCCGTTTCAGCACCTGGTTGCGCGAATCGCTGTTCGGTAAGGGCTTCGACCACGTACGTATCGAATCAGAGGTCATCGCAGACATCTGCGAGATGGCCGCTGGAAGCTGGCCGCAGGAGATGATTGCCTTCCTCACCGGGAGTGTCAGGAAGGAGAAGAAAGACGGCACGAGTGACATCAAGCGCGTTCTCGTCATCGACGGGCTCTACATCAAGGGCTACTACGCCGACACGAACAGCACGCATTTCACGACGCACGACCTGCCGCTCACCGGGGTGCAGGGCACAGTCCACAGTGATCCGGGCAACAGTAACCGGCCGAGCCGTGCAGACAAGATCCTGTTCAGCCGCTTCGGCTGGTTCCACCTCATCATCTGCCGACCCTACACGAGAGAAGCGATTGCGACCTACAACAAGCAGGGCGAACGGATAGACACGATAGCGTTCTGAGATGTCCTAGAGCCGGAACCAAGGAGTTGCCATCTACTTCTTGCCCTTCCCTGGCTTGGACGCCTTCTTCTGCGCCATCATCGGGTGCTCTGGTATCTCGATGGTATCGGTGCGTCGCGCCGACTTGCGCAAGTAGGTGTTCATGCCGCTCTCCTCGCTGAAGAACTTGAGACTGTACGTCCCGCGCGCAATCCGAGCGAGACGTGCCACTCGGACGATCTTGAAGGCGCCAAAGATGCCCGGCAACGGAATTGCAGCAATGATGTCAACCCAGCAATGGCGGACAAGTCCGCCGAGCGAATTCTCGCGCCTGTAGAGGACGATGAGGTCGATGAGAAAGACTACGATGATGGCCCATTCGAGGATGCCGATGGCGCCGTAGAATTCGTCGGGAAACTGGTAGAAGGGCATGTTGAGGAGGAGGATGAAGAACGTCGCCGCGACAGCGAGGAAGACAATGAAGTGCCACGCTCTGAGCCGAGGGGAGAGGTACCAGTCATCGATCAACTTCGTCCGCGTTTTCATATCCTCCAGAGGGGTGACGAGCGCGTTGTCCGAGGAAAACTCGATGATCTTCTTGAGCGCGACGGCGACCGCCATGCTGCCGACGAAGGCCGCGGCGTTCTGGAAGAAATGAGTGATGGAGCTGAGCACCGCGTCGCCTGCGAAGAGTTGATGGAAGGCGACGATTGCTATGAGGAAGGCGCCCGCGCTCACGAGAAAGTGATGCTCCTCGTCCTCGCTCACGTTGAGCAGTCCGGCGAAGATACCGGTGAAGATGAGGATGATGTAGACGAGACCGCGGACGTTCTCCGAGACGAGAAACGCGCCGTCAAGCACAGAGAGGACGGCACCAATGATGAAAAGGTAGGTGCCGATGCGGTTGTAGAGGTTCATGCACTTCTTTCTCTCCCATGCTAATTTATAAATATTTCTTACCATCGGTTAAGTGGTTCAGTACCTTCCAGAGCCTCAAAGACACCCGCGCCTTCTTCAGTCTCCGGTTCCATCACCGGAATCAGAACACCACATAGTTTACTGACTCAAAGGACAGCAACTTTTATAAAAGAACCTCGGTTTTCGCGGCTCCATGGCCAAACTACGCAAGGCGAGCGCGTATCGCAGGATTGAGCGTCCCTACACGCGGAAGTCGAAGTACCGGGCGAAGAGCTATGTCCGGGCGAACCCGAACAACCTCGTCGTGAAGTTTGAGATGGGCGACACGACCAAGAACTTCCCCTGGGTGGCAAGCCTCATCTGCCAAGAGCCTGTCCAGATCCGCCACAACGCCCTTGAGGCGGCCAGGAAGAGTGCGAACAGGCTGCTCGAAACCAAACTCGGTAAGAAGGGCTACCGCTTCCGCATCAAGGCCTTCCCGCACCACGTCCTGCGCGAGAACCCCTTAGCAAGCGGTGCTGGTGCCGACCGCATGAGCACAGGGATGAAGATGAGCTTCGGCAAGAGCATCGGCCTCGCGGCACAGATGAAAGAAGGACAGACCATCCTCGAAGTCCAGGTCGAGAAGAAGGATCTGCCCGTGGCGCGGCTCGCGTGCCAGCGCGCCAACCACAAGTTCGCGTGCCCGACGCTCATCGTCATCGACGAACAGACTATCAAACCCGTGTAAGCTCGAGGCACGGATTCTCCAGAATATCCAGACGTGTGCGGCTCTTCTAAAGGAAGTCCTCTTCAAAGAGTTCCGTGATGCGATTCTTCAACTCGTCGATATCGACAAAAAGGTCAAGCTCCTGCTTCTTCCGTTCAGTGAACGCGCCCACTATCTTCTCGTCGAGGATGTCCGTCTTGCTCAGGTAGCCAAGGATGTTCTTCCCGTACTTCCGTATCTCCTTCTCGAGCCGCTCTTGATCCTTGAGCGGGTAATGCTCTGTCAGGTCATACACGTACACGATGACATGCGCTGCGTACTTCATCGCAAGGTATGCCTGGCGCTCGATGCTGTTCATCTTCTCCGGCCTGGCGAGTGTGCCGGGAGTGTCGACGCACTGGAGAGTGTTATGCCGGTAGATGAAGCTGCCGGTGTTGAGCGTCTTTGTCGTGAAGGCATACGCGTCCGTCCGGGCCTTGCTTCCTGTTAGCCTGTTCATCAACGTGCTCTTGCCCACGTTCGGAAAACCCGCGATGCACACCGTGAACCGGTCGGACTTGAGGTCGGGCCAGGTCCGCATGATCGTGCGTGCCCGTTCAAGCACCGCGAGGCTTTTCCCAATGCGCTTCACGACTGAGCTCATCCGGCCGATAGCCTGATTTCTCAACTTGAGAACGGCATCCTTACTGCCAGCAGAACCGAGCTGCCGTACAAAGCTGTTCGCCAAGATCCTCACCGTGCGGCCTGCGCTCGACACGGCAGCAAGGCTCTGGCGGAGCACATCAGGGTCCAAGGTCGTGTCGAGCAGTTGTTGGTAGAACTCGGGCATCGCGTCCAGGCTGGGAAAGCCCGCTGCCGTCCGGGAAAGGCTCTTGTGCAGCGCTTCCGCCATCCGCTTGAGCCGTTCCTGCTCGGTCTTAGCCTGCCGTTCCTCAGAGGCGCCTTTGCGGAGCTTGCGCTTGAAGTCCGTCACTCTCTTGCTCGCGACCGTGAAGGCCTGGTCCAAGAGCCGCTGCCCTGACTCGACCGGCGGGATGTTCTGGAAGTTCATGGGAGAGGAGAAGAAGGAGTCGTTTAAAAAAGATTCTACCAGCTACAGAGAAGCTAAACAGAGAAATATTTAAGATCCGGAACGACGCGGTCAGGATTCGGAACGACGTGTAACCCTTCACTTGGGGGGGTGATTCGTTCAGCTTGACAACCACCATTGGGGGAATAGGTAAGTTTCCAAGGGTGAGTTCCACCAAGAGTGTGGATCTGCTCTTCTGCCGGAAAAATATTCTGTATGCCTAAGAAGGAGATCATCTGAAGATAGAGACGCTGATCAAACTCCGCTCCTTGGAATATTCTTGCACGGGGTGATGAGGAGATCCTGGAAGTTCATTGCAAGGAAGAGAGTGTGAAACGCTTAAAAAGTCTCGCCTTCGGGTTCAAAGCTGTTCATCAAGGGTGCCGAGACGTTCTTCACGATCCTTCTTGAAGAGACCAAAAGTATCATCTTCAGCAGTGACAAGTCGCACGTCACAGAGTTGAACCAAGTGTGGCCGAACCTGCTCAAGCGCATCGTCCTGCGTCACGATGATGGGTAAGTGCTTTCTAGCCCTGATTGAAGCCAATGAACGATAATGGCCGCCATCGAGCTTACGAGAGCCAGGCAGATGTTTGTAGGCAATCCTGAATCCTCCCTGATAAGGCACCACTTCCACAGGTGGGAAACGAGCGCCATTCAAGAGACGTCGTGTATACACTTCAACGATTTCGGCGCTTTTTATCGGCTCAAAACCGTACAATTCCCGAATCTCATCGGGAGTGAGGTAAACGCGTGGAGAAGCCTCTTCATGCCATTCTGAGGTCATGATACTATAAGAAGCCTCAGCATTTATAAATGTTTCTGTTTGTAACCACTATTTTGTAGTTAATCGCCTGAAACACCAGATTTCTGCTGTTCTGGGCTGTCTTTCTCGCTCGAAACCGTGTGCGCATGGCTTCATCAGCTTTGTCGACGCACCTTTGCTTTTCTTGGTTTCTGAGCCTCGCAGACTGTATATTTGACGGTCTGAGCCTCTGAAGCGTTTTAAATCTCGTCGTTGTTTTCTTGATTCTGTACGCTGGGTGGCTAGATGCCCATTCCAGCCAAGAAATGAGAACATTTATATATACATAACATCAGAATGTTAAATATTAACTAATTGGTGTTACAAATGGAAGGTCTTTCGCGAAAGGAAGTGGAGCTCATCTCATGGCTTGAATTTTATGAGAAGTATTTTTTCACTTCGGAAGATGTCGATAAATTTTCGAAAGACAAGACGCAACGCTATAATATAACTCGAAATCTCCTCAAGAAGAAGCGGATCGTCAAGCTCAACCGAAAGAAGTATTACCTCGTGCCAATGAAAGCAAAGAGTGGTGGCTGGAGTGAAGATGCGTTCATCCTCGCTGACGAGATCTTCGATGGAGAAGGCTATTATATTGCAGGTTGGTCAGCGGCGAATTACTGGCGCCTCACTGAACAAATACCGATGCGGACAGAAGTGCACACGACGAAGCGCCAGGGCGAAATGCGCGTCATGAATACGCGTTTCATCTTTCGGCGGACAACCCCTGCGCGCATCGAGAAAGCAGTAACAAGAAAGGTTAAAGACCACCCTTTCAAGGTTATGAATAAGGAAGAGATGAAAAAATGGATGCAATCAAGAGACTAAACGATCGTGAACTCCAGAACATTGCATTCGTGAAAAATTTCCCCGAACAGATGATTCTCAAAGATTATCGCGTCACTTGTGCGCTTTATCTACTGCGCAATGTTAAGCACTGCTACTTCAAAGGCGGCACTGCTCTACAGAAAATTTTCCTTGAACACTCACGTCTGAGTGAAGATATTGACTACACAGTCACGGAGAATCTCGAGGGAGTTAAAAAAGAAATCATGAGAATCCTTGAAGGAAGCGGGTTGTTTGAGCGTCTGGAACTTGACAAGAATAATGATTTCTTCACGAGAATCATCTGCCATTACACTGCTGACGGTAGAGAAGATACTGTTTTCGTTGATCTGAACGAGAAAGCGCAGTTGAGCACACCAACAGAAGAACACATAGTGACACACTTCTATGGCGAGAGTGTGCCTTCATTCACGATTAAGACGCTTTCACAGAAGGAAATGATGGCTGAAAAAGTCGCTGCTGCGATTGGTCGCAACAAGCCACGAGATCACTTTGATATCTATCAGGTTATTAAGCGAGGTTTTCCTATTGATCTTGCCCTTGTCGCCAAGAAATGTGAACAATCTGATGATGTGTTTGACATCATCAAGATGTTCAACAAAGCCAAACGACTGAAAAACCGTTGGGATATCGATATGCACAACCTCATCAGCGAACCAATCACTTTCCAAGAAGTCATGCGGACCCTCGCCGAGTACTTCGACCTGAAAAGCGCGAAGGAAGCGGCGAAGAACGAGAAAGAGTAGAATATGTTGGTAAGAGATATCTTTATAAACGATCCCCTGTTCTCACGCTTCGCTGAGCCGCCTCAGAAGAGGGAGCGCACCACCGTGGGATGCCGGCTTGGGAGGCACGGACGATGGCGATAAAGCTGAATATTGGCGACCCGCAGAGCAAGAAGACAGTGCAGGTCGAGCTCGACGAGCAGAATTCTCAGGGCCTGATGGGCAAGCAGATTGGTCATACCTTCAAGGGCGAACTTGTCGACAAGCCTGGCTACGAGTTCCAAGTGACCGGGGGTAGCGACAAGGCAGGCTTCCCGATGCGGAACGACGTTGAAGGAGATCAGCGCAAGCGCATCCTGATCACGACGGGCGTCGGCAACAGGAAGCGGCGCAAGGGCATGCGCTTGCGACGCATGGTCGCAGGCAACACCATCGGTGCGAACACGATCCAGGTGAACGTGAAAGTGATGAAACAGGGCAAGGCGCCTTTGATTGAGGAGAAGAAAGAGGAGGCCAAGCCTGAAGAGAAGGCCTCAACAGCCAAAGAGAAAGCCGAAGCGCCTGCTGAGACCAAGAAAGCAGAAGAGAAACCTGCTGAGAAGGCCCCAAAAGCAGAGGCGCCTGAGAAGAAAGAAGAGAAGTAGCGCTTCACAAATCGTTTTCCATTCTTTCATATAGTTTCCTGAACTGGCGAATTGACGGTTCATGGAAAGAGACGAGAGCGTTCCATGCCCTTTTGAGTGGCTCGCCAATCACCGAGTAGACACCAATCTCCCCTCCATTCCGGGCAACATACCATGCTCGCCAACTCGTCGCCAGGCCGGCGATGCCACCGAGGGCGACGCCAGTCATCGTGCCTTCGCCAGAGTTAAGACTAAGACCGAGAATCCCGTAACGCATGCCCGTAAAGGTTATCACGAGAGCGACGGGACCGAGCAGGAAAGAGGAGATCCGACCGTTGACGTCGTGGGCGGCAACACCATTCATGTAGCGCTCGAGCAAGCCGAAAACGCCTGAGAGAGCGCAGTTCCATGTGACAAGAGACAAATCACGTGTCACGTCCTGTCCTGAAAGGAGGCGAGAGGCTTCGATGAAGAAACTCGATGCTGCAGCAGAACCAGTATAGAGAAGGGCGAGATTACGGTAAGAGAGGGCGTTATGATCATACACCTGTGCAGCAGCCACGCCTTGCTCGACAAAATCTCTTGGAAGCGTCAGTTTCGATACGATGTGTTCGATTGATTCATCCATGGAAGCGAGAGTAAGAGTAGAACATAAAAGCTTATCTCTTGAGGCGCATGATATTGGGCCATGTACGATATCGAGGACACTAGGAGTAGTGTTACGCTTCTCAAAAGAGCAGTATATAAAGGAACAGGATGAAAGTGACAAACGGGAACGACGCACGTAAGTTTTATTAAGTGCGCACGAGTCAAAGAACCCATGGATTTCAAGCGTGACGTGGCCGAGCTGCTGGCGAAGAGTCTCAAGCTCGAAGCGACGCAGGTCTACAAGCTCCTCGAAAGCCCGCCTGACGAGACGCTCGGCGATTATGCCCTGCCTTGCTTCGGCTTCGTGAAAACGCTGAAGAAGGCGCCGCAGCAGATAGCAGAGGACTTCTCAAAGAAGGTCGCG
>Ga0114931_10006104_pt1 | contig 14846 bp, 11 predicted proteins | sample 2SBtaG_FD_89579 | JGI IMG/M metagenome (GOLD analysis project Ga0114931, IMG submission 89579) | Deep subsurface microbial communities from Kolumbo volcano to uncover new lineages of life (NeLLi) - 2SBTROV14_V59a metaG | ecosystem: Environmental > Aquatic > Marine > Volcanic | place: Kolumbo...
CTGATTATCATTATTACCTATTATTTTACGGGGTTTGTTAAAGCCATATTGAAAGAGGAGGTTTTTCCACGCATAAGGCTGCCCAGGGGCGTACCGGGTGCCATTTCGATGATAACAGGGTATGTTATTGCCGGATATGGAATATTCCTTGCCATTGGTGCAATTGCTGATCTGGGGAAATTTGGACTCTTAGCCGGCACATTGGGTGTTGGTATTGGTTTTGGATTACAAGGGATTGTGGCCAATTTTATTGCCGGATTAGTACTGGCATTTGAACGTCCCATCCAGATTGGCGATACCATTGAAGTCAACAATATGATGGGAGATGTAGTTTCTATTGGTGTGCGATCGAGCATAATCAGGACTTTTGATGGTTCCGAAGTGGTCATTCCCAACAGTACGCTGATTACCAACGATGTGGTGAACTGGACATTAACGAACAGAAGAAAGCGGCGCGACATCAATGTCAGTGTGGCTTATGGTAGTGATCCACATCAGGTTATGGAGCTGATAAAAAAAGTAGCCACCGACCATCCTGATGTTTCGGAAACGCCCGCCCCCTGGGCATTGTTTGACGGGTTTGGAGACAGTTCACTCAATTTCAGGGTACGTATCTGGACAAGCATGGATACAGGTATGACTACAAAAAGTGATGTGGCAATAGGCATTTATGATGCACTTTCGAAAGCGGGCATTGAAATACCTTTCCCACAGCAGGATCTACATGTCAGGTCAATTGACCCGGAAATAGAAAAACTGGCTTTTGGTAAAAAAACAACCGGAAACATATCAAAAACCCGAAATAAACCAATAAGCCCCGGAAAGCAAACTGACAAAAAAAGGTAAGATTAAATTTAACTTTAACACTTATTGTCTTGAAAACTGAATACAAAAGGTATTTGCAATACATACCGGGAGTCCGTTTCTGGATTATCGCAACCGGTATGATCATTGTGCTTGCAGCCATGAAACAGGCCAGCTATTTTATCAACATATTTTTATTGTCATTATTTCTCAATATTATATCAATTGGGCCACTCGAATGGATGAAAAAGAAAGGACTGCGTGAATACCTGGCCATTAGTGTATTGTTAGCTTCCTTCCTGATCATTGTTTCGCTCACCTTGCTGATTATCGGCTCCAGTGTAAACAACTTCATTTCTAAAATGCCGGTTTACACTGAAAAATTTAACGAACTGTGGGCAATTACACACCATTGGCTGGTTCAGCAAGGGATAGTTGACAAAGATTTTAAGCCGCTCAAGGAACTCAATCCGGGGAACATCCTTCCCGTTGCAGGTAATTTCTTTGCCGGTTTTGGAAATGTGATGGGGACGTTTTTCCTTGTTTTTATTATCTACATTTTCATGCTGTTTGAAACCTCTATTTTCGCTAAAAAAATGAAAATTCTTTTTCCCGGTTCAAAGTCAGATATGGAAAACCTGATTAAAAACCTTGTAAAATATTTTGGTATTAAAACGCTGACCAGTCTGGCTACGGGCATTTCCATTTCCATTGGATTGCTGATCCTGGGTGTTGACTTTCCCATTTTATGGGGGTTTCTGGCATTTATCCTGAACTTTATTCCAAGTGTTGGATCGTTCATTGCAGCTATTCCGGCAGTTTTGATAGCCCTTTTGTTAAACGGGCCACTCAACGCTTTGATCACCATTGCCATGTATTTTGTGTTGAACACACTCATAGGAAATATAATTGAACCCCCGCTGATGGGAAAAAATCTGGGTATTTCTCCCCTTTTTGTTTTTATTGCCATGATTTTCTGGGGATATATTCTCGGCCCTGTCGGCATGTTAATCGCCACACCCCTGGTTATTATTATTAAAATGGCTCTCGACAGCAGGCCCGTAACAGAAAATATTGGGGCATTCCTTGGTAACGAAGCCGCCCTGGACGACTTTGTTAACATCAGGAAAGATAGAAATTCAAAAGTTTAAATCCCGTTGTGGAAGATATATTTGGATACATCCTTGTGCTTCTGGCCGGATTCAGTGCACTATATATTTACCAGACCAGAAAATCGAAAAAGAGGTTACTTCCCTTGTCAACTCAACATTATCCTGAACTAACACTGGAACTGCTGATTCAAAAACAGGAAGGAGCAATTCAAAACCTTATCCTGCGGATCCATGCGAAAAAAGACCTTGTCATTCGCAAAACCCAGGTTGAACTGATAACAACCGGAAAGGAAATATTCGCCATACCATTAAACCCTGTTTTGGAAAAAACGGAGATGCCATTTTCATTAAAAAAGAACAATGTTCAGGAACTGCTTATGGATATGAAGATGTTCAAATCGGAAATTATCAATGTAAATCAATCTTTTATCGAATTCAGGCTGGCCATTGAAAATGCCTCAGGCAGAAAATTCAAGACACACCGGCTTGCCTTTAATAAAAACTGGACAATCTTTAAACCGGACAGCGGTAAATTTAATTAAGAGGAAGGTAGAAACAGTCAATCTTGTTTCGGCATTGACAAAAGATGACCAATGACCAGAGACCAGTGACCAATTATTCAATCATCTTCTCAAACCATTCAACGAATTCATTACATTTGCTTTTCATTTCAAAAAATCAACAATTATGAAGAAATTTGTATTGATCTTTATGTTATTGGCATTCCTCTTTTCAGGATGCACACAGAAAAAAAATGCAACGGAAAAAAATATTATTGAGAAACCCACATTAACACTGAACGGCGACAGAATGACACCGGAAGTGCTGTGGGCTTTCGGAAGGGTGAGCGGGCAACAAGTCTCGCCCGATCATAAAACGGTTTTGTACGGTGTAACCTATTATTCGATCAAACAAAACAAGGGTAACCGCGAACTCTACACTATAGGTGTTGACGGTAATAACAAAAAAAGAATTACCCGGTCGGCAAAAAGCGAATTCAATGCGGTTTGGCGGCCCGATGGTAAGAAGATCGGTTTTCTGACTTCTGAAAGCGGATCGGTTCAACTGTGGGAAATGAATCCGGATGGCTCCGAACGCACCCGGATATCAAATATCAAAGGCGGGATAACAGGGTTTAAATATGCCCCTGACCAAAAGAAAATTTTGTTTACTAAAGAAGTTCCCATCAAAAATAAATTTGCCCATTTTTATAAAGGACTGCCCAAAGCTTCCGGTAGGCTTGAAGATGATCTGATGTACCGCCATTGGGACGAATGGGTGGACAGTTACAGTCATGTTTTTGTGGCTGATTACGATGGGAAAAAAGTATGGAACGAAAAAGACATCATGATAGGCCAGCCCTATCAGTCACCCTTAAAACCCTTCGGCGGCATTGAACAGGTAAACTGGAGTTCCGACAGCAAAGTGATTGCCTACACGTGTAAAAAACTCACCGGCAAAGCAGCAACCTTATCCACAAACTCGGATATTTATTTTTATACCATCGAAACAAAAAAGACTAAAAACATGACCAAAGGCATGATGGGGTTTGATGTGAGCCCGGTCTTTTCCCCCGATGGACAATATGTGGCATGGGAAAGCATGAGACGTAATGGATATGAATCGGATCAGAACCGCCTGTTCCTGATGAACCTGAAAACAGGTGAAAAAATATACGGATCAAAAGGTTTTGACCAGAATGTTTATGGACTGGTTTGGTCTGACGACAGTAAATCTGTCTTTTTTACCAGCGACTGGCACAGCCGTTTCCAGATATACAGGTACAATGTGGATAGGAATATCATTGACAAGCTGACAACCGGGATGCACGATTACAAAAGCGTGGCCTTTGCCGGCGACAAACTGATCGGTGCAAGGAACTCTATTCAAATGCCAACAGAGCTATATGCCGTAAACCTGGCTGATGGAAAGCAAACGCAGATCACGTTCACCAACAAGGGATTGCTTAATAAACTTACCATGGGCAAAGTGGAAGAGCGCTGGATGAAAACCAAAGACGGAAAGGATATGCTGACATTGATTATTTACCCTCCGCATTTTGACTCTACCAAATCGTATCCGGCTTTGCTGTACTGCAAAGGCGGGCCACAGGGGCCTTTGAGCCAGAACTTCCATTACCGCTGGAATTATGAAATAATGGCTGCCAACGATTATATTATCGTAGCCCCCAACAGAAGGGGTGTTTCGGGATTTGGACAGGCGTGGCAGGAAGAGATCAGCGGTGATTATCATGGCAAAAGCATGGACGATTACCTGACAGCCATTGATGTAATGGCCAAAGAACCTTATGTTGACGAAACCAGGCTTGGTGCCGTCGGAGCGAGCGCCGGAGGCTATGCTGTTTTTTACCTTGCCGGAAACCACAATCACAGGTTTAAAGCTTTCATAGCCCATGATGGCGTTTTCAATGAAGAGGCTCAATACCTCGAAACCGACGAGATGTGGTTTGAGAACTGGGATGTCGGCGGGCCATATTGGGATAAAAACAACAAAACAGCCCGGGAAAGTTATGCCCATTCCCCCCATTTATACGTTGACAAATGGGACACACCCATCCTGGTTATCCACGGCGGAAAAGATTACCGGATCGTTTACTCACAGGGCATGTCGGCATTCAATGCAGCTGTCCTGAAAGGAGTTCCCGCAGAGTTCCTGTTCTTCCCCGATGAGAACCACTGGGTGTTGCAACCACAAAATGCCATCCTCTGGCAACGCATCTTTTTCGACTGGCTGGACCGGTGGCTGAAATAAGCTTGGTTTTAAACTATTTGCTGCTCGGGATTTGCAATCCGATCTTCTATTCGCTGGTCGGGATTTGCAATCCCACCCTTTCATTTCTTTTTATATGTTTATAAGCGCATGTGTATGGCTTCCGGATTGCAAATCCGGAAGAGCTAAGGAAGAGCGACGGAAATCCGGAAGAGCGACATTCAATTCTTTTTTTTCCCAATGATTTAATACCTTTGCCGATTCAAAAAACAAATTAATAATCACTAAATTATTATAGCTGAATGAAAATAGTAATCGTAGGCACAGGATACGTAGGGCTGGTATCGGGCGCCTGTTTTGCTGAAGTCGGACTGGATGTTACCTGTGTGGATATTGACGAAAACAAGATCGAAAACCTGAAACAGGGAAAACTCCCCATTTACGAACGGGGCCTTGAGGAAATCGTTCAAAGAAACCTTGAAAAAGGCCGGTTAAATTTTAGCACCAAACTTGGCGAATCTCTTGACGGTGTCAGTGTTGTGTTTAGCGCCGTGGGTACACCACCGGACGAGGACGGTAGCGCAGACCTTCAATATGTACTAAATGTCGCCCGCGAGGTGGGTGAACACATGAACGATTACATAATGGTTGTCACCAAAAGCACAGTACCCGTCGGTACAGCCGAAAAAGTAAGGAAAGTGATCAGCGAAACCCTTGATAAAAGAAATTCCGCACTGACCTTTGATGTGGCTTCCAACCCCGAATTCCTGAAAGAAGGTGATGCCGTAAATGATTTCCTGAAACCCAACCGCATCATTGTCGGCGTGGATTCGGAAAGAGCCGGAAACCTGATGCAGCGGCTTTACAAACCCTTCACCATGAACGGCCACCCGGTCATTATGATGGACATTGTTTCGGCCGAGATGACCAAATATGCTGCCAATGCCATGCTGGCCACCAAAATCAGTTTTATGAACGACATCGCCAACCTGTGCGAAATCGTGGGCGCCGACATCAACATGGTGAGAAAAGGGATTGGTTCCGATCCGCGGATTGGTAAATATTTTATTTACCCCGGTACCGGATATGGCGGTTCCTGTTTCCCGAAAGATGTGAAAGCCCTTATCAGGACAGCGCATCATCATGGTTATGATATGGCGGTGCTGAAAGCCGTTGAGGAGGTCAACGAACGGCAGAAATCAATCCTCTTCGGCAAAGCCATGAAATATTTTGACGGCAAACTGAAAGACAAGACATTCGGCATGTGGGGACTGGCTTTTAAACCCCAGACCGATGACATGCGCGAAGCCCCTTCACAGGTAGTAATAAACAAACTGATTGAAGCGGGCGCACATGTTAAAACTTATGACCCGGTGGCCGTTGACGAAGCCAAACGGATTTTTGGCGACCGCATTGAACATGTTAACGACCAATATGAAGCCCTGATTGATGTGGATGCACTGTTCCTGATCACCGAGTGGCCCGAATTCAAATTCCCGAGTTTCAAGATCATGAAAAAACTCATGAGAAAACCGGTCATCTTTGACGGAAGGAACATTTATGACAAATCGGAAATGAAAAACGAAGGCTTCCATTACTTTGGGATTGGCATTCGAGGTAAATAAACTTTTCCAAAGTTCAATAAACTTTTCCAAAGTTCAGAACTTTGGAAAAGTTATTAATTAATAGATTAACAAAGTTTTAATGAAACGAATATTAATTACCGGCGGAGCAGGATTTTTGGGGTCGCACCTGTGTAAACGATTGCTGGATGAAGGACACGAGGTAATTTCCCTTGACAATTATTTCACAGGCTCCAAACGCAACATTGTCCATCTAATGGATAACCCCTATTTTGAAATTGTCCGCCACGATGTGACTATGCCCTTTTTTATTGAGGCGGACGAAATTTACAACCTGGCCTGTCCGGCTTCCCCCATTCATTACCAATACAACCCCATCAAAACCGTAAAGACCTCAGTGATGGGGGCAATCAATATGCTCGGGCTGGCCAAACGCATCAAGGCCAAAATCCTACAGGCCTCCACCAGTGAAGTTTACGGCGACCCGCTGGTCCATCCGCAAAAAGAAAACTACTGGGGCCATGTCAACCCCATCGGGAAACGCTCCTGCTACGACGAAGGCAAACGCGTAGCCGAAACCTTATACATGAGCTATCACGAACAAAACAATGTGCGCATCAAGATTGCACGTATTTTCAATACCTACGGCCCAAACATGCATCCCAATGACGGCAGGGTTGTTTCCAATTTTATTGTGCAGGCATTGAAAGGGGAAGACATCACTATCTTTGGCGACGGCAAACAAACCCGCAGCTTTCAGTATGTTGACGACCTCATCGAAGGATTCATCCTGCTGATGGATACGCCTGAAGAATTCATCGGGCCGGTAAACCTGGGAAATCCGGGTGAGTTTACCATTCTTGAACTGGCTGAAAAAGTCCTTGAACTGACAGGCAGCAAATCAAAACTGGTTTTCAAGCCCCTGCCCGAGGATGATCCCATGCAACGGCAGCCGGACATCACACTGGCCAAAACAGAGCTGGGTTGGGAACCGGCAATCCCGCTGGAAAAAGGGCTTGTAAAAACCATCACCTATTTTGACCAATTGTTAAGCGGATTATGAAAAAAGTTTTGGTAACCGGCAGCAAAGGACAGTTGGGATCGGAGATCAGGGACCTATCTCGGGAATATCCTGATTTTCAGTTTGATTTTATTGACATTGATGAACTCGACCTGACAAATTCAGAAGCTGTCAGGGATTTTTTTGCCCGTACCCATTTTGACTTTTGCATCAACTGTTCTGCTTACACGGCAGTGGACAAAGCGGAAGATGAGCAGGAAATGGCCATGGCCGTCAACTTCACGGCAGTAAAAAACCTGGCTGCATTACTGGCCCGTGAAAAGACCTTTCTTGTCCATATTTCCACAGATTATGTCTTCGACGGAAAAAACCACAAACCCTACCTGGAATCCGATCCCGTTTCACCCCGGTCTGTTTACGGATTGTCCAAATTGAAAAGCGAAGAGGCAGTACTGGAAAGCGATGCCAACGCAGTTATCATCAGGACTTCATGGCTGTATTCTGCGTATGGCCATAATTTTGTCAAAACCATTCTTCGCCTGGCTAAAGAACGGGATACACTCACTGTAGTTGCCGACCAGGTGGGAACACCAACTTATGCGGGTGATCTCGCCAGGGCCATATTGGAGATGATCTCCACTACAAATCTTCCTGAAAGCAAACAAATTTACCATTTCAGCAATGAGGGCGTAACAAGCTGGTACGACTTTGCCCGCGCCATTGTGGATGAAAGCGGTTTGAATTGTAAAATTCTGCCCATCGAAACCAAAGATTTCCCGACAAAGGCCGCCCGCCCTTTTTACAGCGTATTGAATAAACGCAAAATAAAACAGGATTTTCAGATTAAAATACCTTACTGGCGCGACAGTCTGAAAACGGTTTTAAAAATTGTAACTAATCAGTAATAATAACTATTTCATAAATATTCAAAAAGTTTATAAATATTTAAAAGATAAATACGCTGTTTGAATTTAAGTTTGCAAAAAATACCAGAAATGAGAACTCAGATAGACCCAAACGTACTTTCAAAAGCCAACCAATGGCTTGAAGGAAACTACGACGAAGAAACAAAAAAAGCCATCCGTAACATGATGAAGTACGATCCCCAGGAGTTGGTGGAATCCTTTTACCGTGACCTCGAATTCGGTACCGGCGGCCTGCGCGGGATCATGGGACCGGGTTCAAACCGGATGAACAAATACACGGTGGGGGCGGCAACCCAGGGATTTGCCAACTACCTGAAAAAGAATTTCCCGCACAAGGGACAGATCAAAGTAGCCATTGCCCACGACTCACGGAACAACAGCGACTATTTTGCACGGACCACTGCCAATGTCTTCTCGGCCAACGGTATTAAAGTGTATCTTTTTGACAGCTTACGTCCAACACCTGAATTGTCTTTTGCCATTCGTGAACTGGGATGCCAGGGAGGAATCGTGATCACGGCTTCGCATAACCCGAAAGAATACAACGGCTACAAAGCCTACTGGGAAGACGGTGGCCAGTTGATCAGTCCGCACGACAAAGAAGTCATCGCCGAAGTGGAAAAGATCAAAGATATTGCAGAAGTAAAGTTTGAAGCACAGGATGACCTGATTGAATTGATCGGCGAAAATATTGATCGTATTTATCTTGAAAAGGTCAGATCATTGTCCCTTTCTCCTGATGTCATTCAACGTCAAAAAGATTTCAGGATCGTTTACACGCCATTGCACGGAACGGGGATTAAACTTGTTCCTAAAGCCTTGAGGGAGTTTGGTTTTGAGAACGTTTATGTTGTGAAGGAGCAGGCCGTTGCCGACGGTAATTTCCCAACCATCAAATCGCCAAACCCCGAAGAGCCGGCAGCCCTTGAACTGGCCATTAAAAAAGCCAAAGAAGTCAATGCCGATCTGGTCATGGCAACCGACCCGGATGGTGACCGCGTGGGCATTGCCGTACGCAAAGACGATGACCTTATTTTACTGAACGGAAACCAGGCTGCATCGCTGCTGATATTTTACCTTTTGACCAAATGGAAGGAAAACAACAAACTGACCGGTAACGAATTCATTGTCAAGACCATTGTAACTACTGAACTCCTGGCTGACATTGCCAATAAGTTTGGTGTGGAACATTTTGATGTATTGACAGGTTTCAAATATATTGCCGATATCATCAAAAGGTACGAAGGGCAGAAGACTTTCATTGGTGGCGGAGAAGAAAGCTATGGTTACCTTGTCGGGGATTTTGTCCGTGACAAGGATGCTGTTATCTCCTGTGCCATGATTGCCGAAACCGCTGCCTGGGCTGCCGACCAGGGCATCAGCTTGTTTGATTTGTTGGAAGACATTTATCTGGAATTTGGTTTTTATAAAGAAAAACTGATCTCCATTGTCAGGAAAGGAAAGACCGGTGCCGAGCAAATTAAACAGATGATGGATAATTTCCGGAACAACCCGCCTCAATCACTTGGTGTATCCGAAATAGTTGTTATCAAAGATTACCTGGTTAGCAAAGAGAAAAATCTGGCAACGGGAGAATCCCGACGGATTGATCTTCCTAAATCCAATGTACTCCAGTTTATTTTAAAGGACGGTAGTAAAATAAGTATACGACCTTCGGGAACCGAACCCAAAATCAAATTCTATTTTGGCGTAAAGGCACCATTGGCTGTAAGAGAGGATTACGAAAAAGTTGCCGGCACACTTGATCAAAAAATCCTGAACATCACCAAAGACCTTGGAATTTAAGTATCGGCGGCTTCAGCCGCCAGATAATTTCATCTGAATAATTTATTTCAGTGCATTGAAAATGAAGTAAAAGAGTATGCCTCCAGGGATTATTGTGCTAACCAGTGCAATGATGATTTTGAAAATCTCTATCTTTTTTCGGATTTTAATTTTCGCTGAAAACGGATTTTTTCTTCCTGTGACCATTCCACATTATGAGGTTTGGGAGGTTTGTTCTTTTTCCCGGAATGAGGATACCGTTCAGTGCTAAAAAATGTTTGCGGTTTAACCGCATTTTGGCAATGATCATTCCTGCTATTGAACCTTCGCCACCCATTAATTATTCAATTTCAATATCGTTGTCCAGGCTCTTATTGTACATTTTCATGGCACGCAGGCTCATACCCATGCTTGAGAAGCCGCCGTCGTGGAAAAGGTTCTGCATGGTTACCTTTTTTGTCAGGTCCGAAAACATGACGATACAGTAGTTGGCACATTCCAGCGCCTCTGCATTGCCCAGGGGCGACATCCGGTCAGTGAAATCCATCAGTCCCTGCACACCTTTAACTCCCGAACCGGCAGTTGTCAACGTTGGCGACTGCGAAATGGTATTCACCCTGATCTTGCGCTCCCTGCCATAAATATAACCGAAACTGCGGGCGATGGATTCAAGTAATGCTTTTGCATCAGCCATATCATTGTATCCGTAATGTACACGGTGGGCGGCAATATAAGAAAGCGCAATAACCGAGCCCCATTCACTGATGGCATCCAGCTTAAAAGCAACCTGTAACATCTTGTGAAAAGAAACGGCGGAGATATCCAGTGTTTTATCAAGATATTTGTAATCCAGGTCATTATAAACCCGTTTCTTCCTGACGTTCAAAGACATACCGATGGAATGCAGGACAAAATCAACTTTACCGGACAGCAGCTCCATTGAGCGCTGGAAAACGTTCTTCAGATCATCAATATTTGTGGCATCAGCCGGGATGATCTCAGCATTGGTTTTTTCCGCCAGCTCGGCAATTTGACCAAAACGCATGGCTGTTGGTGTGTTGCTCAATGTAAAAACAGCCCCTTCTTCATAAGCCCGCTCGGCAACCTGCCAGGCAATTGATTTGTGGTCGAGGGCACCAAATATGATCCCCTTCTTCCCTTCCAGTAAATGATAGGACATAACAATACTATTTAGAATGAGTATGAGCGGCAAAGATAAAAACTATTCTATTAAACCGAATAGAGACTAAATTCCCCTAAAATTATTTTATTAATTTTGAGGGGAGGGGATGCCCGGATCCCGTTTCCGGCCCTATAACTCCGGTTATCATTGCGTCAGCAACTCCTTTGCCGTGTCCACTGCGGCTTTCGAAACCTTTTCATCACTTAACATTCCGGCAATCTCCTCTACCCTCCCCTCGTCGTCCAGCCGGGCGATCTTTGTCTGCGTGGTTTCACCGAGAGTTTCTTTGTAAACTTTATAATGATGGTCGGCTTTGGCTGCGATTTGTGGAAGATGCGTGATGGCGAGCACCTGGTGGCGTAACGACATGCCTTTGATGATGTTGCCGACTTTCCCTGCAATGTCGCCCGAAACACCCGCGTCAATTTCATCAAAGATCACCGTAGGCAAAAGCTGTTTTCGGGTGATCAAAGATTTTATGGCAAGCATCAGTCGCGACAGTTCACCGCCCGAAGCAATGGAAGAAACGGGTTTCATTTCGCTTCCTTTATTGGCAGTAAAAAGAAAAGTCACTTTGTCCAGTCCTGATGATGTCAGGTTATTCTGTTTTTCAATATTTACCTTAAATACAGCATCTTTCATTGCCAGTTGATTTAAAAGGACGGTAACAGCCTCAGAGAACCTTTTGCTTCCTTCCCTCCTGATCTCGGACAGTGCATCAGCCAAACGGTACGTGTCCTTTTCAAGCTGTTTTTTTTCTTTGGCGAGTTTCGTAATCTTTTCATCATTCAGGATAATGCCGTTCAGTTTCGAGGCATATTCCTCCTTCAAAGCAACTAACTCTTTTATGCTGTTAACATGATGTTTTTGCTGAAGATGATAAATAGTATTCAGCCGTCCGGTTACCTGCTCCAGTTCGTCGCGGTTAAAATCCGTTTCCGCTCCCAGACCGGATATTTCAGGAGCAATATCATTCAGTTCGATCCGGGTGCTGTTCAATCTTTCCACAAGTTCGCCGATACGCGGAAAATAATCGGCAACCGGTACCAGGGCATCCAGCACTTGCGTGAGCAATCCCGAAACAGTCAGATCATTTTCATTCATCAGTCCGTTTGCCAGTGCAATGGCACGGGTTACCTCTCCGGCATGGGAAAGGAATTTTTCCCTTTCCTCCAGCTTGTCCAGCTCTTCTTCGTCAAGACCGGCCGCTTTTAGTTCATTGAATTGAAAACGGAAATAATCCTCATCTCGCCTGATCTTCTCATTTTCAGCGGTCATTTTGTCAAGACGGGCTGCCACGGATTTCAACCTTTTAAAAATATCAGCATAAGAAGCAGGTATTTCCGGTTTGTCAATGTAGGCATCCAGCACATTCAACTGAAACTGCGTTTTCGACAATTCCAATGTTTCATGTTGTGAATGAATATCCACCAAATTGGCAGCCAGCATTTTCAGGATGTCAAGGTTTACCGGTGTGTCGTTGATGAAAGCCCTTGACCTCCCCGAAGGAATGATCTCGCGGCGAAGGAAAGATTCGGGCTCATAATCCAGGTCGTTTTCCTTAAAAAAGTTTTCCAGGTTCAGATCAGCAATCCGGAATACACCTTCGACCACACATTTTTTCCTTTTGTCCATCAGAATTCCGTAATCGGCACGCTTTCCCATCAGCAGCGACAACGCCCCCAGCAGGATGGATTTTCCTGCGCCGGTTTCTCCCGTTATCACACTAAAGCCACCCGGAAAGCTGATATTCAGGTCCCTGATCAGTGCATAATTTTTTATGGAAAAGGATTTTAACATAGTTCCTATAAAATAATCATTCGGGCAAATTTAATCCAAAAAAGGAAAGTATTTCATTGAATTGAACAAGGGTTTGCAGGAAAACGATACAGATTCCTTCTAAAACCCGGAAAACATTGACTGTTGTTCAGTACATTTGCTACGGAGAAAAGGAGTTCGGTGACATAATAAAAGAAATATGAATCAAATTATAAGGGGGGTTCTAAAAATTACTTCGCATCAAAATTTTCAGCGTTTTTTATAGGCGATGAAAATTTTTGAAGCACTATCGGGATAATGTGAGAAAATTTGAAGAAGTATATGAAAAACTTTTATGCCTCGAAAATAAAAAAAATAACTGCGTCAATTCTGTAAACTTTATTTCTTAACAAACACTAAAAAAAAATTAATCCGGCATTACTTCATCACCTCGTCATACCGGGAACCATAAGGCGGGTCAACTTCTTTCATGACGTTCACCATGGCTACTTTTTCTGTGGGCGTAGCTTCAGAATAAATATTGATTATTTCCTGTCGTTTGGCCTGCAGGATTACCTGCAGAAGATACAAACTGGGGCGTTTGTCGAATACTTTTTTCAGGTTGTCGAGAGAGGCTGTAACAGCCTGCCTTCCCTGATCCATATTATCAGCCATTACATCAAGCCCCTTGCGGTGGTAAGTATATAAAAATGTCCTTATGGGCTGATAAGACGAATTCAAAAGATTTTCTACAAGATGATACCTGTTTTTCGGGCCTTCTATAGCCTGCAATCCTTTTTCATTTGCGCTCTGTGCCGATTGCGTAACCGCCAAAGCCTTTTCATAAAAAGGTGTACCTTCATATTGAGAATAGGAATCCATTTCAATCCCCAGCATCAGATAGGCATAATAAGCCAGGATGGAAGTAAGGTTATCGGTAAAGGTGTTGTCGGCGTAATTCATTGTCTGATAAGGAGTATAGGCTATCTCGATATCCTTGTCCACAATGTTTATCAGCACAGAGTTATAATCTGTTCCATAAACCGGCCGCTGAAGCACAACATTCAATTGCCCCGCAAATTTATCACCTCCCTGCACAGCTTTGTTGAATGTAAAAACCATAGTGCAGCGAATACGCTCTTCAAGCTGGAAATTGATGTTTGTCCATTTCCGGTTGATCATAAAATCGGTAATGGATTTCTGCATTTCATCAAATACACTGGGATCAACCCCCTGAATCTGCTGCGACTGTATCTGGACATCCACAAGGAATTCCTGTGACACAGCCACATCGGCTAACAAAAGTGTAAAAAATATGATAATGATTTTTCTCATGATGTAATGCAGACTACATTAGGTTTTCAACCTCCCTGACGATATCTTCGGCCACTTCTTTTTTTGATTTTAACGGAAAGGTCTTTTCTATTCCCTGTGCTGAAATTATGGAAACTTTATTTGTTTCAAATCCAAAGCCGGCACCTTCGTCATTCATTGAATTAAGAACGATAAGATCGAGGTTTTTATTTTTCAGTTTCTTTTTTGCATTGTCATGTTCATTGTCGGTTTCCAGTGCAAACCCCACCAATATTTGTTTCGATTTTTTGGCCTGGCCCATGGATCCCAGGATATCCTGTGTAGACACAAGTTTAATTTCTTTTATTCCTTTTTCTTTTTTAATCTTTAATTTTGAAGGGTCTGCAGGTGTAAAATCTGCAACAGCAGCCGCCATAACCGCCACATCGCAATCAGGAAAAAGTTCCATACACCGGCTATGCATTTCTGCAGCCGTCGTTATGCGAAAAAGATTAATGTCAGTATCGTCAACCGTAATTTCAGGGCCCAAAATAAGATTTACCTCAGCGCCCCTGGCAGCAAATGCCTTTGCAATTTCTATGCCCATACGTCCTGAACTGAAATTCCCTATAAATCTGACAGGGTCTATCA
>Ga0114931_10006105_pt1 | contig 14845 bp, 12 predicted proteins | sample 2SBtaG_FD_89579 | JGI IMG/M metagenome (GOLD analysis project Ga0114931, IMG submission 89579) | Deep subsurface microbial communities from Kolumbo volcano to uncover new lineages of life (NeLLi) - 2SBTROV14_V59a metaG | ecosystem: Environmental > Aquatic > Marine > Volcanic | place: Kolumbo...
CGCCGCTCACGAGGTCGATGATGGCGAGCCGGGTCTGCACCATGGCGACCGAGCCGGCGCGATAGCGCCCGGTGCCGTCGGGGCCGCGATGGGCGAGCGCCTCGGCGAGGGCATCGAGGGCAGCGGCGTCGGGGGCGCCGCCGGTGGTGGTCATGATCCCGGCAATGCCGCACATCAGCGCGCCAGCCCGGCGAAGAAGTCGAGGTAGCGCGGCACCACCGCGGCCTCGGAATAGCGGGCGGCAAAGGCGGCGTGCCCGGCCTCGGCGAGGCGCGCCGCCAGCGCCGGGTCGTCGAGGACGCGAGCGATCGCCTCGGCCAGCGCCGCGGCGTCTTCGGGCGGCACCAGAAGCCCGCTCTCGCCGTCCGTGATCAGCGCCGCCGGGCCCTGGCTCGCCGCCGCCACCACCGGCACCCGCTGTGCCCAGGCCTCGATCACCACATTGCCCAGGGGCTCGTGGCGCGAGGCGCAGACCAGGACGTCGGCGGCGGCGAGGAGCGCGGCCACGTCCTCGCGCCAGCCCAGGAAGCGCACCCGCTCGGCGAGGCCGAGGCGGGCGGCCATGGCGCCGAGCGCGCCCTCGGCGGGGCCCGCGCCGGCGAGCCACAGATACGCTGCGGGAAGCCGGTCGAGCGCCGCGAGAAGCACGTCGAAGGCCTTGTTGGGGTGAAGCCGGCCCAGGCCGAGGATCAGGGGCGCGTCCTCGGGCGTGCCCAGGCCGGCGCGGGGAAGGGGTGGGGCCGACGCCGCCTCGACGAAGTTAGGCAGATAGTGGACCCGATCCTCGGCCCAGCCGGCGGCGATGAGATAGCGCCGGATATCGGCGGTGTTGGCCACCAGGTGGTCGCAGCGGCGGTAGTACTTGGGGTCGTAATAGCCGCCGAGGCGGGCGACGTGGACGAATTCCCCGCTTGGGCAGTGGCGGGTCGCCCGGTTCATCCAGGTCATCACGACGCTGGGGGCGAAGTCGGCGATGGCACGGCGGAAGCGCCGCCGGCTCGCCCTGTCGAGGGCGCCGCCGAAGGCGACCTCGACGACCCCCACGCCGGCCGCGCCCAGGCGCTCGGCGCGGGCGCGGTCGCGGCGGATGACGGCACACTGCTCGAGCCCGGCGGCGGCGAGCGCCGGCACCAGGCGCATGAAGAACGCCTCGGCCCCACCGTGGCGGGCCCCGGCCATCGCTTGGACGACGCGCACGGCACCTCAGCGCCGCGGGGGCGTCAGCGTTCGCGGCATCGGTCCTCCTCGTCGAGCGTCGCCTTGAGGTGCGCGATCAGGGGGTAGAGGCCGGCGAAGAGCGCGATGGTAAAGCCGTGACGGCCCTCGCGGTACCCCCGGTGCATCACATAGCACTTGAGGAAGCGGGAGAAGAAGCGCCGGACGTTGTCGGGGAGGCTGCCGACGGCGCCGCGCTCGCGCAAATCTCGAGCCTTCAGCGTGGTGTAGCGGTCGAGCCGGGCGAGCATGTCCGAGACATCGCGGTCGACCAAGTGCACCATCGGGGTGGTGAGCCACCGGCGCTTGCCCGAGAGCGTCAGCGCCGGGTGGACGCGCTCGGGGCCCCAGCGCTTGTGGCCGCGGGCGAACAGCCGCGCGGTGGCCGACACCCCCCAGGCGCCACCCCAGCCGTGGCGCACCAGGTGATCGCCGATGTAGTTGTCGAACGGGATCAGGAAGTACCCCGGCGGGGCGGCGGCGATGGTCGCCCGGATTTCCTCGGCGAGCGCGCCCGGCACCCGCTCGTCGGCGTCGACCTCGAGGATCCACTCGCCCTCGCAGGCCTCGATGCCGGCGTTGCGGCGCGCGCCCTCGATCGCCCAGGCACCCTCGATCACGCGGGCGCCGAAGCGCTCGGCGATCGCCTTCGAGCCATCGGTGGTGCGGTCGAGGACGACCACGGTCTCGTCGGCAAAGCGCAGGGTCTCGAGGCACTCGGAAAGCTGCGCCGCCTCGTTCCGGGCCACCACCAGGGCCGAGAGCCGCGGCGCGGTCATGCCGCCGCCGCGGTGCCGAGAAGCGCGACCGCGGCGCGCTCGACCGCCGCCACCGAGAGGCTCTCCATCAAGGTCCCGGTGGTGCCGTGATCGTAGCCCGGCGGGAACAGCTTGTCATAGGGGATGGCGGTGCGGACCACGGCGGTGCGCGGCCCCACCGGGCCATAGTGCTCGGGCCGGCTGGGGCCGAACAGGCCGACGGTGGGCACGCCGGTGGCGGCGGCGATGTGCATCAGGCCCGAATCGTTGCCGACGAACAGCGCCGCCCGGGCGAGCGTGGCGGCGGCGGTGGGAAGGTCGGTGCGTCCCACCAGATCGAGCCGCCGCGCGGGCGCGATCCCCGCCAGCACCGGGGCCGCGATCGCCCGCTCGGCGGCCGCCCCGAAGACCGCGATGCGGGCCCCAGCGAGCGCCGCGCCGGGGCCGGTCAGGCGCTCGGCCAGGGCGACGAAGCGCGCCGCCGGCCAGATCTTGCCCGCCCAGTTGGCGGTCGGCGCGAGTGCCAGCACCGGGCCACCGGCGGGGATCAGGGCCGCCGCCGCGGCCGCGTGGGCGGCGGTCGTCCACAGCCGGGGCGGCGGCGGCGGGTCAAAGCCGAGCCGCCGGGCGAGGGCGGCCAGGCGGTGGCTGTCGCCGCCCTCCGAGCGGTAGACCCGGCGCCGCCGCGCCGCGAGCAGGTAGGCGAGCAGCGAGCCGCGGAGGTCGACCACGAGGTCCCAGCGAGTCCCCGCCACCCGCCGCCACAGCCCCAGCCAGTGGCGGGCGAAGGGCTGCTTGACCAGCGGAATCCGGCGGACCACGGCGGGGGCGGCGTCGAAGATGCCGATGGCGATGGCGCCACAGGCCAGCGTCACCCGCGCCCCCGGGTTCTCGGCCACCAGGCGGTCGAGCAGGCCGGTGGTCAGCACCGCATCCCCGATCCGGCTCGCGGTGATGAACAAGAGGTTCACGGGAACAGGGCCTCGAACTCGGCCGCGGCGGCGTCCCAATCGCGCCGGCGCGCCCGGGCGGCGGCGCTCCGGGCGGTGAAGATCGCGTCCTCGCTGAGCAGCAGGATGGCACAGCTCGCAAAGGCCTCGGCGTCGGGAACCACGAAGCCGGTCTCGCCGTCGACCAGGCAGGCGCTCGCCGCCGGCCGCCGGCGGGCGATCCCGGGCAGGCCCACCGCCTGGCTCTCGGCCAGGGTGTGGCAATGGACCTCGTCCTCCGAGCCCGGGTAGAGATGGGCCCGCGCCGCGCGATAGGCATCGGCCATCCCGGGGTCGCCCAGGGGCCGGACAACCACAACCCCGTCGCCGCGCGCCGCCCGCACCGCCTCGAGCACCGGGGTGAGGGCCTCGGGGATGGCGCCGCCGTCGGCGCCCCGCGACAGCAGCGCCGAGTAGACGTGCAGCTCGGCACCCGTGACCGCGGGGCGGACATGATCGCGCCACATCCGGACCACCCAGTCGAGCCCCATCCGGGGATGGCTGGTGACGAGCGCCCGCGGCGGCGTCGCCGGCGCCATCGGCGCGTCCTCGAGATAGGCGCGCCCGACGCCGGGGGCGATCACCCGGACGCGATCGGTAAGTGCCGGCGGGCAGGTGGCGCGGTGGGCCTCGCTCCAAACCACCACCGGCGCCTCGGCGTGGCGGCCGAGGATGGCAGCGTTGTCGGCCCGGGCGAGATAGCCCGCCGGCATCGCCAGCCACAGGATGCGCCGGCCGGCGGCGACCGGGAAGTCGAGCAGCTCGGGCCGGCGATAGGCGATCAGCACGTCGCAACGCTGGGGCCGGGGGGCATCCCATTTCTGCCAGGAAACGCCGTCGGCGGTGACCGGGTTGGCGCAGCGGTTGATCACCCGCACCGTGTGCCCGCGCGCCTTCAGCGCCGCCGGCAGGCTGGCGAAGGCCTTCTCGGCACCGCCCAGCGGCTGGCTCGACGGGGTCAGCCCGTCGAATGGAACCCCGTCGTCGACCAGAAGAACGTCCATCGGCCGACGGTTATACGCAAAGCCCGCCTCGGTTGCCAGCGGTGCCGGCGCTTGCCGTCGTGCCGCCCCCGTCCCAGGTTACGGGAGGCCACGATTGGACGAGGGTATCGACCATGACAGAGCCGCGCCAAGCCATCCTTCCCGCCCGCGCGGTGCTGGCGGTGACGGGGGCCGACGCCCGCCCCTTCCTTCAGGGGCTGATCACCAACGACATCGCCAAGGTGGGGCCCGGGCGAGCGATCTACGCCGCCCTTCTCACCCCGCAGGGGAAGTTCCTCCATGACTTCTTCGTCGGCGCCCTCGGCGAGGCGCTGGTGCTCGACTGCGAGGCGGCACGCCGCGATGATCTCGAACGCCGGCTTCTCCTCTATCGCCTGCGCGCGGCGGTCACCATCACCCGGCGCGACGACCTCGCCGTCGCCGTCGCCTTCGGCGGCGATGCGGTCGCGCGCCTCGGGCTCGAGGCCGAGCCCGGCCGGGCGCGGGCGCTCGACGGCGGCCTCGTCTATGTCGATCCCCGCCTCGCCGCCGCCGGGGTCCGCGCCATGGCGCCCCGCGACGCGGTGGCCGCGCTCTTGACCGCCGCCAGCTTCGCCGAGGCGACACCCGAGGACTACGACCGCCATCGCCTGGCGCTCGGCCTTCCCGACGGCTCACGCGACATCGCGGTCGAGCGCGGCTTCCTGCTCGAGAGCAACCTCGATGCCCTCGCCGGCGTCGACTTCGACAAGGGCTGCTATGTCGGCCAAGAGCTGACCGCCCGCACCCGCTACCGCGCGAACCTCCGCAAGCGCCTGGTGCCGGTGGCGGTGCGCGGGCCGATGCCGCCGCCGGGCGCGCCGGTGATGCAGGCGGGGCGCCCCGTCGGCGAGCTGCGCTCGGGTCGCGACGGGCGGGCGCTGGCGCTTCTCCGCCTCGACGCGGTGACCGCGTCGGGCGAGGCCCTGGTCGCCGGCGAGGCCGACATCGTGCCCGAGTTGCCGGAATGGTTAATATTAACCCATCCTTCACCTTGATGTTTGGCGGATAGAACCAATTACTTGGTTAATGTAGAACAATAGTTATGTCTGTGGATCGTCGATTACTTTTTTGTTGAACGGATAGAGATTTGGTGTATACTGATCGTGCACCTGTTCAAGGTGTCCTCCCTGCATTCCCCCAACTTGGAGCCGGTTCACCCGGCTCCATTTTTTTGGTTCATCCGGGAAAAGCTAAGGCGCTTCGCGCGCGAACGAGCCGGCCGATCTCGGGTCTTCCCGGAGATCCCGGATGACCCTGTTCTTGTCGCGATCGGTCGTGCGCGCGGACTTCAGGCGGCGGCGCGGCGGCGGTCGATCAGGCCGATGATCTCCTCGGCTGCGGCCGGGATGTTGGTTCCGGGGCCAAAGATCGCGGCGACCCCCGCGGCGCGCAGGGCCTCGTGGTCCTGGGGCGGGACCACGCCGCCGCAGACCACGACGATGTCGTCGGCGCCGAGGTCGCCGAGCGCCTCGATCAGGGCCGGCACCAGGGTGCGGTGGGCGCCGGCCTGGGTCGAGACCCCGACCACGTGGACGTCGTTCTCGACCGCCTGGCGGGCGGCCTCCTCGGGGGTCTGGAACAAGGGGCCGAGGTCGACGTCGAAGCCGATGTCGGCAAAGGCGGTGGCGATCACCTTGGCGCCGCGGTCGTGGCCGTCCTGGCCCAGCTTGACCACCAGCATCCGCGGCCTGCGGCCCTCCTCCTCGGCGAAGGCGGCGGCCCGCGCCTGGGCCCGGCGGAAGCTCTCGTCGTCGGCCAGCGCGCCGCCGTAGACCCCCGAGACGGTGCGGCTCTCGGGCCGGTAGCGGCCGAAGACGCGCTCGAGCGCGCGGGTGACCTCGCCCACCGTGGCGCGCGCCCGCATGGCCTCGATCGAGAGCGCGAGCAGGTTGCCGCGCCCGCTCTCGGCGGCCGCGCTCAGCGCCGCCAGGGCCGCCTCGCAGGCGGCGGCGTCGCGGCCGCGGCGGACCTCGGCGAGGCGCGCCGCCTGGGCCTCGCGCACCGCCCGGTTGTCGATGGTGCGGACCGGGATCGGCGCGGCGTCGTCGGCCGGGTAGGCATTGACCCCGACGATGACCTCCTCGCCGCGGTCGATCCGGGCCTGGCGGCGGGCCGCCGCCTCCTCGATCCGCAGCTTGGGCATGCCCTGCTCGATCGCCCGGGTCATCCCGCCCATGGCCTCGACCTCGTCGATCAGCCGCTGGGCATGCTCGGCGAGGCTCGCGGTCAGGCTCTCGACGTAATAGCTGCCCCCGAGCGGGTCGATCACCTGGGTGATCCCGGTCTCCTCGGCGAGGATGATCTGGGTGTTGCGAGCCACCCTGGCGGCGGTGTCCGAGGGCAGCGCGAGGGCCTCGTCATAGGCGTTGGTGTGCAGGCTCTGGGTCCCGCCGAGGACCGCGGCGAGGGCCTCGTAGGCGGTGCGGACCACGTTGTTGAGGGGGTCCTGGCCGGTCAAGGAGACGCCCGAGGTCTGGCAGTGGGTGCGCAACGAGAGCGAGCGCGGGTTCTCGGGCGCGAAGCGGCGGATCAGCCGGGCCCACAGGAGGCGCGCGGCGCGCAGCTTGGCGACCTCCATGAAGAGGTTCATGCCGATGGCGAAGAAGAACGAGAGCCGGGGCGCGAAGTCGTCGATGGCGAGCCCGCGCGCCAGTGCCGCCTCGACGTATGCGAGCCCGTCGGCGAGCGTGAAGGCGAGCTCCTGGACCGCGGTCGCGCCCGCCTCCTGCATGTGGTAGCCCGAGATCGAGACCGAGTTGAAGCGCGGCATGTGACGGGCGCTGTGCTCGATGATGTCGGCGACGATCCGCATGCTGGGCTCGGGCGGGAAGATGAAGGTGTTGCGGACCATGAACTCCTTGAGGATGTCGTTCTGGATGGTCCCGGTGAGCTTCTCCTGGGCGACGCCCTGCTCCTCGGCGGCGACGATGAAGCCGGCGAGCACCGGCAGCACCGCCCCGTTCATGGTCATCGAGACGCTCATCCGCTCGAGCGGGATGCCGTCGAACAGCACCTTCATGTCGGCGACCGAATCGATCGCCACCCCGGCCATGCCGACGTCGGCCAGCGCTACCGGATCATCGGAATCATAGCCGCGGTGGGTGGCGAGGTCGAAGGCGACCGAGAGCCCCTTCTGTCCGCCCGCCAGGGCCTGGCGATAGAAGGCGTTGGAGTCCTCGGCGGTCGAGAAGCCGGCGTACTGGCGGATGGTCCACGGCCGGCCGGTGTACATGGTGGCGCGGGGGCCGCGAACGAAGGGGGCGAGGCCGGGCAGGGTGCCGAGGTGGGCGAGCCCTTCGAGGTCGGCCTCGGTATAGAGCGGGGCGACCGCGATGCCCTCGGGTGTTTCCCAGGCCTCGGGCGGGCGCCCGTTGCGCTCACGCATCGCCGCTTCCCGCCACTCGGCCAAGGTCGCGGGGGGGAAGCGGTCGTCGGCCGATCCGCTCATCGCGGCCTCCATCTCGCACCTGCGAGATGAAGTATGCGCGCGCCGCGAAAGCCCGTCAATTCGCGGTCCGGGCTCGGGCCTTAGACGACCCGACATCGGTGGCGGGCGGCGGCCGCGGTGGCGCCCGAAACGCTGGCTCGGTCGAGGATACGCCCCCTCGACGGGGGCAACGCACGGTGGCCGTCGGGCCAGTGCGCCGGCGGCGCCCTACTCGGCGATCAGCTTGATCAGGCGCCCCGGCGCCGGCTCTTCGCGGGGGGCGAGGCCGTTGAGCACACGCAGGCGCTGTTCGCGGAAATCCTGGAAGGGAAGGCCGGCGGCGAGCGCGGCCACGGTCTCGCCGGGGGCGACCCGGTGGGTGACCACCCGCAAGGGCTTGAGCGCGGCGATCTCGGCCGCGCTGAGGCGGCGGAAGCTGAAGGTCATCCGGCGCAAGGGCACGCTCAGTGCCGCGGTGAGCCGGGGCGGGGTCAGGATCAGGAAGCGGTAGACCGTCTCGGCATCGAAGCGGATCACGATCCCGCGCACGTCGCGCGGCCCCGAGCGGGTGTTGGCCCGCGCCACCGCGGTCGCCGTCGCCATGCCGTTGACGTCGATACGCTCGAAGTCGCGCGGCCCCAGCCCGGCCATCCAGGTGTCCAGCAGATAGCGACCGACGTCGCCGCGGACCCGGGCGCCGTCGAACTTGATGGCGGCGCCGTCGCGCCGGGTGGCGATCACCGCCCGCGGGGTGTTGACCAGGTGGAAGCCGGGCGGGACCTCGAAGCGGAAGCCGAGCTTGGGGTGGGCGAAGACCCGGCCGCGACGCAGGCCCTGCGCGGGGTCGTCGCCCCAGAGGGTGCCGTCGAGGATCAGAAGATAGGGCTCGGCATTGACCGTCCAGGCACCGCCGGGCGGCGTTCGGGCGGCGAGATCGGCGGCCTGGGCGACCCGGATCGCGGTCCGGGGATGGCTCGAGAACAGGCTCGCCTCGGGCTCGGTGCCCTGGCGCCCGGCGATCTTGCGGGCCAGTGCGCTCTGGCGCTCCATGACGGTGAGGAAGCGCGCCATCGCCCGCGGGTCATAGCCGGCGCGGGCGAGGTAGCGGATGCCGAGCTCGTCGGCCTGGAGCTCCTGGGCGCGCGAGAAGCTCTGGACATAGGCGGCGGCGCCGACCCGCGCGAGTTGGCTCACGGCGCGGCTGCCGGTGGCGGTCCCGAGGACCGCGGCACCGAGCTCGGCGAAGACCCCCCGGGTATAGCGCTGGGCGGTATGGCGCGCGGTCACGTGGCCGATCTCGTGGGCGAGCACCCCGGCGAGCTCGGCCTCGCTGTTGGCCAGCGCCATCAGCCCGCGGGTGACGTAGACATAGCCGCCGGGAAGGGCGAAGGCGTTGATCTGCTCGCTGTTGACGATGGTGAAGGTGAAGGGCGGCGCGGGCATCTCGGAGACCGCCTGGAGGCGGTGGCCGATGCCGGCGACATAGCGGCTGAGCGCCGGCCGCTCGTCATAGGCACCCCCCATCGCGGCGAGCAGCTTGGGATGCTCCTCACGGCCGATCGCGGCCTCCTGGGCCGGGCTCATCAGGGTGAAGGCGGACTCGCCGGTGGCCGGGATGGTGGTGCACGCGGCGAGCATCACCCCGGTGAGGAGGGCGAGAAGTGGCGCGACGGCGCGCCTCATCGGTCGAGAATCTCGATCTGCTCGGGGTGGCTCAGGGTGATCATGGGGCCGTTATAGCGCTCGGTCCAGCCGCGCACCCGCACGCGGTGCCCGGCAAGCGCCAGCGGGTCGCGCCCGGCGGTGCGAAAGAGTGCGCGGTCGCGCAGCCGCAGCCGAGCCGTGAAGTCGCGCTGCCAGTCGGCGCCGAAGTTGAGGTAGATCCAGCGCTTGACCCGGGCCGCCGCGACCACCCGCCCGCGCACCAGCTCGAAGCGCCCGAGGGGAATGGTCTGGGGCCGGGCGGCGTCGCGGACGAAGTAGAATGGGTTCGCCCAGAGGCCGCGACCGCGCGCCCGGGCGGCGCGCTCGAGCGCCAGCATCTCGCCCACCAGGGCCCGGTTGTCGGCGAAGCTGTAGACCCGGGCGAGGCCGCGGGAAAGCATCTCGCCCTGGAGCCAGAGGCCGTCGTCGGCCCGGTAGAGCTGGGCCAGCCGGCGGCCATAGCGGTCGCGCTCGCGGCCGCCGACGAGAAGACGAACCCGGCGGCCGAGCGCCAGCCGCGCGAGGGCGGCGCGGGCCTCGTTGGCGAGCGGCCAGGGGGCGACGCCGGCCCGGCCGAGCGGCAGCTTGGGGGCCTGGATGCCGACCAGGCGCACCGCCTCGCCGCCCTCGAGCACCAGGGTGTCGCCGTCGACCACGCTGGCGACCCGGCCCTCGCCCGCGGCGACGAGCGCGGCCCCGCCGGCCCCGGCAGCCCCGGCGGCCCCGGCGGCGAGAAGGACGGCGAGGACGAGAAGGGTCGCTGGCCGCGGCATGGCCCGAGCTTACCAGGCTTGACCGTCGGCGGTGGACCCCTGCGCGAACGAGTCCTGAGAAGCGCGAGCCCCTGTGAGACCACCGCGCGAGCCATCTCGCCCTACTCGGCGAAGCGGCGCGACCCGCAGCTTCCCCAGGCTCCCTCGCATGATTGCGGCCGCGTCATCGGCCGGCGCCGCGACGGGCCGCTTCCTCCTGTGCCGATGTCCTTCGATGCCGGCGGCGGCTTTCGCTTTCGCCTCTGCAGCCTTCTCCCCCTTATTGGCATCGGCGGCATCGCCTGCGGCGTCCGACACGGCACTGGCGGCATCGGCACGCCGGCCTGGTCGGGGCTGCGGGGGTCGAACCCGCACGGGCCGAAGCCCAAGGGGTTTTAAGCCCCTTGCGTCTACCAGTTCCGCCAAGCCCCGGCGCGGCGGCGATCCTGCCTTATAGCGCAATCGGGGCGACGCGCGACGGGGCGCTCGCTCCGCCGGCGCGATCACGAGGCCGTGACGACGGCTTGGCGCGGCGCCGCCCGCGCCCCACCCTGAGTGGCCGGGGGGATTGGCATTGGAGCGAAGGGAGCCAGCCATGCCGAAACCCCTGCGGACCTTGCTGGTCGGGCTCGTTCTGTTGGCGCTCGGGGGCTGCGCCGCCGGGGCCACCATCGACCTCACGCTGCCCGGCCAGCGCCCCGGTTTCGAGGGCGTCGATTATCGCGACATCGGCCGCTGAGTGGGCGCCGCCGCCGGGTAGGCGACCGGCCTAGAGTGCGTTCAGCGGCAGCTTGAGATAGGCGACGCCGTTGGCCTCGGGCGGGGGCAGGCGGCCGGCGCGGATGTTGACCTGGATCGCCGCGAGGATCAGCCGCGGCGGCGCGAGCCTGGCGTCGCGCGCGCGGCGCCTGGCGACGAAGCGGGCCTCGTTCGTTCCGCCGCCGACGTGGATGTTGGTCGCGCGCTCGGCGCCGAAGGTGGTTTCCCAGGCGACCGGCCGGGCGCCGTCGGCGCCGTAGTCGTGGCAGACGAACAAGCGGGTCGCCTCGGGAAGCGCCAGGAGGCGCCGGATCGAGCGGTAGAGGAGGGTGGCGTCGCCGCCTGGGAAGTCGCAGCGCGCGGTCCCCGAATCGGGCATGAAGAGGGTGTCGCCGACGAACACCGCATCGCCCATGAGATAGCTCACGCACGCCGGGGTGTGCCCCGGGGTGTGGAGGACCCGGGCCTCGATGCCCCCGACGGCGAAGGTCTCGCCGTCGGCGAGGAGGCGGTCGAAGGCGCTGCCATCGGCGGTGAAGCCGTCGCCCAGGTTGTAGAACGCCTTGAAGGTCCGCTGCACGGCGACGACGCCGCTTCCCGCGGCCACCGGGGCGCCGAGGCGATCCTTCAGATATGCGGCCGCGCTGAGATGGTCGGCGTGGATGTGGGTCTCGAGGATGGCGTCGACCGCGAGACCACGCTCGGCGATGTGGGCGATCAGGCGCTCGGCGCTCGCGGTCCCGGTGCGCCCGCCGGCGGGCTCGAAGTCGAGCACCGGGTCGATGACGACCGAGCGCCCGGCGTCGGCGACCAGATAGGTCAGCGAGCCGGTGGCCGGATCGTGGAAGGCGGTCACCTCGGGTGAAGGCATGGATGGTCTCCCGGCTCGGGTCTTGACGGCGGCGATAATATTAGTATGTCCTAATAGGTACGATCGGACAACCCGCTGCTATGAGATGGAAGCGTCATGGAACACCACCATCCCAGGATAGGCAAGGCCCGGCGCCTTCACCGGCTCGCGCTCGGGCTGGCGGCGATGGCCGCCCTGATGGCGCCCGGGACGGGCGTCGCGGGTGACGACATCGCCGCGGCGCGGGCGGCGGTCAAGGCCTTCGCCGGTGCCCTCAAGGGCGAGCTCACGGCGGCGCTCGCCGCCGGCGGTCCCGAGCATGCGATCGCGGTCTGCCACGACCGGGCCCCGGCCATCGCCGCCGAGATCGGGGCCCGCACCGGCTTTCGTCTGGGGCGCACCGCGCTGCGCCTGCGCAACCCGGCCAATGCGCCCACGCCCTGGCAGCGCCGGGTGCTCGACGACTTCGCCCGCCGCGCCGCCGCCGGGGCGCCGATCGCCACCCTCGAGCACAGCGCGGTCGGGCTCGGCAAGGACGGCAGGCGCGAGTTCCGTTACATGAAGGCGATCCCGACCGGCGGCCTGTGCCTCACCTGCCACGGCGCCGACGTCGACCCCGACCTCGCCGCCAGGATCCGCGCGCTCTATCCCCGCGACCGGGCGATCGGCTTCGCCGAGGGCTCGCTGCGCGGGGCCTTCATCGCAGTCCGGCCGCTGTGACGCGGTTCTCACCCTCGGCCCAGCGGAGGCGCTCGGGGGGCAGGCTCACCGTGACCGTGGTCCCGGCACCCGGCGTGCTGGCGACGGTGAGCCGGCCGCCGTGGAGCTCGGCCAGCGCCTTGGCCAGAGGCAGGCCCAGCCCGGTTCCCGCATAGTGGCGGCTGAGGGCGCCTTCGGCCTGGGCGAAGGGGGCGAGAAGGCGCGGGATCTCGGCTTCTTCCATGCCGATGCCGGTGTCGGCGACGGCGATCACGAGGCCGTCCGCGGGTGTCGCCTCCAGGCTCAGGCACACACGGCCGCCCCGGGGGGTGAACTTGACCGCGTTCGAGAGCAGGTTGAGGACGATCTGCTTGAGCTTGCGGGGATCGGCATGGAGCGCCGGCGCGCCCTCGGCGAGCGTCGAGGAAACCGCCACCCCACCCTTGGCGGCGTCGGCGGCGACCATGGCGAGGCACTCGGCGGCCTTCTCGCCGGCATCGAAGGTGCTCTCGACCAGCTCGAGCTTGCCGGCCTCGACCTTGGCGAGGTCGAGCACCTCGTTGATCAGCCCCAGAAGATGCCGGCCGGCGCCGACCACGTGCTCGGCGTACTCGCCATAGACGGTCGAGCCGAGCGGCCCGGCGACCTGGTTTCGAATCAGCTCGGAGAACCCGATGATGGCGTTGAGCGGGGTCCGCAGCTCGTGGCTCATGTTGGCGAGGAAATCGGACTTGGCGCGGTTGGCGGCCTCGGCGGCGTCCTTGGCGAGACGGAGCGCCTCGCGGTCGTGCCAGCGCTCGGTGATGTCCTGAACGCTGCCGCGCATCGCGATGACGCCGCCGTCGGCGTCACGGACCACCTCGCCGTGCTCGCGGACGACCCGGACCTGGCCGTCGGGGCGGACGATGCGGTGGTCGAGGGCGTAAGGCTCGCCGGCGTGGGCGCGGCGACCGGCCTCGCGCACCAGCACCCGGTCGTCGGGGTGGATCAGGGTGTAGAAGCGGTCGCGGGTGGGGGTGAAGCTTTCCCGCTCGACGCCGAAGATGCGATAGGTCTCGTCCGACCAGACGAGCTCGTCGGCGGCATAATCGAGCTCCCAGCTTCCCAGGCTGGCGATCCGCTGGGCGTTGGCGAGGCCCTGTTTGCTCCGCCTGAGCGCGGCCTCGACACGGCGCTGCTCGGTGATGTCCTGAAGCGTGCCGATGGTGCGGATCAGGCGGCCATCGTCGTCGCGGATGACGTCTGAAAGCTCGGCGACGTGGCGAACCTCGCCGTCGGGCCGGATGATCCGGTACTCGGTCGCATAGGTCCCCTCGTTACGCTCGCCGGTCTCGTAGACGGCGACTTCCCGCGCCCGGTCGTCGGGATGCATCATCGCGAACCATTCCTCGGCGGTGCGCGGGAAGTCCTCGGCGGGAATCCCGAAGATGGCGGCGAACTCGTCCGAGACATGGGCGAGCCGGTTGGCGATGTCGTCCCACACCCAGAAGCCGAGGCCGGCGAGCTTGTGGGCGTGGTCGAGCCAGGACTGCATCTCGGCCATCTCGGCCTCGCGGGCCTTGAGCTCGCTCACGTCGGTACGAACGCCGACGATGTCGCCGGTGCGCGTGCGGCGCTCGCTGACCCGAAGCCAGCGGCCGTCGGCGAGGCGCTGCTCGTGGGGGGCACCGGGCGCGCGATGGCGGGCCAGACGCTCGACGATCCAGGCGTCCTCCCGATCCGCCGCCTCGGGGATGCCGCCCTGGGCGACCCAGGCGCGAACGATGTCGGTGAACGACGTTCCCGGCGCCGTCAGCGCTTCGGAAAGATCATAGAACTCGCGGTACTTGGCGTTGCAGAGCACCAGTCGGTCCTCGTCGTCGAACAGCACGAAGGCCTCCGACAGGGTCTCGATGGCGTCCAAGAGGCGTTGCTGGGCCAGGGCCTCGCGGTCGCGGCTGGCGCGGGCCTCGGCCTCGGCGCCGCGCATCTCGGTGACGTCGAGCGAGACCGTGGCGACATGGGTGAGCGTGCCGTCGCCGCCGATCACCGGCGCCTTGGTGGTCAGCAGGGTGCGGGCGACGCCATGGGCGTCGGCGTAGGTCTCTTCATAGAAAGGCAGCGCCTTGCCACCCTCGAGCACCTCGTGGTCGAGGCGCCGGGCATAGGCGCCGTAGTCCTCCCCCAAGAGGTCGGCGGCGGTGCGCCCGATCGCCGCCTCGGGGGCGACGCCATAGAGCGTCGCCTGGTAGCGGTTCATGAAGACGTAGGTGGAGTTGCGGTCCTTGATGTTGATGAAGGCGGGCACAACATCGAGGACGGCGCGCAGCGGCGCGACCTCGGCGGCCGCGCGCTCGAGCGCGGCGAGACGCCGGGTCAAGCGCGCGATCTCGGCTTCGATCGCGTCATCGGTGAGGGAATCGATCGTCTCGGTCATCACGCCGCGTCGCTGTGGGCGCCCAGTCGGATGATGACGACAGGAAACCCGAGAGACCTTAACAAGCGTTTACCTTGCGGGGAACCCGGGGGTCGGCGTTCCGACCCCCGGTATCGCCCGTCCCGCGCCTCAGGCGGCGCGGATTTCGCTGAGGAAGCGGTCGACCTGGGCGCCGAGGGCCTCGGCCTGGCGGGAGAGCTCGCCGGCGGCCTCGAGGACCTGGGCGGCCGCGGTCCCGGTCTCGGTCGCCG
>Ga0114931_10006106_pt1 | contig 14845 bp, 16 predicted proteins | sample 2SBtaG_FD_89579 | JGI IMG/M metagenome (GOLD analysis project Ga0114931, IMG submission 89579) | Deep subsurface microbial communities from Kolumbo volcano to uncover new lineages of life (NeLLi) - 2SBTROV14_V59a metaG | ecosystem: Environmental > Aquatic > Marine > Volcanic | place: Kolumbo...
ATTTAATTATTCACCATTTTCAGGACTGGCTTCTTTACCTGCTTCTTGGCCTGTATCTTGACTGGCAAATAGTACGCTGCCATCTCCGGCATCAACAATTACCTGATATTGTTGACCTTGGAATAGAACAGTTACTGTGTACACAAGATAGCCGTTTTCAACTCCTAGGTTTGTAGACAAAACTTTACCACCAGTTGTATATGCCAATGCTGCGGCTTCTGCATTTTGTTGTGATATACCAACCTTAGATGAAAGGTTTCCACTAAAATCTTCTCCTAAGAAAATGGATCCTTTGATTACTGGAAATTGATGATTTCCATCAAAGTTCCCCTTCTCCTCAGGTGTTACTGCGAATGGTAATAAACCATTCTGACCCATTGCATGAAGTGATGCGAGGATCACTCCAAAAACAATTATGCTAGAAAGTAGTATCTTTTTCTGCATAATTACAATAGAGCATTCTAAATTAAAGACAATTTGGAACAATCATTAAATTCTCTAGTACAACTCTTGAATCATTTGTTGAATATATATCCAGTATAACAATAGAGATCCGATCAAAGAATGAGGCACTTTTGATAGTGAAAATAGAAATATATTTCAAAGTTATTTAGAAAGGTCTTCCTATGGATTTCAATTTTTCTGAGGAGCAGAAACTCATAGCAGAAACTGTCAGAGATTTCGCAACAAATCGATTAGAACCTGTTGCAGAGAAGATGGATAAAGAAGATTACTGGCCTGCAGATCTGTTTCGAGAGTTAGGTGAGCTTGGATTACTGGGCCCGACAATTGAGGAGAGGTATGGAGGAGCTGAATCCGATTACTTTACTCAGACTATCATTCTAGAAGAGTTGGCGAAGGTCAGTCCTGCATTTGCTCTGAGCGTTGGAGCACATTCAAACTTGATGATGGATAATCTGAGTCGAAATGGAACAGAAGAGCAGAAATCCAAATATCTACCAAAATTGGTTACCGGAGAGTACACAGGTGCACTCTGCCTAACCGAGCCAGGATCGGGATCAGATGCACTTGGGATGAAGACAACTGCAACACTTCATGGTGATTTCTACCACCTCAATGGTAGCAAGACATTCATCACCAATGCACCTATTGCAGATGTCGGTATTGTCTATGCAAAAACCTCTCCAAATAAAGGCAAGGGAGGTATAACAGCATTTGTCCTCGAGTTAAATTCGGATGGAGTCACAAGAGGAAAGAAGATGGAGAAAATGGGGATGCGAGGTTCCCTAACTGGGGAGCTCTTCTTCGATGATGTCAAAGTTCCTGCAGATAATATCATGGGAGAAGTGGATCAAGGCCAGAAGATTGTCATGTCAGGTTTGTCTGCAGAGAGGGCTACTCTTGCAGGAATATCTCTTGGGATCTCGGAGGCAGTTTCACAAATGGCCCTCAACTACTCTCTTGAGAGGGAGCAGTTTGATCAGAAAATTGCCAATTTCCAGATGATACAAGACAAGCTGGCAAACATGTACGTTGAGTCGATGGCGAGTAAACTACTTGTCTACTATGCAGTCTCCAAGCTCAAGGAGAACCATAGAGTAAATCGCGAACCAGCTGCTTCAATTTATTACGCAGCAGAGAAATCCACAAAGCTTGCACTTGATGCTATTCAGATTTTGGGTGGATATGGTTATATGAAAGAGTACAAGGTCGAGAAATTCATGAGAGATGCAAAACTCCTTGAAATCGGAGCGGGAACATCAGAAATTAGAAAATTAATTATTGCAAGAGATCTTATCCGCACTGGAGATTTCAGCTAGATTCAATAGTGCACATAATTTTCAAAAATAGTGATTTACAGACTTGTCCAATGACGAAGGTCTTTTTTTAGATAGAGGGGATTACAACAGGTGAGCCAGAGTACCTCCAAAATATCGAGTAAGAGGAAATTAATCTATATTACACTAACCATACTTCTCTTCACAGCAGGATATTTATTAGCCCCACCAGAGATGGAAGAAGGAAATTATACAATCAACTTGAGCATAAAACATCAGGGAGGTACGAGTGAATACTCTTTAGATTTTCTTGTACTGGACACTCCAGTGAATACTTCAGAGTATTCCAAGATCTTGGTCGATAATAAGTATGAGCTTCATCTAAAGTATAGTCCAGAATACTCGAGAGGTATTAATCAAAGAATTAGTATCAGATTTGAAGTTGTCAAAGACAATATTATTGTCACACGAGAGGTTATGGATTCGATAACTGCTCATGTCACTGGTGACAAATTCCAACTCTCAGTTTCACCCCAGAAGATTGGAGATGGAGCTCAAGCAGAGTTAGCTTTTAGACCATTGAGATACTCAAAACTTGCACTTGGACTGTTATTTGGGATTGCATTTCTCTGGTTGACAGAATTCATACCCCTTGCAGCAGCATCACTAATCATTCCAGTAGTATCTGTGGTATTTAAACTAGATACTGCAAATGAAAGTCTCTCCCCATTCTTCAGTAGTATAATAGTGCTCTTCTTCGCAGGTTTCCTGCTTGCTATGGCAATGCGAAAAACCAAACTTGATACTTGGATCGCACTGCAAATTCTCTCAAGAATCCCTGCAAATGGAAAAGTCTTGATCTTGACCATGATGATTTTGAGTGCAGTTTTCTCTATGTTTATGAGTAATACCGCAGCTGCTGCAGTTCTAATCCCTCTGGCTATAACATTGATGAGTCAATTTGAGGGAGAGTACTTTGAGTTCAGAAAGACATTGGTACTGAGTATAGCCTATTCAGCAACCTTGGGAGGAATTGGATCACTCATTGGGACACCTCCAAATATAATTGCAGCAGACCTTGCATCTGAATTCAATGGCGCAGACATCACATTCAGTGAGTGGTTCTTTTTTGGAGCACCAGTTGTGCTTGTAATGATCCCAGTGATATTCCTTTACATCAATCTTAGATTCAAGCCTTCAATACCATCTGAAAAGGTGAAAGTAGCAAAGGATCATGCTTTGAAAGAGTTGCAGAGTCACGGAGGTCTAAATAAAGATCAGATCACGGTTGGAATTGTGTTTGCAGTTATTTTTATCCTCTGGTTGACCGAACGTCAGCATGGAATCAAGGCAGGAATTGTTGCACTTGCAGGAGTGATTATTCTCTTCTTCACTGGACAACTCGTGCAGGATGATATTCTCAATGTCAATTGGAATGTACTTCTTACATTCGGAGGAGGGATTGCATTAGGTAATGTCATATTACATACCGGACTTGCAGAGTGGATGGCCGGTTCCTTCTTTTTTATCAAAAACTTTCCACCAGTACTCATCCTCTCAATCCTAGGTGGATTCGCTCTGGTTCTGACAGCAATCGCTTCGAATACTGCTTCAGCAGCCATTTTGATTCCAATTGTGATGCCTATGGGAGCAATTCTTGGGTTCAATCCTGCTATCCTTGCAATCTATGTGGCAATTGTGTGCTCTGTTGATTTTGCAATTATCATTGGAACCCCACCTACAATGCTCGCGTTTTCTACTGGATATTTTGATGTCAAAGAAATATTCAGAATTGGAATTATTCTTGATGTAATTGGCTGGCTATCAGTAACGATTCTAACTATTTTATTATTTAATTCATACACCACTTGGATACTCTAAGCTTGACCTAGAACCTCAGTTACTATTCCTGCAGCATTGAATACCTCTTTATTGTATATTCTTCGACCATCGACAAGAATCTTGATTCCATGATTGAGGAAGAATTCAGGATCATAAGATTGGAATTCCTTCCATTCGGTGACAAGAATAGCTGCATCAGCATCTTTGAGCAAATCATCAACATTGTCAAAGAATTCTGTACCCTTCGGCATACTCATTTCAGCGGTGGATTTTGCAATTGGATCATAACCTCTGACTTTTGCACCAAGTCTCAGTAACTCTTCTGCAAGAGGAACAGCTCTAGACTCCCTCATATCGTCAGTCTCAGGTTTGAACGCCATACCTAAAAGGGCAATTGTCTTACCAGAGATGTCCAAATGTTTCTGAAGTAATTCTACAGCTCTTAGTGGTTGGTGTTTATTCACCTTGAGTGAGCCAGCAAGCATTACTGCACTAACTCCAAGAGATTCTGCTGCCGCTTTTAGTGCCTTTACGTCCTTTGGGAAGCAAGAACCACCATACCCAATCCCAGGTCTGAGAAATTTTGGACTAATACGGCTATCCATTCCCATGCCTTTTGCAACTAGATCTATGTCCACACCCATTTTCTCAGACATATTTGCTATCTCATTAATGAATGAGATCTTGACAGCAAGGAATGAGTTAGATGCGTATTTTATCATCTCTGCTGTCGCTGTATCAGTCTCTAGTATATCACAATTTACAAAACTATAGAGTTCCTTGAGCATCTCAAGTGACTTAGGGTCTTCGGTACCTAAAACGACTCTATCAGGATCTTGGAAATCCTTGATTGCAACTCCTTCTTTTAAGAACTCTGGATTCATTGCAACCCCAAAATCAACTCCAGCCTTTTTACCAGATTCTTTTTCTAATATCGGTAGAACTACATCTCTTGTAGTCCCAGGTACAACAGTACTTTTGACTACGATTGTCTTGAATGAATTGACATCTCTCAGTGCCTTCCCTATGTTTTCACTGGCACTTCTAATATATTTGAGATCTATAGAACCATCAGCCAAACTTGGAGTTCCTGTGCATATGAAGATAACATCAGAATGAGAAATAGCTTGTGCAGTATCAGTGGTTGCAGAGAGTTTCTTCGAAGCAACGAGCTGCTTCAGCATCTCTTCGAGACTATTTTCAAATATTGGAGGACGAGCCTGATTGATCATCTCAACTTTCTTCTCATCAATATCTACACAGGTGACTTCAAATCCCAAGTTGCCGAATCCTACTCCAGAAACAAGACCGACATATCCAGTCCCGATAAATCCAAGTTTCATGATTGTAAATGAAAACTCACCTATTTGAAACTAGAGATTTTGTTTCATGAATTGGACTGAGTTCACCACCTTGTGAACACTCTTATATCTCTATACATTTGCAAGTAAATCAGTGCTTAAGGATTTAATTGAAGATAGAATTCACGGATCTCAGTACATATTAGTTAAGAGTCTAGAAGAATGCGCAAGCTTACTACTCCTTCATCCCGATCGTAGTGATGAAGTTTTCAAATTTCTCTTCAAGCTTAAGGAAACCTTTCCAGACATGGAAATAATTCAGAATTTTAATTTAGAATATACCAAAGGTGATGCATCCAAGCTTCTTCGATTAATCCAGATGACTTTGAGTATGATCCTAACTGAAAATAACTGGATAGAAGGTGAGATGGAGAAATATATAAAGAATGCCAGAGGTGTATTAACCATCTCCTACTCTCAGACAGTCAAATCAATACTTGAGAAGGTGCCAATTATGAATATATACATCATGAAATCAGCACCAGGGAATGAAGGAGTAACTCTCTATAATGATATGATCACACCAAATAAGACCCATCTAGTCGAGGATAATGAAGCTGAATTGCTAATGAAGAGACACAAAGTTTCAGCAGTCGTTATGGGGTGCGACAAGTTTCATACGAAGTTAGGGTTTGTCAATAAAATTGGTTCAGGATTAGTAGTGAAATTTGCAGAGGAGAACTCAATCCCAGTGTACGTGGTTGCATCTAATCTCAAACATGTGGTAGATGATCTTCACTTCCTAAATGTCTCAGATAAAGAAAATTTGGAGTTAGTAACTATAAGCAATAATATTCATTTCATATATTATGAGTAGACCCCGAATACTCATCCATTCTGCATCATCATATTAATGACACTTACAATTTACTTCAAGATATGTTATTTTTTTAACCACTGTTTCTCTTTAAGAACATCGACATACTTTTCGATTGTGTAAGTATCAAGATTCATGAGATGTGACAAATCTGAGTAGCATTGTTTACCCAAGCAGGAAATTGCACGTAAAATAACTCGATCCTCATAACTGAGATCATTTTGTCCTTTCAAAATAACATCTACAATTTCCATGAAATCATTTTTTATACCCATTATTCCCATTAGTTGATCTTCCAAATCTCGAATTGCTTTATTCTGTCTTTGAATTGTATTGTAGATTGAGAAGAAGGCAGCCCGTAATTTTTCGTCGGGGATTATCTCTTTTATTTTACTCAGATTTTCTGGATTTCCCTCTGCAATCTCTCGTATTTCAGCGAAAATATTTGATAATTCAAGATTATCTAGTTCTAATCCGTTATCAAATGGCTCAAGATCTTCAAGAGTAGAATTATCACGAGTAGAATTCATTAACCTAGGTTGATCATCATCTAATTCTAAAAGATGGGAGTGAATATAATTTGGGAATATATGAAAAAATAATCCAATTTTAGATTTTATTTCTAATAAATTAGCTTCTCCACCTTTATGACCACTGTGAGAAGTCTTGGTAGTCCTAGTTATACCAATAATGGGGATATTTCCAGGATTGTCACCTTGAAGATACTTTAGATGACGATGTATTGCAGGTGTGCTAAGGTCAAGAATATTAGCGATTCTATTACCATAATTATGTTCACAGGCAATTAATCGCAAAATCTGTCTTCGGGTTAGGTTGTCAATTATGTTAAAAAATGGATGGTCAATTTCACAAATCAGTGAAGTGTCATTATTACCTCTAGTTTCCATGTTGGTAGCTGTAATTTGTGAATTATTTACATTTCTAATAAGTGATGGATAATTAATAACTCTAAATTTTTAACTAAAGGATAACAAGCAATTGATTGTAATTTCAGAAAATATGATTATTTCAGACATATTATTATAATTTTATTGGACTATTGCTCAAATTTACTCCATAAGTTGTGACATAATGTTAAACTATAACAAAATACGTTCTTTATTGTATTTAACCAGAATTCACCGATGTAATTATGTTATAACATTTAAAAACATTTATAGAGATTTTTCCTTTAATTGAGAAATGCACAATATATTGACAATAATAACCATGATTTACGAGACTATATACAATAATTCGTATTTTTGTATAATATTCATCAAATTTTATTTACAGAGGTGAATTAATAACACAAAGTTATTAACACAAGTCAACTAAATATTAATTACAAGTGTGTGATTTAGTAGCAACATATCTAGACACCACTTAGGAGATAACGAAGAATGAATTTAGAAACATTAAAATCCAGTATTGTTATTGATGCCAGAGGATCAGCTTGTCCTGGACCAATTCTTGAAGCTAAGAAAGGGATAGCCAAAGTCAAAAGAGGAGAAGTATTAGAGATATTATCATCTGATAGTGGTACACGGACTGATTTACCTATTTGGGTAAAGAGAGCGGGACACGAATACCTCGGATTATTAGAAGCAGAAGGCTACTATCGATTGTTCATTAGAAGAAAGAAATAACTGATACAACTATTCAATATAATGAAAGTGAATATTATGACAATTGGAAAAATCAATCCAAAAATATTAATCATAACTACAGATGCGTGTTCGTATCCTGGTGTTGATAATGCGGGACAAAAGCATCTAGAGTATTCACCAAATACATACACGATTAGGACATTAGATCCAGTGATATTTCCTGTAGAATGGTACTTAGAAGTTTTTGAGATGGGATACGATGGAATCTACATTGCCTCTTGCGGAACAGATTCACCATATAAAAAAACATATGAGAAACTTTCTGCGAGAATCGGTGAAGTAGTTAAAAGAATGAAAGAACGAGGTATCCATTACTCAAGAATCAAATTAACTGCGATTTGTACCGTTTGTGCAGATCATTTTGTAAAGGAATTAACTGAATTTGTAGACCAAGTTCGTGAAAACATGAATGAGAAGATGGTGATAACAAATTGATGAATGTGAATAATAAGACAGATTATGATACCATTATTGTTGGAGCAGGAATTTCAGGAATTCAGACAGCAATTGATCTGGGGAACTACGGTTTCAAGGTATTACTATTAGAGAAGTCACCATCCATTGGTGGCACAATGATCCAACTTTCTAAAGTCTTTCCAACTTTAGATTGTGCATCATGTATTACTACGCCAAAGATGTCAGCAGCGTTTCATCACGATAATGTAGATGTACGAACCCTTTGTACGGTTAGCAAATTTACAGAACTCGGTAACGATACCTTTGAAGTTGAAGTAGCACAAAAATCGCGATATGTTCATACAGATCTCTGTACAGGCTGTAATGAATGTGCAGATGCTTGCCCAGTAGTAGCTATTGACACGGGATACGATGAGAAGATGGCATATAAGAAATCCATTGGTGTACCGTTTGCTACTGCATTACCTCAGAAGGCTTATCTCGATATTGACAACTGTATATTATGTGGAAAATGTGCGAATGCCTGCCCAACGGAGGCAATTGACTTTGGGATGCGAGATGAAAAGATTTTATTCACCACAAAATCAGTCGTAATTGCCACTGGTTTTTATGAAACACCGACAATCAGTCCTAGATTTGGTGGTGGAAAGATTGCTAATGTGATCACGGGTAAACAAATGGAAAGGTTACTTGCACCAACAGGTGCATCACAAGGTGTGTTTCGACTAGGAGATGGAAAGAATCCATGGTCAATTGCATATGTACAATGTGCTGGATCACGGGATAAAACAATTGGAGTACCCTATTGCAGTTCGATTTGTTGTATGTTTGCCATCAAACAAGCAATGTTATTAGCTGCTGCAGTACCTCTCGCGGATATAACCATATATTACATGGACATTCGCGCATTTGGGAAAGGACACGATGAGTTCTATGAAACTGCAAAGTCAATGGGAATCAATTTTGTTAAAGGAAAAGTAGCAAAAATTGACGAACTAGAGAATGGAGATCTAAAGTTCCATGTAGAGACCTTTGGAGAATATGGAGAAAAAACTGAAGTTGAACATAATCTCGCTGTACTCTCACTTGGGGTTGTACCACAATTTGATGAGGCTATGCGAAAGATAATACCGGTAGCATTGAATCCTGATGGATTTGTTAAAGAAATACGCTTGAATTCTGAGCCGGGTCTCACAACCATTCCAGGAGTATTTGCAGTAGGAATGGCAACCGGTCCCAAAGACATTGTAGATTCAATCATTTCAGGAAGCTCAATTGCCTCTAAAATTGCTGTTTGGTTGAATGGAGGTCTTCGAGACTCATTTATGGAAAAACTTCCGATGGTGAATTTATTATGAGTGAAAAAAAACGAATTGGAATTTATATTTGCCACTGCGGTGGAAATATTTCAGATGTTGTTGATACTGCGAAAGCAGCAGAAGTGCTAAGTCATGATCCTGATGTAGTTGTGTCTAAAGATTTCATTTTCATGTGTTCTGATCCAGGACAGAAAATGATTGCGGAGGATGTGAAAGCTAACAACCTGACAAATGTTGTTGTTGCATCTTGTTCACCAAGACTACATGAAATGACATTCCAGCGGGTGGTTGCAGAAGCAGGAATAAATCCGTATACCTATCGTCATGTAAATATTAGGGAACAAGACTCATGGGTGCACTCACATACAAAAGAGGAAGCAACAGAGAAAGCAATTCACCTGATTAGAGGAGGAGTTGCACATTCAACAAGCCAAGTTCCGTTAAACCCAATTGAGAAACAGATGATACAATCTGCCGCAGTCATCGGAGGAGGTGTAGCAGGTATGACTGCTGCATTAGAGCTAGCAGGACAGGGAAGGAGTGTTCACCTGATAGAAAAATCACCTGTTCTAGGAGGTAAAGTTCTTGATTTAGATAAGCTTTATCCAGAAGAAATTGATGCGGAAGACTTCATTTTGGATCTGGTGAAGAAAGTTAATAATAATGATGGAATCTTTGTTCATCTAAATACCATTGTCAGCAAAACATCAGGTGCTATTGGTGATTTCACCTTAAAATTGGAGAAATCAAAGGAATCATTGGTTGAGGATAATGTTGTAAGTCTACCAGTCATGGCTGACGATAGAGTTGAGGATCTCTCTGAACTCCATGTAGGAACTATTACGATAGCAACTGGACACGATTACTATGTTCCAGTTGATGGAGAGTTTGGATACAATCAATCAGACAATGTAATTACTCTCCCCAATTTAATTACGCTGCTAAATAATTATACAGGTGAAAATCTCTACATTAACGGAAAGAAAATAAACAGTATTGCAATGATTCACTGTGTCGGGAGTCGACAAATTGAGGGAGTTGCGCCGGTTCGAGAAGGAGTACCCCTCAATCCACAATGTTCTCGCACATGCTGTACTGCAACTCTTCAACAAGCAAATAGGCTGAAGAGTTTATTTCCAGATATAAATATATACGATTTCTACAGAGATATTCGTACATATGGAGACAAGGAGGTATATTATGAGGCTGCATCTAAGAATAATGTGATATTTATTAAGTATCCTGATGACGAACCTCCCCAAGTCCAAATTGGTAAATCGATATCAATTAGTTCTAGGGATGAGTTGACCTATGGGGATGAGCTTAACGTGGAAGTGGATCTAGTTGTTCTTGCAGTCGGAATGATTCCAAGATCTGTTCCAAAAATTGTGGAGGATCTTTCAGTCCCAAAGGATGCAAATAACTTCTTACTTGAGGCTCATGTCAAACTACGACCTGTGGAAAGTGCCACCCTTGGTGTTTTTCTTGCAGGAACAGCACAGGGGCCAAAAGATATTAAAGAAGCAACAATGTCTGCATCTGCGTCATCTGCAATGGCCGGATCAGTATTATCAAAAGAAACGATTAATTTATCACCATTTGTCGCTGAAGTAGATGAGAATAAATGTACAGGGTGCTCCGACTGCGTATCGCAGTGTGAATACAATGCAATTACTATAACACCAACTGGGGAGAAATCAATTGCAGTAGTAACACCGTCACTTTGTACTGGTTGTGGTGCTTGTGTTGCAGTTTGTGAACCACGGGCAATCGATGTCCAGGGATTTGAACTTGATGTTCTAACTAAAGAGGTCAAGGCAATGATTCAAGAGGTGAAGCTATAATGGCAAAATATTACAAAGAAGCATTACGGCAATTGAAAGATGAGTTAGGCGAACGAGATGCAGAACTAAAGGAAGCGAATCGAAATCGCTCGAAGCTCGTTAGAGCAGTGTTAAAGGTAATGAAGACCAAAAACGCTCATACCGTACCAGAAATTAAAGAGCATGTCCAATTCTCTACTCAAGAGATCTTTCATGCAATTAATTTCCTCATGAAGTATGAAGGTGTGAAGATAGTGAACAAACGAGGGGAATTCCCAGAATATGGATTTGTTGGTGAGAAATAATGACAGAACAAATACAAGTTAAACCAAATATCATCAAAGATATTGAGAAATTCGGTGCGTTTGATGTAAGTGCTTGCTTTAATTGTGGTACATGTACAGCCACTTGCCCTTTATCAGAAAATGGTAATGAGTTCCCACGAGGAATTATACGATTGGCCCAGCTCGGACAGAAAGACAAACTGATCGCTTCAAAGGAATTATGGAGTTGTCACTATTGTGGAGATTGCACCGCAGCCTGTCCAAGGGAGGCAAACCCAGCACAGTTTATGAATTCTGCGAGAAAATACGCCATTGCTAGTGTTGATCCATTTGGGTTAACTTCTTTGCTTAATAGAAGTAAGACCCTCACTCTGTCAATTATGAGTATCTTGGCAGTGTTTGTTGCACTAATGTTGGATTATTCAGATCGCAAGAGATTATTTACAGAAGATTATCAACTTCTTGGGGGATACTATGGTGAAATCATTCATTTTAGTGGAATTGCAATTGGTGTTTTCATGGCACTAGCCTTTGGTCTTGGCGCACTCCGATTGTATCTAAAAATGATAAATAATGCTCCATTAAAGGACAGGGAGTACCTTAATGACCATCTAACTACTCCAAATGCGTTTAAATTAATGGTTAAATCACTCTTTTTAATGCTCAAAAATGATGCAGTGATAGAAAAGGGATTCATTCGAGAAGACCATTTGTCTGATGTAGAACTTGAAGAAGGTAATTATCCTCCTCACACAGAATCATATTACACCTATGAACCCAAACAAAAAGTATCACGAAGAATGATACATCTTTCTATTGCAGGAGGTTTTGTAGGATTATTCTTGGCAACAATTTATGATTATACAGTCAAAGATCTTATTTTTAACAATCCTGGTGGCTGGGTTCCCATCTACCACCCAATTAGACTGTTAGGTATATTCAGCGGGTTGGCTATGATGTTTGGGACAACTATGTCCATATATTATAGATATATTAAACCTGAAGATAGTGAGTATTATAAGAACACCAATTTCGATGATTGGATGATCCTGATCTTGATTTGGTTTGTTGGTCTTACCGGATTCTTTGCAACAATCATGAACTATCTGCCATCATTACCCTCCTGGGCGGGATGGGTTGTGATTATACATGTAGTAGTTGTCTACGAACTATTTTTCATATTACCATTCAGCAAATTTGCCCATATAGTGTATCGACCTCTCGCTTTATGGATAAAAAGATATGAAGACGAAAAAATTCAATTCCTCTCTAATCTTCCCCCTGAGGAAACAGAGGAATATCAAGAGGTCACACAAGAGATGAACATATCATGACAGAAGAAGAAATTCTTATCATCAGCAAGATAGGACCTGAGGACCCTGAAAAGTTGCTCATGCCCTTTATCGTGGCTAATGCTAGTTTAGCATTAGATATCCCAGTAACAGTATTTTTGATGGCTAGTGCTGTCGAACTTGCTGTGAAAGGAACAGCAGAAAAAATTGAGTCCATGGATCAAATGCCAGTCATCACCGACATGCTGAAAACCTTTTTCAGTCAGGGAGGTGAAATGAAGCTCTGTGGTCCATGTTGCAATCGCAGAAACATTACTCCAGACCAGTTAATTGAACATGCAGAAATTGGAGGGGCTGCGGGTCTTGTGGATATGGTGATGAATAAAAAGGTAGTAACCTTTTAAAACAAATAGGTGAGATGCTGTGAATACGTTTCCCTTTGACATTGATCATCCTCTTTTTCAAATAATTGGCAATAAAACAAGAAGACAGATTATTCAATTGCTGTCAATAGAGAAGAATTATGGGAATAGACTTGCTGCGATACTAAACCTCTCTCCTCCAGCAATTCACAGACATCTAAAGCTTCTTCACCAGTCAGGAAAGAATTCAAAAGGTCTTGAGATTATTCATGACAAAGAAAAAACCGATATGAGTTTTTCTGGCCGGAAAGGAGCAACAGCCTCTCTTCTCGAGATTAATACGAGAATGGGTTTGTTTTTTGGAATACTCCCAAATTATATACATAGTAGTGTTCTGGAATTAGATGAAAACGGAGATATAATTGATCAAGATATTGACCCAGGAAATTATGACTCAAATCTCTTTGGTGCCCATATTGATCCTTCTCATTTATCTCTAGATGACACTAAGCAAACAATGGATACATCTGAGCTCTACCAGCTTAATGATGAAATCAAGGAATTAGAGCAAAAACTTATGATTGCACTATATGAGAAGAATGAGAAATTACATTCAGTTTTCCAAGCAATAGATAGATCAGATGATCTGGATTTCAATGAGAGAGTAATTATTAAATCTCTTATCGCATATGGGTTAAATAATTTGAAACTTATTTCCAAGATGTTAGGTATCAGTTTGTTTGAAATAAAAACAATAATTCAAACGCTGAAAGACAAACATTGGATTGTTGACAATAAGATTCAACCATTGAAACAAAATATGAGTCTATCTGAATAATAACTACAATTTTGATACAAAGGCACCATTGTACATAATATCTATAGATTAGATACCATTTAACATTCTTTGATGGGATTTGGGGAACTATTGCACAGAAATCATTATATTTGTATTATTAACATAATGTTAATAACATTAACTTAATAAAAGGCGGACAACAAGTATTATATGTCAAGTGAATGGCAGAGTCATTCATTTGAGAGGATGAGAAAAATGAAAGTACTAATTTCAGCAAACGACACACACCCAAATTTTGGATCAAGTTTATCTAGAGTTTTTGGAAACTCCCCCGCATTTGTAATTTACGACACAAATACTAAGAACTTCCAAGCAATAGATAATGAATACTACTCGGACAAACATGTGGACATTGGAAAAGATCTCCACAAGTTGAACATTGATGCAATAATTACCGAGAAGCTTTGTGATACCTGCTTTTCAAGCATAAGCAAATATGGAATTGATGTTTGGAAGGACGATGGTAGCATCTCAATTCGAGAAGCAATCAACAAGTTTGTCATTGGAGGCTTATTCCTAATGACTAAAGGGGAATTGAGAATGCACCTTAAGAAGGAAGAGGCAATTGTGGAACAAGAGAACTTGAAAGTAGAAGCTTAAAGGTGATAAGAAATGCGAGTACTAATAGGAACTATCAATGAAGACGTCAGTTTAGATGCACAGCCTGCGAAGATATTTAGCACTGCACGTGCATTTCTGATTTATGAGACTAATACAAAGCAGTTCTACTCCATTAAAAACACATTTTATGGAGCAAAAGAGCCACATATTGCCAAAGATCTGAAGGATTTAGGTATCGATAACATAATTGTAGAAGATATCTGCATAGGTTGCTACGAGAATTTGAAACGTGAGGGAATAGAGATCTGGGAGGATAAAGACTCAATTTACTTGAGAGAATCGCTGCAAAAGTTTGAACTCGGAGGTCTCTTTGTGAAACCTCGACCAAAAAACTTTACCATGCACAAAATCTTGGAAGAAAGTCATGAACCAAGCCTAGAAGAAGAATTAAAGCAGTACAATTAAACTAGACATACGTCACCAAATTCAACACTTCACC
>Ga0114931_10006107_pt1 | contig 14844 bp, 8 predicted proteins | sample 2SBtaG_FD_89579 | JGI IMG/M metagenome (GOLD analysis project Ga0114931, IMG submission 89579) | Deep subsurface microbial communities from Kolumbo volcano to uncover new lineages of life (NeLLi) - 2SBTROV14_V59a metaG | ecosystem: Environmental > Aquatic > Marine > Volcanic | place: Kolumbo...
CATTACAGGAACGATTTGAAGCGGATGATTTCGAGCGTTCCTTTTCCCTTGACTTCAATCATTCGAGATTCACCTCGACATTGATGCGAAATCAATTGCCAGGCATGGGAGCTTAAATTGACAGAACCGGGGTAACCGTGAGATTCGACGCGGGAAGCCAGGTTGACAGTGTCGCCCCAGAGGTCGAACGAATACTGACGGCTTCCGACAATTCCAGCCACGACGGTTCCATAATGAACTCCGACGCGCACATCCCAGTGCGGAGGAAGTTCTTTCGCAGCCGCGATCATATCCAGACCACATTGGACCGAAGAGAGCACAGGGTTCTGCACTTCTGTCATCAAGCCGGCTGTTGCCATAAAAGCATCGCCAACGGTTTTGATTTTTTCCAGACGAAATTTTTCGCAACATTGCTCGAATGCCTGAACCAGTCGTTGTAGATGAGCCACCACTTCTTCGGCAGGGTGCTCTTCGCAATAAGGCGTGAAACCGACAATATCGGTAAAGAGAACCGCAACGTCTTCGTAGCGTCTTGGTTGGAAGGAATCCTTGGCTTTCATCTCTTGAACGACAGGGTGAGGAAATAATGCTCGTAATCGATCTTCTGCACGCTTGCGTTCTTCTTCCACCTGCTTGCGGTAAACAATTTCCTGATCGTGCAATCGTTTCTTGCCGAGACTTGCGGAAACGCGTGCCCGCAATAAAACGGCATCGCAAGGTTTGGGCAAATAATCGTCGGCACCCATTTCGATGCATCGAACCACACTTTCGGTTTCCTGGGACGCAGAAACGACGATTACCGGGACGTGTCTGAGGGTCGTATCGGATTTCATCTCCTTGAGAACCTGATACCCGTCGACTTCGGGCATCATGATGTCCAGTAAAACGAGATCGATATCGCGATTTTCGAGAATCTGTAATGCTTCCCGACCGTTGACGGCAGTTACTACTTTGTGACCCTGTTTCTCAAGTCGACGAACGAGCAAATCGCGATTTGTCTGAATATCGTCGACAACAAGAACACAAAGCTTGGAACTCTCGGTTTCCGCTGTAAGAATCTGGTGATCTGAATGACTGTAACCTTCGACGTGATCCTTCGCGGAGACCGAAGGAAGAAGCTGAAATGTTGTCACAGCGGGTGCTTGCAACGACGTTTCCAAAGATCCCAACTCGAATTCCGTTCGCTCTTCCCGTTCCTCGGTTTTGCCGGTACTCCGTTCGAGTAACGAGTTGATTTTGGAAATGAGACGCGGGAGTTCCACCGGTTTCGTATCGTAATCGTCGCAACCGGCTGAGATTGCTTTTTCACGGTCGCCCGACATGGCATGGGCCGTCAAAGCAATCACGGGAATATCGCAAGTCAGCGGATTGGCTTTGAGATTTTTTGTGGCTTCCCAACCATCCATGACTGGCAGAGACAAATCCATAAGAATGATATCTGGCAATTCTTCTTTCGCCATTTGCAGGCTGATTTTTCCGTCTTCGGCGATGACGATCTCGAATCCGCGCTTCTTCAACCGACGAGCCAGAATCGTTCGATTCAGTTCGTTATCTTCGACAAGTAAGACTTTCGCCATCGGTTCGCTTCCGTCATTCAGAGTGATGATTTCGGTTGTCTGTGAGAGCTGAAATTCTGTCATTGAGTTCCTGGAGCAATTCTTCCTGACTGTAAGCGTTTTTCAACAGTACCTGTTGGACGTTTTCCCGAATTCGTTTTCGTTGTTCGGGAGAAAACTGCGTGAGTGGATTCACTCCGGTAATGGCAACCACAGGAATATCTTTCCAGTTTTCATGCTTGTGTAATTTCGTGAGTAGTTCAATTCCATGAACCTCCGGCATCGCCAGATTCAATAGAATTAACGCGGGTTCGATTTTCTGGAGATACCGTTCGGCTTCATTTCCGGTTTCGCACAAAGCAACATCCCAGCCTTTTGCGATGAGCATTTCCTGGAGAGTCTTGCGAAATTCCAGATCGTTTTCGACGACGAGTATTCGCTTTTTCAGGCCATCTTGCGAAGCACGTTCCAGAAGATCAATCAATCGGTGCCAGTCAATCGGTTTGTTGACATACTCGGAAGCTCCCAAAGCCAAGCCTCGGGTTTGGTCGTCGACCATGGTGACCATAATCACGGGAATGTCGTGTGTGTTGGGATCTCCTTTGAGTTTGACCAGCAATTCCCAACCATCCATACCTGGCATGACGGCATCAAGGGTAATTGCGGAAGGTTTGAGTTTTTTTGCAAGGCGATATCCTTCCTCTCCCGAAAAAGCGGTTTGAACATGGAACCCCGCTTTTCCCAGAAAACGTTGCATCAATTCACAGACTGCAGCATCGTCGTCGATGACCAGTATCTGTCGGTGGTTCCCTTTAACATGCGGATGAGAATCTGTTTCCGATTGATCGAGCGAAAAGGAAAAATGGCTTGAGGCCAGCGATTTTTCCATCGAAAACACTTTCGAATCGTGGATGTCTTCAGCTGCGACAGGAAGGGAAACCGTGAACGTCGAACCTTTTCCCAATTCGCTCTCGACGTGGATGTGTCCGCCCATCATGCGGCAAAAACGTTCGCTGATTGTCAAACCCAGACCTGTTCCGCCGTATTTTCGGCTGGTTGTGGTATCGGCCTGCTGAAACGGTTGAAATAGATGCTGTAATTGTTCTCTGGTGATTCCAATTCCCGTATCGCCGATTGCAAAAACGATTGTCGCGGTGTCGTTCTTTCGTTCTTGCGAGACCGTCAACGAAATAGTGCCGTTTTCGGTAAACTTGCAGGCGTTGCTGAGAATGTTGACCAAAATCTGTCGAATGCGAATTTGATCTCCGACCATGGAACCAATATCCGAAGGACATTTGATCGACAATTCGTTTCCGTTCTTTTTGACAAGTATATCCATAAATTCACCGAGACCCCGAACTAGCGACGAAACGTCGAACTCTTCGGAAACAAGATCCATACGCCCGGCTTCAATTTTTGCGAGGTCGAGAATTTCGTTGATGAGTGCGAGTTGATGTTTTCCGGCACCGATGATGGTGTCGAGATCTTTGACAAAATCTTCGCGACCGGCTTCCTGCGCTTCTTCTTTCATGTCTTCGCTGAAACCAATAATCGCATTCAGAGGAGTTCGCAACTCGTGGCTCATGTTGGCGAGAAACGTACTTTTCGCTCGATTGGCTCCCAGAGCTTTGTCCCGGGCAACTTCCAATTCGCTGATCACAAGTTTTGCCGCGGCGGTGTGTTCTTTGACTCGCTCGTGCAACGGTTTATCGAGTCTGGAGAGTTCATCGTCATTCCATTTCTGGTCTGTTGAGTTTCTCAGGACTTCAGTCAACGCGGATAATTCCTCTTCGGAACTTTTTCGATCCGAGACATCTCGCAAGATCGTGGTGAAGACTTTACGGCTACCCAGTTGCACTTCGCTCATCGCCAATTCGATAGGGAACAACCCGCCATCTCTTCGACGACCCAGTGCTTCGGTCGTTTTCCCCACCAATTTTGCAAAACCGGTCTTATTGTACTCTTCCAGATTCTCGACGAACATTTCTCGAAATGGTGAAGGGTAAAGCATGGTGAAATTTTCTCCCACCACTTCACTTGAAGAATATCCAAAAATTCGTTCAGCGGCCTGATTGAACGATTCGACGATGCCTTCGGAGTTCACTGTCATAATCCCATCAGCGGCGGTGTTAAGGATGGCACGCAGTGCAGCCTCTTTCTCCTTGATCGACTCTCCGCGTTGACGTACCTGATCGATCATCCCTTGAAAAGCATTGGCGAGAACGCCAATTTCGTCTTGCGCGTTGAGAGGCAATTTGACATCAAATCGACCTTCGGCAAAGCCTTTTGTGGCCGCGGTAATCTGTTTCAGTTTTCGTGTCAGAAATCTGGAGAAAAAGAAAGACAGTATGATACCGACTGCGATCATTCCCATCACGATTTGTGCGACGTGTTCCAATTCTCCGGCAAGTTCCGCTTGCAACTCTTCGTAAGAAGCCGCGACGATCAAACCCCAGTATCGATCCGAATGTTCTGCATCGAAATAGAGTCTGCGAAAATAGACCGTGAAGGTTTTAAGTTCGACAATTTTCTCCAACTTCAACGCACCAGGGAACTGTGTTGAAAATTCGGTTCCCAACTCTTCCAAGTCGTCGCGATTCGTGCTACTCAGACGAATAATCGAGTTACCCTGATGAACCTGCTGGGTTCCTCGCAGTCCGTGGTAGCGTTGATAAATTTCGTCCAGATATTCGTTCATTTCCTTCAGGCTTTTTCCGAATAATTCGGCTGATGCGACCGAGAAAATCAACATGTGAACTCTCTGACCGCCAATTAATTCTTCACCTTGGAGATCGATACGGTCATTTTCACGGAATCGGTAACCATTTTTTTGCAGCTTTTTTCCTTCGTCGTTGTAACCCGGTTCGTAGAATTTTTGAATCTCCTCAAAAGGCGATAAATTTTGCACGCGCAAGTCGGTTCCCAGGTCATTGTTCTCTTTTCGCCATTCTTCCCACGCGGCTTTCCGAAAGACCATGGCTTTTCTTTTGTCGGGGTGAAGTAAAAACTGCCCCTTTTCGTTTGTGAGAAATACCGCCAGACGCGTTGAGTGCAACGCTTTGAGTGTCTTGGCAAAGTCTAGCGTGATGATTAAAAATCCCAATGGTTTCGAGAGCGAATCGGATTGTTCCCAAATGGGAACCGCAGCCAGCATCACAGATTTGGAATCCTCGATTTTGTCCTGGGGGTTTTTCTCCAGAAATATTGGCGAGAGAAGAACTTTCTGCGGTTTCATGTTTGTGCGAGAAGCGAGAAAGTCTGTCACTTGGCTCTGATTGATCGGTTGCAGCGACTTTGCTTCAGCGTGATCGATGCGGAAAACGTCTCGAAAATTCTCATCCGACCGAATGATTTGAATTCGCACATACGGATTTTTTTCGAGGTAGGGTTGGCACAGACTGCGCAACGCGGCTTGAATTCCTTCATGATTCGTTGCAGATTTTTCTTGCGTCGAATTTGCCAGGAGATGAGCAACCGTCGGATGTCCAGCCAACTCTAAAGCGTCCTGACGAAGATGAGCGACTTTTTCGAGTAACCGCAGCCCCCGCACGTTTCCGTCGTCACCTACATCCACTTGTTCGTGATCGATGAGAATATCGGACGATTTGGTATAGAGGAACATCCCCGTGACCACGGCAGTTCCGATCACAAGAATCGAGGCTAATGTTCCAATTTTGAAACCGATTCCGAATTTCATAAGACGAGAACGGAAGAAAAGATAGGAGCATTGAGTGAAATGGTTTTCCCGCGGAGATCATCATACTCGCTGATGCATCTGCCGCAAGGGGAACGAGACGCTTGGAATCGAACATCATGATCTGCTAGGAAAATATGACATGACATTTTGGAAGACTCTCTAAAAATAGTTTTCCGTATCTTTTTGTTTTAATGCGCGGGTCGAGGATGACAATGCGGCCTGTATCCAATCGCGAACGGATCAGTCGACCGAAACCCTGTTTGAGTTTGAGTACCGCTTCGGGAAGCTGATACTCCATGAAAGGATTCCCGTTCCTTGCGCGAATTTTTTCCAGACGGGCTTCGATCAGTGGTTGATCCGGTACACTGAAAGGAAGTTTCGCAATGATGACGTTCTGTAACGCTTCGCCGGGAACATCGACACCTTGCCAGAAGGAATCGGCACCGAAGAGCACGGCGGAATCGTCTTTGCGGAATCGGTCCAGCATTTGCGAACGGGGGAGTTCGCCCCCCTGACGGTACAGGGAGATATTGCGACTCACCAACCAGTCGGCAAGACGATCCGCACAGCGATTCAACATGCTGTAATTCGTGAAAAGCACGAACGCGCGTCCTTTTGTCTCTTCGACATGGTGTTTGATTTTCTCACAGACTGCATTTTCGAACTTCTCGGGTTCCGCGCTGGGGTCGGGCATTTCGGTGTGTAAGTAAAGATCGACCTGCTTTCCGTAATCGAAAGGACTACCGAGTCGCTTCTCTTTGCTGGACGAGACTCCGATACGTTTCTTCATGAAAGCGAAATTTTCTTGCCCAACGGAAAGCGTCGCACTGGTTAGAACGACCGATTTCGCAACGTTGAATAGCTCGTCTCGCAAAATCGAACCGATTTCTATTGGCGAACAAACCAGTTTTGTGTTTTGTTTTCTACGTCCCGAATTCTCGACCCAGTACACCGAGTCTTCCATCGACTGTGTCAGCCAGGCTTCGATCGTCTCGGCGATTGTGCCACACCGTTCGCCCAGTGACGTGAGTTCAATACGGTCTTCGTCTTTCTCAAGTTTTTCAGCAAAGTCGGCGACGAGGCGACCGAGATGATTCAGCGGCTCCATGAGGCTGTTTTGCAGCGGCATCGGTTTTCGAAGTCTGCCGTTCGGTTGAGCGTACCGTTCGAGATTCTCTCCAACGATATAAAAGAATTCTCGCTGACGATGCCTGATCGAAGTCACCAACCTTTGACATTCTTTCAGCGCGTGGGTCACCAAGACACCCTTTTGCGTTCGGTCATTGTAAAGGCGATTCAAGAGATAATCGAGTTGACCGCTGGAAACAGAAAGCCCCATGTGGTCCGCCGCGACAGATTCGATGGCGTGCGCTTCGTCGAAGATCACCACGTCGTAATCGGGGAGAATTTTTGCACCCTCTCTTCGTAGAGAAAGATCGGAAAAAAACAACGCATGATTGACGATCAGTAAATCGGCGTTCCAGATACGGCGACGTGCCTTCTGATAGAAACAGGGTTGATAGGTTGGACACTTTTTCCCCAGACAGTTTCCGTGTTCGCTGGCGACGAGATCCCACACTTGGTGTAACGGCTTGAGATGCAGGTCGGAAAGGCTGCCGTCGGTGGTGTGTTCGGTCCAGGCCTCGATCTGGCATAACTGATCTGTTTGTTCGGTATTGGAAAGCAATGTATAGGCGCGTTCGCCGGCGACTTTCAATCTTCGCAAACTCAGATAATTCGACCGCCCCTTGACCATCACGGCGGAAAACTCGATGGGTAAAATCGCATTCAGGAAGGGGATATCCTTCTCCATCAACTGCTCTTGCAAACTGATTGTATTTGTCGAAATGACAACTTTGCGTTTTTTCTTCTTCTCGCTGGTTTTCGTTGAAGACATGATTGCAGGGACGAGATAGGCGAAACTTTTTCCCACACCGGTACCCGCTTCGACGATCAGGTGTTCTGAGTTGTGGATTGCCGCTTCGACTGCGCAGGCCATGGCAAATTGTTGCGGACGCAGTTCGTAATGTTTGAGTCTCCTGGCAATGAGACCGTTTTCACCCAGCACTTTGGCCAGTGTGAATTCATTCGTTTTATCGGTGGGTGAATTTGTCATGAAGGTTCGTCGTTCGTTTTGGAAATCCGTTCCAGACAGACCAGACAAATATCGTCGCGTTGTGGGCGACCTTCACAGAAATTTTCCACATCGAGCACAATTTTATTGATCATCGATTCCACGTTTTCCGCTGCCTCGCGAATGACACTGGCAAGACGTTTCGTTCCATAGATGTCGTTGGCAGAGTTCATGGCTTCGGTGATGCCGTCGGTATAGATCGTAATCGACTCTCCCGGTTGCAACGGAAACTCCTCTTCTTCGTAGACGAAATCGTCAACAACTCCAAGAGGCATTCCTCCCTTGATTTTCCCCAGCATCTGGATTTCGCCGTTGTTTTTTCGCAGCAGGGGGTACAGATGCCCGGCGTTTACGACAGTCACCTGATGGGGATTGCGACTGACCACCAAGATCACCAGCGTAATGAATCGATGTCCCAAACCTCCAGAAGAAATTTCAGCATTCAAAGCGGTCAGTGCTCCGGACAGTGTCTTCTCGCTCATCAGATGAAATCGGGCGGAAGACGAGAGTTTCGCCATCAGCAGCGCCGCGGGCACTCCTTTTCCGGCAACGTCCCCCAAAGCCACCGCAATACGATCGTCGGAGAGTTTGACGTAGTCGAAGTAGTCGCCACCCACTCGGCTGGCTGCTTCGTAGTAGTCGTGAAATCGAAAATCTTCGAATCTCGGTGGTTTGTTGGGAAGAAAGTCGAGCTGTACCTGAACAGCCAGATCCATTTCGCGTTCTTCCTGTTCGCGATCTTTTTCTTCTTCTTTTTTACGAAGTAACTCGACATGAAGGTGTGCATTTTCGACCGCCAGACCAATTTGCGGAGTGAGGCTGACGATCAGTTCGAGATCATCCTTGTCGAACTGTCGACGCAAATCGGTCGTGTCGAGTTGAATCACACCGAGAGATTCCTGAGATTGGCTCATCAACGGGACGCACATCATCGAACGAATTTGCAGGTTTGCAATACTTTGGCTCATGTCGAAGCGGTCATCATCCAATGCGTTATGGCTTAAAATCGCTTCGCCGTCGTTCATCGCCTGACGAACGATCGTCATACTGATGCGTACGGAATCGTCGTGTTTTCCCAGTCGAGACTTGGTGGCCTTCACGACAGGTCGATCGGTCTGGGGATCGAGAATCAACGCGAATCCTTCGTCGGCCTGTGGAAAAATCTGAAATAACCCGTCCAGCGTTTTCTGAAAAACGTCGTCCAGTTCCAGCGTACTTCCCAAAGCGGAACCGATCTCGAGAATCGCTCGAAGTTTCGTTTCGGGGTTGATACTGAAATTGAACTTTCCCGCAGATTTGGCGTTGACGCGACCGACTATCGACGACTTCGTTGGTTTGTCGGTGTCTAAATCGGAATCGCTGATGACAAAAGACGAATCCGCTTCGTCAGTGATCGTTCCCCGTGCGGACGAATCTGCACCCAGGCGGGGGCGAGACCGGACGACCGTCAACACCTTTGAGTCCTTTTCGGCGAGTTCCTTCGAGATTTGAAGATGAAAAGAGAGAACGATATCGCAAACGCGAATGATGTCCGAATCGGCAAGTTGAACTCGCTCGGAGATAGCCTCTTCGTTGCGGAAGGTCTGGTTCCGACTGCGTAAATCTTCGAGATAGAAATTCCCGTGGTTCACCAGAATTTGTGCGTGATGTCGGGAAACCGCGGCGTTATCCAGCACGATTTCGCACTGGGGGTGTCGCCCCAAAATATGCCTTTCTCCCAGCAGTTCGAAAACCTGCCCCACCCGGCTACCCTTCACCACTCGCAAATACGCCACGCCGTTCCTTTTCTTCCGAACGCTGGAAAAGATTGCCCTAAAGGAATACCCTTTCGAAACAGGATTCCATGCCGATTGTATCTGCATCCGGAACGAACGGTCAATCGACTCCCAACGACCATTTTGCTGAAACCAGTTATGTCTCAGGCATCTCTTGAATCGAAACCCGGTTATTGGCTCTTTTCGCGAACGATGGATCTCTCCGTCTTTCTGGGAAGCGCGATTCTCGCTCTCGGTTTACTCATGCTGGGATCGATCACCGGTGATCTTCACTCCGACACCCCCGAATGGATGTGGGTTCCTGCCATTTTGATGATCGATGTTGCACATGTCTGGTCGACCAGTTTTCGGGTTTACTTCGACAAATCCGAATTCCGGCGCAGGTTCTGGTTGTATTCGCTGGTTCCCGTTTTCGGTTGGTTTCTGGGTGTCGCCCTTTATTCCGAGGGGAGAGACCTGTTCTGGACAGCTTTAGCGTATCTCGCGGTGTTTCATTTTGTCCGACAACAGTACGGGTGGGTTGCACTTTATCGAACGAAACGCCAGGAAAAAAAGCGTTTCAGCCGATGGTTCGATACTGTCACCATCTACACCGCCACCGTGTACCCTTTGATTTGGTGGCACGCAAATCTCCCTAGAAAATTCCACTTGTTCAAAGCGGACGATTTTCTGGATTTTCTTCCCAAAGATATTCTCGCAGTGCTCTTTCCTCTCTACTGTCTGGTGATGGGAACTTATGTTGTGAAGTCGATCTATTGTTCGGTAAAGGGTCAAGCGAATCCCGGGAAAGATGTGATCGTGGTCACCACGGCGGTCTGTTGGTATGTGGGAATGATTACCTTCAATTCGGATTACGCTTTTACAGTGACCAACGTCATCATTCACGGCGTGCCCTACATCGCGTTGATCTTCTGGTACATGAAAACGAAGCCGACTGAAGCCGACGAAGAAAAATCACCAGGGAGCGGGTTGCGACTTTTGATTGTTCTGCTCGCGACAATTTGGATGTTCGCGTTTTTTGAAGAACTACTCTGGGATAAAACGCAGTGGAAGGATCGTGGTTGGTTATTCGGCGAGGACTGGGAAACCGCTTCGTTCGAGTGGTTGCTGGTTCCTCTGCTCGCAGTGCCTCAATGGACGCATTATGTACTCGACGGATTCATCTGGAAACGCCGCAGCAATCCCGGGTTGAAACAACGCTTTTCGAATCCTCGGAATTGTTGAGATCCCGAGAACTTCGATTTCTTCATCGGCAAACTGCTTTGGAAGGATGTTAAAATCGATCCAAAATATCGACGGCGGGGAATGGTTTTCCTTCCAACATGGCAAGACTGGCCCCACCGCCGGTTGAGATGTGCGTGATTTTGTCAGCCAATCCTAACTGCTGAATCGCTGCAACCGAATCGCCTCCGCCCACGATGCTGGTGCAATCGGCCTCAGCAATCGCCTGGGCAACCGCTTTGGTTCCTTCATCGAAAGGAGGCATCTCAAAAACACCCATCGGCCCGTTCCAGACGACAGTTTTAACCGACGAAATATGCTCGGCGAATAACCGCGAACTCTTCACACCGATATCCATCGCCAGAAAACCATCGGGTACATCACCGAACGCAACTTGACGTTTCTCGCAATCTGCAGAAAACGCATAGCCGCAATGGAAATCGACGGAGAGCACGATTTTTTCTTTTCCTGAAACGAGAAGTTGTTTCGCCAGATCGACTTTGTCTTCTTCAACCAGACTGTCGCCTGTTTTTGCACCTTCGGCCATCGCGAACGTATTTGCCATCGCTCCGCCGATGAGAATGTTATCGCAGATTCCCAGCAGGTTCTCGATCACACCGATTTTGTCGGAGACTTTCGCCCCACCAAGCACTGCCACGAACGGTCGCTGGGGATTGGAAATCGTCTCGGAAAGATATTGAATTTCCTTTTGCACAAGGAAACCGACGACTTTCGGTTTTTCGCCCATCGCCTGGGGCACAGCCAGCATGGAAGCATCCTGGCGATGACAAGTCCCAAACGCCTCGTTGCAGTAGATGTCCGCCAGATTCGCCAGTTGTGCTGCGAACTCGGCTTCGCCTTTTTTTTCGCCGGGATGAAATCGCAGATTTTCCAGCAGCAGAACTTCGCCGTCGCGCAAGGCTTCGCCTTTCTCGTTCGTTTCTTCGCCAACGGCTTGCGAGGAAAAATGAACTGTTGATTCAAGAATGTCTTGCAAACGCAGGGCAACGGGCTTCAGACTGAATTTACTGTCGCCATCATCCCCTTTGGGACGCCCCAGGTGAGAGATCAAGATGAGCTTGCCACCGCGTTCGATCACAGAGCGAATCGAGGGGAGTGCTCTTTGGATTCGGGTGTCGTCGGTGATGTGCCGGTTTTCGTCAAGCGGGACATTGAAATCGACCCGCATAAGAATGCGTTTTCCGGTGACATCCACATCGGAGATGGTTTTGAGAGGCATGATGTTTCCGGCTGAATTGTTGGTATGGGTACCTTCCCGTTTTCTCGATGAGAGATCGATAGATTCGACACGGTTGAAAACTGAGGCTTTCTACTTCAGTGAGTCGAAACTTCCGCTGAGCCGCTAGCGGCAACCAGGCTCCGGCTCGGCAGGAGCCTCGCCCTCCCAAACACCACAAATTTTGTCCGACCGCAGTATAGCCCTTCATTTTGTGAGTACAATGCAAGAGAGTTGTATTCTTCATTCACCGGACTGTATTCACTACACAGTACTCACCGCACTGCGCAAAATGAAAACCCGGCTTCTCCCGAGGAAGAAACCGGGCTTCATACGATCGGCGTCCTTGCCTATGTGATTTCTGGCGTCATGCCGCAATCCGTATGTTTTTATCTGCAGCTTGGACGTTGTCCCAATGTTCTTTGGGCATACTGAGTGCCAGTTTCAAAGCACCGACTGCTCCGGCAAAAACGGAATCGTAAACTCTGGTGACGTTTCCACCACCGTAAGGCTCTAAAGATTTTTCGATCAATTGTCCGAGTCCATTCAACTGGCTGCCACCGCCTCCCAGAATGATGCTTTGCAGCATCCGTCTTTGAAATTCGGGATCGAATTTGGCGATCAGGTTTCGAATACCGTCGATGATCGGTTCGACGATCGACTTACATGCTTCCTTCAGCGATTCGGTAACATCGAAGTCTTGCGGTTTGCCGTCAACCGGCAGCGAAACGACGGCGGACTCGTTGACATCATGCACGAAACCGTATTTTTCTTTGATTCCCCGAGCCATGTTGAGAGAAAGTTGCGCTTCGGGATAAGTTTCTCGAATGCGTCTGTGCAACTCTTCGTCAACTTTATCGCCTCCGATAGGAATGGTGAGTTGATCTTCTTCGGTGGGATAGGTTCCGTACATCGGGCAGATATCGATGGTTCCCGCTCCGATATCGACGACGAGTGTATCGGAGAGTCGGTCCATGCCATACGCCACGGTGAACGGTTCAGCCACAATAATCACGGCATCGAAAGTCGCTTCGGCAGCGTCGAGAAGGATTTGTTTGTTGGTGATGCTGGCCCGAGAGGGGGCACCAATCACTCCATAAATGGGTTTGTCTTTGTCCGGCATTGTGAGTGAGACGGCATGTTCGACAAGGAGTTTGGCCGCTTCTTTGTGCTTTTCCAGTTCAGCGGGTTCGAGACCAGCTTCATCGGAGCCGATGAATTTGAGCGCCCCTTTTTCGAAAGGTCGCACCACATTCAGCGCGAGGCGTTGCTTGTGGGTTTCTTCACCGAAGACAATGTCACGTCCCAACATGGCCTTGGCGACGTGGTCCTTCGGCCATCCCACCGCACTCTGTACTACACCGCGGCGTCCGTTCGAAGACGTCACCGAAGTTTTGAACGATCCCAAATCCATTCCAATGAAAGTATACTGGTCCATCTTCTCTCTCCTTTTTTTGAAAAATGATTTTTAACGAGACGACTCTCAGGCGGCGTGGTTTCCCAGACCTGCCAGTTGGTCGCGTAATTCAATATTCTGATCCAGGATGAGTTTGAAAATTTCCTGTTCTTGTTGTTGCTTTTTTTCTGCTTCCGCTTTACGTTTTTCTGCGTAGGAAGATCCCAACTCGGGAATTTCGAAGTGTTTTTGTACTTCCTCGACCGACCGCTCTGTTGTTAGAGACTGTCCGGACTCGGTCGTAAAATCAGTATTTCGTAAGACAGCACCGTCACCGATCACTTCGACTTTGACCAACGGTCCGAGTTGCTTGCCGAATAATTTCAGCAGGAAGATCACTCCAAGTGCTCCTGCGATCACGCCGATTATGGTACTGACCAGGTTCATCGTCGAATTCAAAAGGAGTGTTGAAGATTCTTTCTCCGTCGGGCTGGTTTTGGATGTTGTCGAATCCTGGGGTTGCTGGGTTGACTGTGGAATTTGTGGAACAGTGAAGAGTTCGCGACCGGTGTGCTCGATGACTGGTTTTTCGCTGTTCTGTTTTGCGATGGCTGCCGGTTTATGCTGGGGATTGACCGATGGCTGACTCGACAACGGGCTTGATGTGATTCGGGTCTTCTTTTTGTTGTCGATGATGAAAGAATTATTTTCGTCTGTGCTTCGGTTTTTGGGGTTCGCGATTGCGGATTCGGAATGAGGCCAGGGATCTTCAGAAATTCTGTCCGTGTTTTCCCAGGACCGAGGCAGGGTTTGACTTGATCGGTTCGCGGTGGAACGATTGGGATGATTGTCGGGAAAAGAGGGGAACCTGTTTTCGAAACGAAAACGGTCGTCGGCTTTTGCAGAGTTGACAACCGGTTGAGTTGGAACTCTTTTTTCGGTCATGAATCCCCTGCGAGGTAAAAAGTTGGTGGAATCCCAGAGAAACGGTTTGACTTTTCTCCTGGTTTTTCTGTCTTTCGAATTCTGTTTTTGGAACGCCCGTAACTGCATCAGAATTTGTCGAGGCGAAATTTCTGTCGGTCCCCAACTGAGGAGAAACGAATCGGCAAATCTTGCCAGTTGAACGGCTCTGTTGAAGTTTCCCAGTTGCATTTGGGTTTGAGCGTCTCGCAGTGCTTGTTGTGCGCGAGCTTTGTCATTCGGGGTCACGGTGCCATTGCGATAGAGATTCTGAACCTGTATTTCGTTGCGTTGACTGCCATTCCAGACTTCGATGATTTGATTTTGTGAATATAAAAAAGAAGCGTGCGAGACCACAGCAACCAAAACCGACAACTTCCAGATTTCTCGGAAGGAACGCAGGGTTCGGGTTTTGGGAAATTTGGTCATTCGCCTATTTTTAAAACCAGTCATCTCTAAAAGGCTTAGAAGAAGACCTTTCGAATTTATCGTTCGAAAGCCGAATCCACAGCACGCACCGGGTTTGCGGAACTTCGTTCTTTCTCACCTCATCGGCGTTGTGCGTTGTCAGGTTGAGTCCGGTTTTAACGAATGTGTCGGATTTGGTGGTTTTTCCCTGTTGAAACGGTCGAGGCCTTGAAATTCTTCCCAATCGTCAAAACCGAATTGACCGTTAAAGTTTCCAATCCCGGTCAAGTTCTCATTCGTTAAAGTCGATCTAACCCGTAACGTTCGTAGAATCAGTGCAATCATTGCCTCGATTGCGCGACGAGTGTCGTTCGTCATCTCGAAAATCGTCATCTCGACAAGACGATCCGGGGTGTTTCTCAAATTAGAGAAGAGAAATCAGGGGGAGTCATGCGGA
>Ga0114931_10006108_pt1 | contig 14840 bp, 10 predicted proteins | sample 2SBtaG_FD_89579 | JGI IMG/M metagenome (GOLD analysis project Ga0114931, IMG submission 89579) | Deep subsurface microbial communities from Kolumbo volcano to uncover new lineages of life (NeLLi) - 2SBTROV14_V59a metaG | ecosystem: Environmental > Aquatic > Marine > Volcanic | place: Kolumbo...
GCCTTCAGCCGGAATCCGGGAACGGACGCTCCCTCCGTCCAGGGCGTGGAGGAGGCGGCCGGCGTCGACGGTCCACTCGGACCGGGGCCGGCCGTCGACCGCGAGGACGGCGGCGTCGCCGGGGACAAGACGTCCGGCGGACGCGTCGCTGCGATACCCGAGACGCTCCGCTTCCGGGTAGGAGCGGCGCAGCGCGTCCAGCAGGGCCCGGCGCTTCGGGTAGGTGTCGCGGTGGGACTGGAACGCCATCCCGAGAAACACCTGGGGTCGCCAAGCCTCCATCTGGGCCCGGCAGAACCCGAGAAGATCCCCCGCCTTCAACGGGTAGCCCCCGAGCCCGTAGAGGACCGAGGCCATGCGGGGTATCCCCTTGTCCGAGGGAGCCTTGATCTGGCGCAGGTTCCGGGAGCGGAAGCGCGCGTGTTCCCGGGAAAGCTCGAACACCGCGCGCACCTCGCGCAACAGGGGAGGCTCGACCCCCGGCGCCGGGAGCGTCTGCTCCAGAACCATCACCGACCGGACCCCCCGCAGCAGCCCCATCACCTCCGCGGCCGGGAACGGGCGCAGACATCGGATTCCAATCACCCCCACCCGCAGCTTGGTCGTTTCGCGTAGGCGGTCGGCCACACGCTCGGCAATGGCGACCGCCGCGCCCTGGACGACCAGGACCAGTTCGGCCCGATCCATGGCGTGGGCCGTCACCAGGTCCCGCCGCCGGCCGGTCTCTTCCTGGAAGGCGCCGATGGTCTCTTCCAATTGGTTTTCCAGATGGGCCTCGACGTAGACCTTTCGGGCGGCCCGGCCCAGAGCCGAGCCCTCCGCGTCGAGACGGGGACCGGTCAGGAACGGCGATTCCGGGGCAAGGCGCCGGGGAACGTGACGACGACGGCGCCCGAAGAGGTGCTCCTGGGCCGGGGTCGGCGTGGGAACCTCGTCCGCAGCCCCGCCGACGAATCTCCGGAGCCAGTCGACTTCGGGGAGGAGAACGTCCTGGGCCGCCCGAAAGGTTCGTTCCGAATCCATCGCCACCACGCCGGGGATGAGGGCGGTCTCGGCCACGCGGCGGGCGATCACGCTGAAGTCCGCGGCTTCCTGGGCGTTGGCGGCGAACAGGAGAAACGCGCCGCTCGCGGCCAGCGCGTGCACTCCACCGTGGTCACCGGCTTCGACATGCACCACCAGGGGAAGCTGAAAGCTCGCCGCCCGGGAAAGCAGGGACGGCGTCTCCCCACCGGACTCTCCGGGCAGATAGGCGGTGGCCCGGAGGCCGGTCAGGGAACGTCCCATGGCCTCGACCAGAGATCCTCGTCCCTCCCGCGCATCGGCGCCCATGCGGGTCTCGACCAGGGACACCGCATCGCCGCCGGTGAGCACCGCGGGCAACCCCGGCTTCAGCTCCGGACGCGGCCGGTTCCCGAAGTGCCCCATCAAGCGTCCCGCGATTCCGGCAATGTCAACCATGATGCCTCCCGGCCGACGCTTCCTCGGGGGATTCGCCGAACTGGTTTCCCTCCACCCATCGGATCGCACCGGTGGGACAACGCAGCGTGGCGTCCCGTGACGCCGGACCACCAGCGGAATAGTCCACGACCGGCAAATTGCTTTCCATACGGATCAAGCCCGGGGCCGCGTCCTGTTCGCACCGGGCACAGGCGTCGCAGGCCGCCGAGCAGAGCGCGCGCGCCTCGTCGGCGGCCAGGGGCGCCCGACACTGGACGAGCAGTTTCAGGTCCAGGGGCAGGATCTCGAACAAGTTCCGGGGACACGCCTCCACGCAGTCCCCGCAGGCAGTGCAACGATCCACCTCCACCACCGGCAGCTTCGAGGCGTTCATCCGGATCGCGTCGAAGGTGCACGACACTTCGCAGTCGGCGAGACCGAGGCATCCCCAGGAACATTCAAGGCCGCCGCCGCCCACCAGGCTCGCCGCCCGGCAGCTTTCGTGTCCCTCGTAGGAGGCGATCTGCCGGGCCCGGCCGAGCCCTCCCCCACAGTGCAACCGGGCCACGCGTTTCTGGGCCTTCCCCGGGTCGATTCCCAGGTACTCTGCGATCGCCTCGATTCCAGCGGGGCTCGAGACCGTGCACTTGCTCGGCGCCATGCTCCCGTCCACGACGTGCTCGGCCAGACCCCGGCACCCGGGTTGGCCGCAGGCACCGCAGTTGGAACCGGGGAGGAGCTCTTCCACCGCGTCGATTCGCGGATCCTCGGCCACCTTCAGGAATCGATAGGAGACGGCGAGGATCGCTCCGAAGAACAATCCGAGTCCTCCCATGATGAGCCCCGCGGTGACGATGCTGTCCACGTGCGATTCCCCCGTCTTGGCCGTGATCCCGGTCGCGGTCCTAGTTGAACGGCTGCGCCCGCTTTACCCACTTTTCCAGGTCCGGTTCGTCCGGATCGAGGGGCGCACCGGGATGGATGATCCTGGCCGTACACTTCTCCGCCGCCATCACCAGTTCCTTGAAGGTCCCGGCTCGGGGATCGGCGATGATCGCCTTCTTGTCCTCGTTGTAGCCGAACATCGTCGGGTTGATGTTGGTGCACTCGTTGCAACTGGTACAGAGTTCCGTATCGATGTAGGGGTCGAGACCCCCCTCATCGTCTTCGTCTTCGTCTTTCTCCTCCTCGACCGCGGGCGCCGCCTCGACCGGGACCGGCGCCTCCACCTTGGGAGGCGCCTCCTCCGGGGTCGTGGGCGCCGCCCCCGGAACGGGGACGGCCTCGGCCGGTGCCGAGGCGGCGAGGGTTGCCGTCCCTCCGAGGCTTCCCTACACCAGGGCCTTTGCGATCCTCCGGGTAATCGCGGCCGGGTAGCTCCGCTTCAGCTCCTCGAGTTTCGCCTCGTACTCCCCACGCAAGGCGTCGAGCTTCTGCTCCAGTTCCCGCTCCTTGGGACGCAGGAGCCGCGTTCGCACCGATTCGGGAACACGCACCCCCGCGGTTTCCAGCAACTCGTGCCACAGAACCATCCGATCCTCCGCCAAGTCCACGATCTCCTTCGCGACGGTCAGCCGAACCAGGTGACGTTCGTCGTCGAGCGCGTGAATGAACGGCACCTTGCCCAGGCGTTCCTCGGGCGAGAGATCGAAATAGGTAGCGAAGGGAACCATCGCTTCGGTCCACTGCGCCTTTTCCACCCGCCGGAAGTGGCGCCCGAAGCGCGGTTCGCTCGCCGCCCAGTCGGCGATGGTCATAGGGAGGGTCATCTGTCGCTCTTCCCCCGCCTCGTCGACGTAGGTCATCTCGTAGGTCGGCCACGTCTTGTCGATCTCCGGGTTCCCATCCAGATTGAGCCGGTCCGCCAGGGCTTCGCCGGCGTCCGGATCGTATTCGAAGTACGGGAATGCCCGGCTCTCCAGAGAGAGTTTCGCGGCGTGGGCGGAACCGGAATCGGGGAGCCCGTGTTCCGCCTGGCACGGGGAATAGAGATTGAAGATGGCGGGATGACGGGAGTTCAGGCCCCGCAACACACCGCCGATCAGGTGGCTCGGGAGGGCCTGGGAACTCTGCAGAACGTAGGTGTTGCGGTGGGCCATGGCGATCAAACCCATTTCCTTCCGCTGCTCTGTTTTCCCGTGGATGGCGGGACCAAAGGCCGCCATGTCCGAGATCTGTCCATGAAAGCCGCTGGTACAAGCCTGGCCGCCGGTATTGGAATAGACCTGGGTATCCAGGACCACCACCCGAATGGGTTTTCCGGAGGCCATCAGCCGGGACACGTTCTGGAATCCGATGTCCAGCATGGCGCCGTCCCCGCCCACGGTCAGGATGGGAGGACAGAGCCTGAATTCGTCGTCGGAGAACTCCTCCCAGCCGAATCCCTCGAAGTAGTGGCCGTGAACCACCGGCTCGTAGGCGTCGGCCACTTCCAACTCCGCCTTGCGCACCGCCGCGAACGCGTCGGCCATCTTCCGCATCATCCCTTCGAAGAGCCCGATCGCGATGGAAGGGGCATCCTGGAAGAGGTGATTGGACCAAGGATAGGGGTAGGGATTGTAGGGATAGGTACTGCCCCACACCGAGGAGCAACCGGTGGAATTACTGATCCCCACCGCGGCTCGACCGCGGCCGCTGGGGCCGGTCGTGTAGCGCCACTTGAGATCCTTCAGGGTCCCCAGGAGTTCCGAGAGGCGCGTGAGCCGGTCCCGGTCCCCCTCGGGCACCTCGAGGTCCACATGCACCTTGCCGTCGGCGGCCACCTCGTCCAGGTTGGTGGTGGTCACCAGGAGACTGCTCACTTTCTTCTCCAAGGCGTCGATCAGGGTATCCAGCTTGGCCACGAACCGCTCCACCCGCGGCATCATGTGGGCCTCGATGGTGGCGGTGATGAGATGCACGCCGGTCTTCTCGCCGCACCCCATGCACGAACCGTCCCCCCCCACCATGGAATGGAAGTTCTTCTTCTTCAGGAGCAGGGTGTGGAGAACGCCGATTCCCTCGTCCAGGTCGGTGATCTGCAGGTAGCGGTCCGGCGTGTCCGGGAGCCTCTCCCACAACCTCCAGTTCTTCCTCAGGGTGTCGATCACCGACTCGTCCTGATGGATGCTGACCAGGGCCTCGTCCGGGCACACCGCAACACAGAGGTCGCAACCCTTGCACGCATAGGGATTGATGGTGACCGAGAGCAGGCCGCCGGTTCCCGCCTCGCGCCGTTCCGGGAGGTCGAAGAAGGGCGCCGTCTTGGCCACCGGGAAGCGCGCCAGAACCTCGGCGAGGCGGTCGAATTCCGCGTCCAGGTCCCGGCGCTCCGCCTCGGTCAGGCCGAGGTCTCCCGCCAGGCGGGTGTAGGCCCGGGTCACCAGGGCGACGAAGCTCTCCTTGCCGGCCTTCTCGAGCAACTTCCGGGTTTCCTCCCCGAGACGCATCACAAGACCCAGGATGGTATCGCTCGGCACGTGACTCGGGTCGTCGTGGAGGGCGGCGCGGAGGAGGGAGTTCACGTCGGAGACCAAGCCGGGGATGGCGGCGTCGGGACACTCGGTCCAGCACTGGCCGCAACCGGTGCAGTTCTCGGCAATGAACTTCGGAACTTCGAACCGGATGCCCGTCATGTCCCGGAAGACTCCGGTGGCGGCGGGGATCGCGGAGAGGGCCGAGAAGGGATCGGCGATCGGGTCGTTCCCTTCGCCGTAGACCGAGCATACCTGACCCATGAACCGGTGGACGTCGGCAACGCCCTCGGCCGTATCCTGGTCGCCGAGGCGCCATGGCGCGGCCTCGAGAGCCTTCCTCTTCTTGTCCGGGGCCGTATCCTCGAGGTCGGACCACCGGACCTCGGTCAGTTCCCCGAACCCGCGGCGGATGACCCGCATATTGTCCTCGACCACCGTTTTGCCTCGGTGGCCGAACTTCTTCTGCAATTGCTCGTGGATCGTCTCGAAGAGGCTCTCCTCTTTCATGCTCTCGCGCTCCATGATCGGGGACGCCTTGAAGAACGCGCCCTGGAACGCCGCCCCCTGCATGCGGAACTGGAGATCGGCGATGTCGGTCTCGGCGCGGGCAATGGCGAAGGCATCCAGGATGAAGACACGGATCTTTCGTTCGCGGATGGTCTTCTCCGCCCAGTGGGGAAGGCTCGCCCAGAACGCCTCGGGTCCGTTCTCGCTCTGGATGATGAAGGTCCCCCCCTCGCGAAGTCCGTCCAGGGGATTGGAATGACGAAAGACGTTGGGGTCGGGTGAGAGAACCACGTCCACGTGCTTCAGCTCGCAGTTCACGCGAATCGGCTCGTGGGCGAAGACGCCGTAGAACGTCGTCGGTTGACCCTTCTTCTCGGACCCGTACTTGGGGTTGGACTTCACCTGCATTCCGAGCAGGTTGAAAAGGGTCATGGTGAGGTTCTTGCCCATGGTGATCGCTCCCCAGCCGCCTACGGAATGGATCCGAACCGCCAGGGAGTTCTCCGGGAGCATGTTTGCGTTCTCCGCGGGAGGAAGGGACAGGCTCTCGATATCCGGGTAGGCCGCGAGAATCTTCTCCTGCCAGGCGCCGAGCCGGGGAGGCACATGACCGTGACGAATGAATTCGATCCCGAGGTAGAAGAGCCGGCGTCCGGCTCCGTCGGGAAGCATGTTTCGCACCGCGGCGATGATGTCGCCGGGTTGCAGATCGCGGCTTCCGAGACCGAAACAACCGGAGTAGAAGTCGGGAACCTCCTCGGCCGGGCACGCGGGGATTCCGGCATGGACATCGGCGTTCCGATGGTTCTCCACCGCCTTCGCCATGGCGGCCCGGATCTCTCGCAGGAGGGGCGCGTCCACCGCCAGGGGCTGGTCCACCCGTTCCAGGACCACGGCCGCCTTCTTCCCTTTGAGAAACGGCACGAGACGATCGGCGGGGAACGGACGGAACATGGTCATGTTGATCACGCCCACCTTGACCCCCTGGTCGCGCAGATGATCCGCCACCGCCTCCGCGTTGAAGACGACCGAGCCCTGGCCGATGATCAGCACCTCGGCGTCTTCCCATCGGTAGCCGGAGACCCGATGGTACTCCCGTCCGGTGAGGGCCCCGTACTCCTCCATGGCCCGGTCCGCCAGGTCGGCCACGTGGTCGAAGAAGAACGGCCGTTGGGAGGCGACACCCTGGGCATAGCTGTCCTGGTTCTGCACGACGCCGATCATGGACGGGTTGTCGAAATCGAAGACTTCCGGGATCCGGCGGCGGGTTTCCCCGTAGACCATGCGCTGGGCCGGGGTCGGCGACTCGATGATGTCGGCCGGGTCCCCCAGGTACGCCTTGACTAGGTCCCGTTCCGGGAGCCGGAAGGACTCGATCACGTGGCTGGTGAGAAACCCGTCCTGGGCGCAGATCCCCGGGTTCAGGGCCAACTCGGCGATGCGGTGGGCGATGAGGTTGAGATCGGCTCCCTCCTGGGCGTTCTTGGCGAAGAGCTGGAAGAACCCGGTGTCGTCTACCGCGTGGTAGTCGTCATGTCCGGCGTGCACGTTCAGGGCGTGTTTGGTCATGGCCCGGCAGGCCATGTTGAGGACGTACGTCAGGCGCTTTCCGACGGCCGCGTAGAGGGACTCGTGCATGTAGGCGATCCCTTGGCCCGAAGAAAAATTCGCCGAACGCAGGCCCATCATCGAGAGGCCGGCGGTCACACCCGCCGCCGCGTGCTCGCCCTCCGGCTCGAAGAAAATGAGCCGCCGTCCGTTGACGTTGAGCTTTCCCTGGGCGGCGGCCACCGCCCACCCCTCGCCCATCTGTGTGGAGGGGGTGATCGGATAGGCCCCGGCCGCCTCGCTGGCCGCGGTCTCCGTCGCGACCACGGCGCCGGTCCCGTCCATGGCCACCGGCACTCCGGGAAACTTGACTTCCGATTCGGTTCGCTCAAGCTCGTGCGTTACCGTCATGATCCTCACCTCACACGGCGCCGGCCCTGCCGGTGCCGCGCCTGTTTCAGGACGTTTTCTTATCGGTCCAGCAATTCCATCAAATCCGAAGCCATCCGGTTCACCGCGTCGTTCCCGGGGTCGTCGTCGACAGCGGCGGGATCGACGTCACCGACGAGATCCAGCAAACGGCCGGCGACCTCGTCCTGGCTGCCAAAGAGAAGCGGGGACACGGCACCTCCGGCTCCGGCGAACTCGGCCGGATCCACCTCCAGCAGCGCCGCGGTCAGGCGGTCCACCACTTCGGTCACCGCGTCGCGGCGAAGCCGTTCCACCTCGTGGTCGTGGGCGGCGGCCAGATCCCGCATCTTCGCTTCGGCCTCGGCCATGGCGGCGGTCCGTCCCCGGCGCTCCGCCTCCAGGACGTACTCGCTCTGGACGCCCGCCAGCTCCTGGAGCGTCCGCCAATAGTTCAGCCGGTCCCGGCAGGCCAGCGTCATCGACAAGGTGACCGCCAGGCGGACCAGCCGTCCCTCACGGTCCGCGCCCCAGACGAACGGAATTCGGTCGACGCACGCGTCGGAATCCAGGGCGAGGTACTCCGCCATCGGCAGGAATTCGTCGGTCGCACCGCCGGGGAGGGGCAGGAAATGGGAGGCGTGGACCGGATCGAGAAGAGCGAAGTCGGCAAAGGTGAAGGGGAAGTCCATCGCCGTCGACTTGCCGTCGCCGGTCGCCACCTCCAGGGAGTGTACCGGCCAGTCGCCGTCGCGTTCCGGGTTTCCCTCGATGTCGAAACGCCGCGCCCACGTGGCGCCGGCTTCCGGATCATAGTGGAAGAGCGGGTGGGCTCGGCCCTCGAGGGCCGACGCCATGGTGAGCCAGGTACCGACCTCCGTCGGCCGTTCCGCAAGCGCGTCCTCCGAGGCGATGACGTGAAGGGCGGCCCGGGTGGCGGCGATGCTTCTCAGGAAGCCGTCGAAGAGGTGATCGGGGCGGGTCGCCGCGCTCTGCTGGACCACGGCCTCCCGGTGGCTGAGACCCAGATATCCCGCCTCGAAACGAAATCCGGCGAGACCGTCTCCCGCCTCCTCACCTCCGGGGTTCTTGGCCGGACGGGCCATGACCACCACTTGGACGGGGCGTCCGGAAAGAAGCAGGTGGGAGAGGGTCGCCATCCCCCCCCGGGCCACGGATTCCTCCTGCTCGAGAGCCACCACCGTAGGAATGAGCCGCAGTTCGTCCTCGTGAAAGCCCTGCCAATTGAAGCGGTCCAACCACGGCTCATGTTTTTCCGCATCGTAGGTTTCATCCAGCAGCAGGCGGGCACGCCGCATGGCCGCGATCACGGCCGCGGTTTGGGCCGCCCGCTCGTCGAAACCCTCCTCGGCGGCCCGGCAGGGGTCCTCCACCACCCGGACCTCCGCGCCCTCGGGCACCCGGTCCTCGGGAAACGCCGTTTCCCGGAGGATCAGCACGGGAGTTTCCTCGGCGGTGTAGGCGTCGAGAACCTCAAGGGTCTCCTGGAGCCGTGCGAGGCGCTCTTCGCTCAAGGGCACATCGCCCCGCCCTTCGGCGAGCATTCCGGCCAGGGCCGCGGGATCGATCAACTCCTCCCCTACGCTCCCGATGGAAGCGCCCACCGCCTCCGCGGTCCGGTTCTCGGGCCGGCGCCGCCGGTCCGCCGCCACCAAGCCGCGCAGTTCCTCCGCCACCTCGGCCACTTGCGCCGCGAACTCGACCCGCGCCCGATGCCCTCCCAGGCGCGCCGCATGGAGAAGCAGCGCGAGAGGCGCTTCCTCACCGAAGGGGAGCAGCATGGTGCCCGGCGGGATGGCCGCCCGTAGAGCCTCCAGGTCCTTCGCCAGTCGCTCACCGTCCTCCGCCGCCAGCCCCAGGGCCGCGGTCATGGCGGTGCCGGCCTCGGCCAGCACCGCGCCCGCGGGACGGGGCGCCCCTGTCGAACCGAGACTCTCGATGACGTGCTTCTCCAGGCGCAGGAGATTCTCCCGCAGCGCCCGGCCGCCTCCGATCGCTCCCGCCGCCTCCGCCAGAGTGTCCTCCAGAGAGGCGATCGGGTTCTCCGCCGCATCTTCGCGATACAGGACGAGAGGGTACTCGGTCCTCAGCGCCCCCCTCCCGCGAAACGGATGCACCGGGGCGGGGACGTAGGCGCCTCCCCCACCGGCAGAGCCCTCGGCCCCGAGGTGAAACCGCCGCACCCGGGCGATTTCCTCCTGGTTGAGGGCCCGTTCCTCCCGAGGGAGGGTCAAACCGGTCGCTTCCAGACCCGCTGTCTGAGATTGCATGGTCGATATCCTCTCGCTCCAAGCTCCGGGACTAGATCGCGAATTTGTCCATGGCCCGATTCACGGCCTCGATCCTCTCGTCGACCGTCATGCCCAGTCCTTCGGAGGTGTGATCCTCGTAGACCAGCGCATCCGGGTTTCGGTAGAACAGTCCGATCGGCACTCGCTCCGGATGATCCGCCAGGGCCCGGGCACCGGCCAGATCCGCCGGGTCGTGGGCCATCTGGTTCTTGTACAGTCGTTTCAGCGTAGCGTCGGCGGCGACACCGTCTTCGTGAGTCAAAAGCAGGATGCGGTCGGGGTCGCTCTGGACCTCCGCGAAAATATCCGCCGTATAGGTCGGACACCTCTGGAGGATCCGGATGAAGCTCGTACCCCGGTGGCGATAGGCCGCTTCCAGGGTCGCATGAAGGTGGATCGGGTTCCAATCCACGGTTTGCGCGACGAAGGACACGTTGGTGAAACCAAGCACCGCCTGGACCGCGTTCACCGGGGGAAGCCACGACCCCTGAGGCGACGTGTTCGACTTGAATCCCCTGGGGCTGGTCGGGGAGGTCTGTTTCTTGGTCAGAGCGTACACGTTGTTGTCGAACAGCATGACCGTCATGTCCATGTTGTAGCGAATGGCATGCATCCAGTGACCGGCCCCGATGGAACAGCAATCTCCGTCCCCGGTCGCCACCCAGATCTTGAGATCCGGCCTCCGGGACTTGATCCCGCAGGCCACCGGCAACGCTCGACCATGGAGACCATGGAACCCGTAGGTGCCCATGTAGTGCGGAAAGCGGCTGGAACAGCCGATCCCCGAGACCGCGACCACTTTCTCCGGAGGAAGCTGGTGATCGCGACAGATGCGCTGAACCGCGCTCAGGATGGCGGAGTCGCCGCACCCGGGGCACCAACGGACTTGCCCTCCCTCGTAGTTCTCCAGCGTGAAGTAGCGTTCCAGCACCTCCAGCAGGCCGTCCTTCATCAGGCCGAACATGTCGCGTCTCCTTCCTCAACCCGGGCGATCTGATCCCGAATCACGTCTTCCACCTTGGCGGGGGGGAGAGGCTGGCCCTGGACGACCGACCAACAGTCGACGTTGACCAGAGTACGTTCTCGCAGAATCCGGGCCAGGTGGGCTCGCCTCCTGTTCTCCTGTCCGATGAACGGAGCCTCCGGGGGATCACTGTAGTTCAGCTCCACGGTGACAACCCTGCGGAACCGGGAAAAGATCTCTCCCAGTCCCGGCTCGAGGGGGGACAGAAAGCGCAGGTGAACCGAGGAGACCTTGGTGCCCCGGGCCCGGGCCCGATCCACCGCTTCCTCGATGGAGCCCAGGGTGGACCCCCAGCCGACCACCAGCAGGTCGCCTTCCGGGTCGCCGTGCACCTTGGGCGGCTTTAGCGTGCTCTGGAACGCGGCCAGTTTCCGGCTCCGCATGTCCGAGGAGTGCTGATTGGACTCGGGGTCGTAAGCCACTTTGCTCCACCGGGTGTGTGCCAACCCGGTGAGAACATACTCCCCTCCCCGCTGTCCCGGAACGGGACGGGCCGACACCCCGGTCTTCTCGTCCCAGTCGTAGGGAGGCACCGTTTCATCCCAGGGAGACTGATCGATCGGGGGAGCGAACTGTTCCCGGGTGACTTCCGGCCGAGAGAAGGGCTGGACCCCGGTGGCCAGGTTCGCATCGGTCAAGACGAGAACCGGCGTCCGAAAAGCCTCGGCCAAGCGCCGGGCCAGGATGATGAACGAATAGCACTCTTCGATGGTGGCGGCGGCCAGGACGATCTTCGGGGCATCCCCCGGCGAGGCGTGCAGCCCGGCCAGGAGCTCTCCCTGCTCCACCTTGGTCGGCAGACCGGTGCTGGGTCCGCCACGTTGCACGAGGAGGATCACCAGAGGGATCTCCGCCATGGAGGCCAATCCCACAAACTCCGTTTTCAGGGCAAACCCCGGTCCCGAGGTGATCGTACAGGCCGTCTTTCCCGCGTAGCTCGACCCGATCGCAAATCCAACGGCGGCGATTTCGTCCTCGGCCTGGTGGATGTACCCTCCGGCCCGGGGAAACGCGTCGGCCAGGAAGTGCGATACGGACGTAGCCGGGGTGATCGGGTACATGGCCACCAGTTCCATACCCGAGGCCATGATCCCCATCCCCGCGGCCTGGTTTCCGTTCATGACAAGCTGCGATCCCTTGTGGGGCCAGGCTGGAATTCTAAACCTCAGATCCACGTTCGCCGCCGCGTAGTCGTAACCGGCGCGGACCAGAGACTGATTGACCCGGATCACCGACTCCTTCTTCTTGGAGAAGATGAAGGCGACCTCGTCCAGAGTCCTTGCGAGATCGCGGTCGTAGATCTCGCAGAGCATTCCCAGGACGAACATGTTTTTTCCCACCCGGGAATCCCCGATGACGTCCCGACAGGCCTCCTCCAGAGGAAGCTCGTGGACCACGAATCCTCGGTTCCGAAAGTCCTCCACCGCCTCGGCGTACTGGGTCCGGATCGTGTCCTGGCTGTCCGTCGCCCACTTGCTCTCGAGCAAGATCACCGTGCCCGCCTTGTAGGCGTGCTGCTCGATCCTCCCGTAGAGCACCTGCTCGTTGAACGCGACCACCAGATTCGCCTCGTCTCCCATGTTGGTGACGTAGTGCGATCCGAATCGAACGCGAATACCGCTCGCCCCGGCCTTGGATCGCGCCGGAGGCTTGATCTCCGCTGGGATAATTTCCACCGTCCACACCCCGTTGCCCATCTTGGCGCTGACCGCGCCGAAGGTCTGCCCCGCCTTTTGCGCCCCTTCCCCGGAGTCGCTGACGATCTCGACGATCTGCTCGGAAACCTCGACTCGTTCCTTGCCGGCGGTCGCCGCTGCGTGTCCCTCGGCCGGCGTCCGGTCGGTTCCCTCTCGAGCGGTTTTCATACCACGCCCCTTTGTCTCGCTTTCGATGATTTGGAGCGGGCTTCCCCATTGGAGGCCGCCCCGTTGGTGACTACGCTAGCTGCTCCGTCCGAGGTCCGTGTAAAGGGACTCCGTCAGAAGACGGCTCTCCTCGGCCTCGTGCTCCCTCAACTTACGGCAAAGATCGGTCACCTCTTCCCGGATGCGTTCGGGACCCCGAAGGTAACTCTCCAGTTTGCAGGAAACGGATTCGACGGTCTCGAGCAGCACCCGGTGGTCGTCGAACAGGCGCTGCAGTTGGGTGAGACACTGGGGAGCGTTCTCGCTGATGATCTCGTGGAGACCTGTCGCCGACTCTTCCGCTCGGAAATGCGCCGTGAGCAGGGCGTTCAATTCGCCGATGATCTCGAGAAGCTTCCGAGGGTCTTCAGTCGTTTCAAGACGATCGAGGAGTTGTTTCAACGCGACGTGACCGCCGACGATCTCACGCTGGGTGTCGAACGGTTCCTGAGCCGCGGGCTTCTCGTTCATAGCGCCCTCCCGATAGAAACGGTCGATTCTCTACTTTTGTCCACCCGATTCCAGCGTGAAGCAGAACCCGGATGGACACGCATTGAAGCCATGGTGGCACAAGGGATTGGGTGGGGGCCAGTGTCTTAAAACGAATCGGAAGATACATAAACAAAATACTTAGTTGATACGCTGACAAATAAAATCATTATTGTCATGTTTCTTCTTCACGGTCTAACCCTCGGTGACGACGCCCTATCCGTTGTCTTTCAATGCCTTTGGGCCACCTCTGCCGGTCGCCCGCTCGCAGATCGCGCAGTCCCGGCCGACTTCCGTGCACGGCACACCATCGGCCTGGGCTTCGGGACAGAGAGCGCCGGTGCCCGGCGGGTCCTCGTCCTGTTTCCGGTCGCGACTCTTTTTTTCGTTCATGACGCCCTCTAGGGACCCTCGTGGGTCGACTTGTAGAAGCCGGAATCCTCCCGTTCGAACCAGTGAGGATCCTCTTTCAGCTTTTCCACCTCCACCGCAAGCCGCGCCGCGTGACGCCGCTCGGTCTCGGCCAGATCCCGAAAAAACATGCGCGTCTTGTGGTCGCGGACCCGTTCCGCCGCCTTCTTGTAGAAGACTTCCGAGTCCATCTCCTTGTCCCGGGCCCGGGTCATGATGTCCAGGAAACCCGCCGCCGGATCAATGTCCCACTGCTTTTCCCGACCGTCGGATGCCGGCACCGAGGGTTCCTCCTCCCCCAGCATCTCGGCGTACATCGCCATCAGCGACGCACGGTGCATTTCCTCGTCGTTCGCCAGATCCCGTAGCATGGCTTTGACTTCCGGATTCCGTACTCGATCGATCAGCTTTTCGTAGAGATCGGTGGATTCGATCTCGGATCGTACGGCCAGGGCGACCGCTTCGAGGGGGGTGAGGTTTTCGTGAACCATGGGGTACCTCCTGATATTCCTTATCGATTTTGCGGGGGTCCGCAAGAAAGCGTCCGGTGCTATCGTCGTCGATGAGCTGTGGTCCCACTCTGGCAGGAGCGACAAGGACCGGAGCCGTCACCGGATCGTCCGACGAGGAGGTTCCCGATGCGCGAGGTTCGCATCCACGGGCGCGGAGGTCAAGGCGCGGTGATCGCGTCGAAACTTTTGGCCGCGGCGCTCTTTCGCGAAGGCATGTCCGTTCAGTCCTTTCCGGCCTTCGGGGTGGAGCGTCGCGGTGCTCCGGTGACCGCATTTCTGCGATTGGCCCAGGGTCCCATCCTGCTGCGATGCGAGATCACGCGTCCGGACGACCTGATCGTCCTCGATCCCACCCTGGTGGAGGCGGTTGACGTCTCGACCGGTCTAAAAACGGGAGGGAGCATCCTCATCAACTCGCCGCGCTCTCCCCACAGCTACGAGGCGCTTCGCCGCCGCTACCGGGTCGCCACCGTGGACGCCAACACCATCGCCCGCACCCATGGACTCGGCTCGCGAACCCAGCCGATCGTCAACACGGCGATTCTCGGCGCTTTCGCGGTGTATTCGGGAATTGTCTCTCTCGAGCCGGTCTGCGACGCCATCGCCGACGACGTTCCGGTCCAGCCGGAAGAAAACGTCCTGGCGGCCAAGGAAGCCGCCGAGGCAGTCCGGTCCGCCCCCACCCTGGAGGCCGAACATGTCTAAGGAACGACGCGTGGACGTGAAGGAATCCGGGGCCGCTCCCACGGCGGCGGCGGGGGACGGACATGCCAAGGACCCTCTCGTCCACGGGATCCCTCCGATTTCCATGTCGAACACGTCCACCCGGA
>Ga0114931_10006109_pt1 | contig 14840 bp, 12 predicted proteins | sample 2SBtaG_FD_89579 | JGI IMG/M metagenome (GOLD analysis project Ga0114931, IMG submission 89579) | Deep subsurface microbial communities from Kolumbo volcano to uncover new lineages of life (NeLLi) - 2SBTROV14_V59a metaG | ecosystem: Environmental > Aquatic > Marine > Volcanic | place: Kolumbo...
GCCACCAACGCCGCCCGTGCCGCCTACGCCACCAACGCCGCCCGTGCCGCCTACGCCGCCCGTGCCGCCTACGCCACCAACGCCGCCCGTACCGCCTACGCCACCCGTGCCGCCGGTACCGGCCATGCCGCCCTGCCCGCCGTTGCCACCGCTGCCTCCGATCGGAATGTTGTCACCGCTACTGCAACCCACTCCGATGAGACAGACAGCCCCCGCAAGAACACAACCTAGAAATGCTCGACTCCACCCCATAGCGGTCACCACCCTATCAAAAAGACCAGCTCCGGCCAAAATCGCCACATCCCTGAATCCCGCGCCGGGACATGCGCTCCGGTCGACGACGGGAGCATAGCGACGGGCGCTATCCGAGACAACGCCCCAATCACGGCACGGACGTGAAAAATATGCAGCTTCCGCTCAACAATGTGGAATTACCCTACCTGCCCGACTGTGCGCGCGGGGACGCAAAGCCTCGATCATGCCCAACTCCGCCGTATGCGGCCCAAGAAGGCACGGCTGTTTTGGAGCACGGAGTCCAGAGTATTTTCCAAGGTCATTCGGGGCGTTCGACGTATGCCGACCTTTTCGAGCACCGCCACTTGGTGATCGACGGCAAACGTCGTGCAGTGCACCAGCTCACCGGGATAGGCGCGCAACCAATTACGCACGATCTGCTGCTCGGCCTCACGACAGTAGTCATCGAGGTAGAAACGGGCTCCGATCCGCGCCTGCTGGAATACCTGATAGAGGCAGGCTTCCCGGCCGCGCCGGGTGGTAATGGGCGGGCCGTCGATCAGCACAGCGTCCACGTGTGCCGGGAATGATCCCGGTTGATACGACCGAAAAAATCCTAGCGAATGACGCTGCCAAGCAATCGGCCGCAATGCTACTTCGACATGCGCCGGTCCGCCGAGCTGTTTCAGCTGACTGCGGGTCTGTTGCTCAAATCCCGGATCTGACTCGAGCGAGAAAATCGTTGCGGCTGGAAGGTCGCGGCTCAATCGAAGCGTCGAGGTGCCGCTGCCGAATTCTACGATCGTCCGGACATCGTGCTGCACCAGGTCGTCGTGAATCGCTTGATACGCCTCCTCGCCCAGGCTCCAGCCGGACGTAAATCCCAAGGGGTCCGTGTCTTGCTCTGCGTCGAGTTGCAAAGGCGTGCTCAAGGTTGGTGCCGAATGTATTTCATGTAGGCCTGATGGCCAAGGCCATAGAGAAGCTTACCCCAAAGCCGCTCCTTGAACCGAAACGTGAGTAGCACGAAGATGGACAGGACGACCCCGAGACAGATCACGAGGAACAGGATTGGCGAAGCTGTGCCCACTGGCAACATGCGTCGAATGCTCCATCCGCAAGCGAGAACCACCATCAACAAGGCGACAGCGCGCAGATGATCTCGTAGAAAAGCGACCAGCCGAACCGAAGCAATACGCATCGCGACCATCGCGACCAAGCCGTATAAAATGACCAGGGCGAAGAGGGTCGCCCCTGCGACTCCGGCGATACCCCACCGCAGAGCGTAAAGCGAGCCTCCCACGACCAGCGTCGCATACACCCCTTGACACACGGCAAAGCGGAAGACGTGCCCTGTGGCGAGAATCACACTGGCCATCAAGCGGTATGCCGTCCTCAGGTAAATCCCTGCAGCGAGCACTTGAAAGGGCACGATAGCGGGATCCCACCCCGGACCGAGCACCAGTCGTAGCAGCTCCGGCGCCGCCACGATGGCGAACACACTCGCGGGAAGCGTCAGTGTCGCGATGACCTCCACGCCATCGTGAAGCGCCGAGGCCATGCGCTTGGGGTCGGATTGAATACGGGAGAGCCCCGGGAAAAGGACGGTCGCGTGCAAGGACCCGAAAAGATTGGGCGCGACAGACATCAGTTGATATGCGCGACTGTAGAAGCCCAGTGGACGCGACCCAAGATACCTGCCGATGACGACGTAGTCACCATGAAGCGCCCAATAGTTGAGAAACAAAGCCAACGTTTGTCCCGCTCCGAACCGAGTCAGCGGCCGCCACTGTCCCGTGAACCGCGGCCACTTCAGCTCGTCTCGCAACAAATAGAGAGCGAGTGCACCTGGAAGCGCGACCTCTACGTAGTGACCCAAAACCAGGGACCAGACCCCTGCGCCCTCAAGGGCCGCCAAGACCGCCACGACGGCTCCCACCACTGCGGCGCAAAGCGCGATCAACGACAGCGGCCGGAACGCGAGCCGTCGTCGCATAGCCGAAAGTGTGAGCATGCTGGTGCAGTGCAAAGGGAGCGAGAAGGCCAGAACAAAAAGAACCTGCGCGACACGTGGATCCTCGTATACGTAGTGGATGACGCTAGCTCCCAACACGAGGGCAACTGTCGCCATCGTACAGGTGCCAGCGGCGATGCCACAAGCCACGCTGATGTCACCTTCGGTCAACTTCTCTCGTTGGACCAAGGCTTGTTCCATACAAAGCGTGCTGGACGGACGCAGCAACTCCCAGGCCGTCATGGCTGCGGCAAACACGCCAAAGTCCACCGGCAGAAGATGGCGCGCCAGGAACGCAAGCGCGGCGACCCGAATGGCTAGACGTAGGACGAGCTCTGCCCCTGTCCATTTGAAGCCACTTCGGATTCGGCTTCCGAAGCCGTCTGATGGCGTGGAGGGCTCAGCCACTCCTAGGTCCACCCAAATTCGATCGCCAAGTCCGAAGCGAGTGCGGCGAATAGGCAGTCGAGATCGTCGTCCAAGTTATCGTCAGCAGGAGTCACGGCCGCGCGGGTGATTTGATGTTGCTCGAGCTCGGTGCTCCAATCCTCCCCGACGAAGTCGACGACGCGGCGCAGTGATCGCTCGGGGTCTGCGAGCAGACTCTCAAAAGACAGCTCGAGGTACTGGTTGGCGTCGAGCTGCTGGCCCAAGGCACGTCCCGTTACGACCGTATGGTGCCATCGCCTCAGCGCAGCAGTGGTCGACGGAGACCAACCGAGGCGGTAAAAGGAGCGGGCTACCGCCCTGCCCTCGCGAATGATGTGTACGAACTTCGCGCCCGCAAAGATCTCTGCGAGGTCCAACATCTGAAAGACATTGTCAGGGGTGCCGTCACACCAGCGACTGGCCCGAGTCCGGTCCAACGGATCCCGAGCCAATGCGTCCATGAAGCCCCTTATCTGCGCGCGCCGCTCCTGAATGGAACCTCGGGGGAAGTTTGCCAGAAATTCACGCACGACGTGCTCGTAGTGGCGCCGGTCGACCGCGCGGCAAAGGCCAACGTCTTCGTCGCTTCGCGCGACCGGACGAGCGAAGTAACTCCCATGCCGAAGCTTTCGATACAGCGCACCCAACGAAGCGCCCCGCGGGCTCCTGACGAGCTCACCAAGCGAAGCACGAGAGAAAAAACCGCCGCGAAGACCTTGCCGCAGAGAGGCTCTCAGATGGGGGTTCTGCGGGCTGTGCATCCAGTCGATGAGGTTTTCCTCGCCGGCGCTCAACATGCGGAGCTCATCGGGAAACGTGAAGATGCGAGGGTGCAGGCCAAGCGTATTGACGAGCACCGTCGTGCCACACCTTCCCGATCCGCCAATGAAGATTGGCGCATCTGAAGACCGCGTCATCTTCCATCCTCATCGCGTGTCTTCGATGCCGGCTGATCCGCGGGGTTGATTAGCGCTGCATAGATCTCTGCATAGCGTGGAGCCACGATCTCATCCAAAGCCACCCACCGACGGGCAGCGTCTCGGCACCGATCTTGGATGCCCGGCGCCGTCAACATGCGCTGGAGCTCCCTAGCTGCCTGCGGATACGCGCCACGCTCAGAGCTCGCAACCACGACGCCGATCGATTCGCTTTGGACGAGCTGGTCATAGTCGCCACACCCCGAGGTCGACACGACGGGAAGCCCGCAAGCAAGATATTCACCCATCTTGATCGGCGAGCACGAGCGCTTTGATGGGAAAGGCCTCAGGAAACACAGTCCCGCGTCCGCGGCACTGAGATAGACGGGCATCTCTGAAGAGGTCACCGCATGCACGACTAGGGGAACCTGAGCGCGGTCGCACGACTCTGCAAACATCGCTGGATCCTCCCTGGTGAGCACGAGCAAGGTGACGGAACCGAACACATCCTTCGCGGCCGCCATGAAGGCCACCATCGCTTCGGTATCGTACCAGCCACCTGGCTTGCCAGCGTATACGAAGACCATGCCTGTCAAGCCAAGCGTATTGCGGAGCGCCAGACGGCTTTCAATCACGGGTGCGAAACGCTTCAAATCCACGGCACAAGGCAGAATATAGACGGGTGTCTCCGGGAACCACGGGGCGACTTCTTGCTTGCGGTGCTTGGTCAGTACGGCAACCACATCGGCATACTCCATAGCTCTGCGCTCGCCCCAGGCTGTGATGCGATGCCCGAACGAGCCTGCTTTCCACACTCCTGCGTCGACGTATTCCTGCGAGAGTGGACCGTCAGCATCGACGAAGAGCCGGGTTCCGGCAAGGCGGGCCGCTATCGCAGCCATCGCGCTGGAAACTGAAGCCCGACCATGCACCAACGTCGCGCGCGAACGCCGTGCCAACCGCGCCGCAACCAAGCTTCCCACACCGACGTCATACAGCGTGGAAAGCACCGGTGGCCGCTTGTGATAGCTCACGGGATGCCAATCGATGCCTTCAGACGCGAGCTCGCGACGTTGAGCGTCACTCTCACCTGGAGTCATCCGCCAACGGGGCTGTTCGAACGTGATCAGGCCGATGCGGTACCCGGTACGAGTCAACGAGCGAAGATAGGGGAGGCTCTGGCTCTGACACAAGGGGTCGAGCAGGCTCCAATAGGTGACGTAGATACTGTCGAGATGCCTTCGCACCACGCAAGATTATACTCCCGACCTTTCAAAGTCGATTGAGGCGCTGCTGTGGCGTGGCCGATGCTATCGATCAACTCATGCCGATGCAGGACTTTGAGTTGATCCTTTCTGCGCTAGTATGGGCCGACCAAGGAAGAGAATGAAGCAGACACCGGACCGGACAGATGTCATCGAACGCTTTGGACAAGAGTGGACCCGATTTGATCAAACCGGGCTCGCAAACGACGAGCGTTTAGCTGCGTTCGAAGCCTACTTTGAAGTCTTCCCCTGGAACGATCTCCCGGATGGCGCCGAGGGGTTCGATCTTGGTTGTGGTTCCGGCCGATGGGCGGTCCACGTTGCTCCGCGCGTCCATACACTCCATTGCGTTGATCCAAGCGATGCGATCGACGTCGCGCGAAGGAACCTTGCGGATCAGAACAACGTCGTGTGTCACCGCGCCGCGTCCGCCGAGCTGCCTTTTGAGCCCGACTCGATGGACTTTGGTTACTGCCTGGGCGTCTTGCATCACGTTGCGGACACAGAAGGAGCATTGCGAGCCGCTGTGCGGAAACTCAAGCCTGGTGCACCCCTGCTAGTGTACCTTTACTATGCACTTGACAATCGCCCGCCATGGTTCCGCATGGTTTGGCGGGCAAGCGACCTGGCGCGCAAGGTCATCGCTCACCAGCCGACTGCCGTCCGTCAGTTGATCTGTGATGCCCTCGCCGCTGGCGTATATTGCCCGTTTGCCAGAGGAGCAGCCGCCGCCGAATACCTCGGGATCGACGTTGTCCACTGGCCGTTGGCCGCCTACCGCCGTCGATCCCTGTATGCAATGCGGACCGATTCGCTCGATCGATTCGGGACTCGCCTCGAAAAGCGTTACACTCGTCGACAAATGGAGGCCTTGCTGCGCGGTGCAGGGCTGACCGACATCCGATTCTGTTCCTCGGTGTTTTGGTGCGCCGTGGGCTCCCGATCCTGGTAGCGAGCATTCAAGTCGCTCTCGCACCTCCCAACGCGTCTTCGACGAGCTCGGCGACCCGCGGCCCCTGGACCTCGATGCAGTATCGCGCCTCAACCAACCTTCGTCCGTTCTGAGAGAGCTTCCTCCGGAGCTCGCGAGACTCGAGGAGCGCCTTCAAATGCCGGTACCAATCCTCCGTGCTGTGCGCGAGGAGCCCATTTTCGCCATCGACGACGAAGTCCCGAGCGCCCCCCACCCACGAAGAAACAAACGGCACTCCAACTGCCATGTACTGGAGCTGCTTGAAACCGCACTTTCCTTCATACACCGGTTCGCTGTGCATAGGCGCAAGCCCGATGTCGATCCGTTGGAACTCCTCGATCTCTCCATCGAGCCGCCACGGCCGCGAGTGCACTTCGACCGTGCCGAGGGCGAAGTCGCTGCTGGCACCGACCACGTGAATCTGGAAGTCATACCCGTCTGCTCTGAGTTGTCGTAGAGCCGGCTCCACCAGCTCGAGTTGGTGCGCTGTGGAGTGTGAGCCCACCCACCCGATGCGCGGAGCGGCTGACTCGTGTAGCGCCCCCTGGAGCCGACCGGGCAACGGCGTCCATGTCGCGGAAGGGACGACGGTAGGCACGACTTCGACGTTGGGATTGACCCGACGCGCGTGTCTCGCGAGGTGCTTCGACCCAGCAATGACAAGCTCGGCGCGGCGCATCGTGTACCAGCACTTGCTCGGGTCCTTGAGCAAGCGTGCAGCGATCGGATGCCTCGACCTCGGAAGGTCGTAGTGCCAGATCGCATCATCGAAATCGAAAATGATCGGAAGCCCTTTGAGCGAGTGTAGGATGAACTCGGTATATGCTGGGCCGATCAATGCCGCCTCACGCTGTATGAACACGGCATCGATGCCGGATGTCGCCACCGCGGAAGCCAGCCGATGCAGTGAACGGGACACGAGGCGTTTCGCCTTCTCGAGTCGGTTACCCGCCCCGTAGAAGTCACCGAAAAACTCGTCTTCGAAGAACGGATCAAAGTGCACGTCCCATCCACGCTCGCACAAATAAGGGAGCATTTGGATCACGCGAAAGCGTGTCGCGGCGGAACGTTCCGGATAGACGGCCAACGCAAGAAGTTTGCGACGCTCACTCACGCTTGCTTTCTACCCTCTTGGGCCGCCTCACCCATGGTGTGGCTTGGCCATCCATAGTGCTCACGAAGTACTCGGTATTCGCTGAGGACCTCACCCAGGACGGTCAGATTCTCGCGCGTGTAATGCCCGAAGTTGTGTGGATGCCACCAAAGATGAAAATCATCTTTGCACTGAGCCGCCACCGCCATCGCACGCGTAATGCGTTTGACTCGAATGGCTTCAGCTCGACGTCGCGGTCGAGAGTACGGTCTCAGGAAGAGGCCTGCATGAAGTGGCACTGCACCACTCGCATCAGCGGTCGACCTAGTGGCAGGGGCACGGCAAATGGGAACGTAGCTATCCAGTAATCGCAAACCTCGTTGTACAAGATTTTCGTCATCGGCTCGGCGCGGCCTGTATGGGTAGAGGCTTGGGGGCACGCGATAAGCCCGGACACCGACTCGCCGTAGCGCCGAATCGTATGCCGCGTTGTACTGTCCACGCGGAAACACGAGCGCGTTCGTGACCTTGCCAAAAGGCTCACCAATGGCTGCGGCAGCGCGAAGATCGGCTTCGAAAGCCTGCTCGGTCTGTCCTTCTTCGAGACAGTAGTAATGCGAGAAGGTGTGCGAAGCGATCTCTTGGCCGGAAACCTTTGCAATCGCGTTCAGGAGCGACGGTGCGTAATGAAAGGGGTCACTGCGCTCGTCGTCTCCAATCTCGTCTAAAAACGCATAGGGGTCGAGTCGTTGCTTCGCATAGTTCGGAAGAAGAATGGGCATGTGGTCCAAGAGATGTTGCTTGTTACGCGCGAAGAGAAACCCAACGGCCGCCCATGTTGCGTGCACTTCATACTCTTTGAACATGCGAAGCACCTCGGGGATCGCATCCCTTGCGCGAAGGAAGTAATCCTTCTTCTCGTCCACGCTCACCACGTCCCTCAGTCCCCAATGGAGCTCGAAGTCGAGCGAGATGATGAAGCTGCCTCGCGCCATTAGACGGTGTCCGAATCGCAATAACTGATATACCAGTTTCCTCGATCGCCGAGCACTGCCTTGAGTGAGGCATCCAAAGGCCGAACGCCGAAGTGTAACACGATCGGTCGGAGCTTTTCGGGAAGCGACATGAAGCCGGCCTGCGAATATGCCTTGGCGTTGGGAGCATGGGAAAAGGCCCAGGCCAACACCGCGTCTGCCCCATCGGCCGCCATACGGCGAAGGGTCTCCAGAAGTAGCGCGGCCCCGGTTGTGTGACGACCGGGATCATGGAGGAGCTCGATGATGTAGCCGATCCTGCCACCGTGCTTCTCGACCGTGGTGTACGCGCAAAAGGCGATTAGCTGTGTTGCCTCAAAGACTCCCAAGCACTCGTAGTGCTCTCCCGGCTTGCCAAGGCGCCAACGCAAGTACTCGGCATTTCGCTCCACCGCGACACTCACGTTGGCCGAAAACCGCTCCCACAACTCACCCAACTCCGGCCCGAAGTCCGTCACACGACGCAGCTCCTGCGTTGCTGGCAGCTTCAAGCGACCAATCGGCATGCGCAGATCGGGTAGCCGGCGCAGCCATCCGCCAAGGGGCAGCTTCGACGCAAGGAACGCGCTGCGCAGCGGCTTCACCAAGAACGGCACGGGATCGAGCGACAGCCAGCCGAGCTTGTTGAAAAAACCGGGTGCCGAATTCGCATTCGGGAACCCATACACGAAGGCACCTTCGCGATCGTGAAGCCTCTGGTAGACAGCGTCCGCCGTGGTCGTAAACAGACCGCGGCCGCGAAAGTCCGCATCGACCAACGTGTCGACCGATTGCGCTGCAAGCATCCGACGTCCACCGACGCGCACATGCGTGGGTTGCACTGCATAAATCGCAGCGAGGCGATCACCCGATACGACCAGGTTCACCAGCAGCTCGTTGCTGGGATTTTCCAGGTATTGCCATCGAAGTGCGTCCAAACGCCTCACCGTACCGTTGCGCTCGAAGCATTCCTTGAACGCGACGAGGTCCTGCTCACTCGCCTCCATCGCGCGTACCTCGATCGGAGCATTCATCAGGCTCCACCTAGCACGCTTTGCGGATCTGGATGGTCCTCATGCGCGACTGACGTAACAGGACGTGGCCTTTGTAAGATGAACAAGAGCGCGACGAAAAATGGCAAGATCGGGCTACGGTACCTGGACAAGGTGCCGAGGTTGGTGGACGTCAGGCCCACGGCAATTCCGAACGCGACGACAAACACGAGGCAGAAGACCAGAAAGGGGTCGTCCATGATCTGCTGGCGTACTCTCCCGAGGTTGCGCCTGAATACAATGCGCGCGAGCAGCAGCGTGAGCACGGTCGTCTCCAGCGCGTTGGCCAACGTCAGCAGATTGTGCACCTCGAAGATCGCCGGGCGAAACAGCGATGCCAGCAACGCGACTGGTGCGTAAGCCAGCTGCCCGCCAAGCGTGGTCGGCATCTCACTGCTCAAGAGGAAGTTGCTGCCACCCCGCAAGCCCCGGCCGATGTGTTGGAGCTCATAGGTTCGGGAGCTGAAGCTATCCGGAGCATATTCGGGGAAGTACTGACCGAGCAGCACGATACCACCAACGCCGAGAGCCCCGGCGGCCACGAGGTATGCCGGACGAATCCGCACACGTCCTCTTTTTAGGCTTCGACTCCAGTAGTACCAACTGCCTCCTGCGAGCACGAGTGGAAACAAGATGTAGGGCTTGATCAACAGTATCGGGACGGCGCCAGCCACCATCAGCGCCGCGGCGGGAAGCGGTCGTCCCTCGCGAATCCACATGTGAAGGCCCAAGAGGGCCCAACCGAAGCCGGCCACTGCCATGGCCTCTTTGATCAGGCCTGAAGACCAAAAGACGAAGGACGGTATAAAGAGAGTCGCGATCGCCGCGAGCCAGCGGAACCCGGGATCCACGTTCGCTCGCAAGACCCGGTACATTGCGATCTTTCCAGATAGCGAGAACATGGCGAAGAGGATGCACGCGGCGTACTTCGAAGGACCGAGGATGTAGAACGCCCAGGCTGCCAACGCCGACATGGAACCCGTCGACGTTCCTGCGCCGATGATCGTCAACGGGAGGCGGGGCGAGTTGTGCAGCAGAAGCGCCGTCACCTGCGGTATGACGTGGAGCGGGTCGCGCTCCATCATCCGCGCCAGGATATCCCCGTAGCTGAAGTACAGGAACATGTCGCTGCTGCCATAAAACGCGAGTGTGATCGGCACCTGGGCGCAGGCGAAGCCCACATGCATGAAGAACGCAATGGTCACCCATTTCCGTTCTTCGCGTGAAAAGCCAGTGGAGCACAATACCACCAGCAAGGCACCGAACACACTGACGAGCACTACGGAAAGAAGATCGTTCATCACCCCATGGTCAATCTAGCACCGCGGGCGCTAAGCCTCGATATGCTTGCAGTTGGCCTGCCACCAAGATTGGAACATCAAAATGGCCCAAAGCCGGTGCTCGTGATTCCCCTGGCCCACCTGGTGCGCCTTCCAGGTCTTACTGACGACGCTCGGATCGAAGATCCCCTCGCGCACGAGCCTATTCTCGTCGAGTAGCTCGGCCGCCCAGGCTCGCAGCGGGCCACGAAGCCACTGCCCGACCGGTACGCCGAAACCGGTCTTCGGACGCTCGAAAAGTGTGGCCGGCACGTGACGGGCCAGCACCTGCCGTAAGATCCACTTCTGGGTTCGGCCTCGGATCTTCCAGCGCAGCGGAAGACGCCAGGCAAATTGCACCACCTCGTGGTCGAGCAACGGGACGCGGGCCTCCAGAGACACCGCCATCGACGCACGATCGACCTTCGTCAGGATGTCGTCCGGCAGATAGTGAAGCAGGTCGTACAACATCATCTGTTCCGCGAACGGCGCATCCAACTGGATGGTCGTTTGCGAGCGCTCGAGATCTCTCACACCGGCCATCGCCCGTGCCGGATCTGTCCAGTGAGACCTCAGCCGCTCATAGAAGTCGTGCGGCGTATCGACCTCCGCAAGCGCGGCAACCTTATACAGCTTGTCGCCTGGAAGTCGGAGCGCGTCACCCAGACCGACCGCGCGAAAGGCGCGATCCCAATCCTCAACCCGAACCAGCTCGAGGGCGCGGAACGCCTTCCTTGCGCTCGGAGGTAAACGATTCGCGATGTTCCATAGCCGGGGCGCCCAGGCATGACGATTGTAGCCGGCGAAAAGCTCGTCGCCGCCGTCGCCTGACAGTGACACCGTCACCTGGGCGCGCGTGAGCCGTGACACCAGGAACGTCGGAATTTGTGACGAGTCGGCAAAAGGCTCGTCCCAATGCTGGGCGACCTCTGGAACGATGGCCAGCATATCCGAAGGATCGGCGATCAACGTGTGATGCTCACAGCGCAAATGCGCCGCAACGGCTTCCGCGTGCCTCGATTCATCGTACCCGGAAACCGTATTGCCAATGCAAAAGGTCCTGACCGGCTTCGACGCAACCTGTTGCATCATGGCCACGACGGTGGACGAATCGATACCACCAGAGAGGAATGCACCAAAAGGGACGTCCGAGCGCATCCGAAGATGGACCGAGCGCTGGATGAGTCGCTCGAGCTCCTCGATCGCTTCTCGTTCGTTTCCTTCAAACGGGCGCCTGAGCCCTTCGGCGGCGACTTGCTCAGCGGACCAGAAACAATGCTGAATGCCATCGCCATGGGGACTGTCAAATTCCATCACCGTGCCAGGCTTCACTTTTTGAACGTCGTCGACGATGCATTCGCGATCCGGAACGACGCCATATCGGAGCAAGGATCCCAGAGCTGAACGATTGAGGTGCGGTCGAAAGGGAGGGAACTCGTAAAGGGACTGAAGCTCGGACGCGAACGCGATGCCGAAACAGCCTTGCGCGACGAGTAAGGGCTTGATGCCGAGGCGGTCGCGCACGACGGCAAGACGCTTGGCCTCGTCGTCCCACAGCGCGAAGGCGAACATCCCGTGGAACTGTTCCAAGGCTCGATGCAAGCCGAGCGCCTCGATCGCCTCGAGCACGACTTCCGTATCGGAATGCCCCCGCCACTCGATGTGGAAGCCTTGCTCTTCCAACTCGACGCGTATTTCCGGCGCGTTGTAGACCTCACCGTTGTAGCTGATGCAGTACCGGCCTGAGTGCGACCACATCGGTTGTCCCCCTCGGTCGCTGAGATCGAGGATGGACAACCGTCGATGCCCCAGGCCGAGCCCCGCATCGCGCTGAAAAAAAATGCCTGAAGCATCTGGTCCGCGATGTGACAAGCGGACCGTCATGCGATCGAGCCACGCCCGGGCCTTGTCCTCGGCTAGCGAATCCCCGTACCAGAACCCTGTTATCCCGCACATGTCGATTCGTCGTCCCCCGAAACAGCCAGCGACTTCCCGGTAGGCCGAAGATAGCCGCATCCCGCGAAATCGGCATCCCGAAGGAACGGTACTCTTTGAGTCGAGGACATAGATGGTCTAGCCTGACAGCGGCATGCGATTCGCCCACGTCGTCGGCGCGAGACCGAACTTCATGAAGATCGCTCCGATCATGAGTGCGCTCCGGGAGCACGCTCACGTCCAACAATCGTTGATTCACACGGGTCAGCACTATGACCGCAAGATGTCCAAGGTCTTCTTCGACGAGCTTGGCATTCCTCATCCAGATATCGAACTCGGGATCGGCTCGGGTAGCCATGGCGCACAAACCGGACGCATGATGATCGAGCTCGAACGCGTGTTTGCAGATCTCCAGCCCAACTGCGTCGTCGTGGTGGGCGACGTCAATTCGACGATGGCCGCGGCCCTGGTCTCGGTGAAGCTCGGGATCCCCTGTGCTCACGTCGAGGCGGGGCTTCGCTCGCGTGACCGGTCCATGCCGGAGGAAATCAATCGGATCGTCACCGACAGGGTCGCGGACCTACTGCTGACGCCGTCCGGCGATGCGGACCAGAATCTCTTGGCAGAGGGGATTCCAAGCACCGCCATCCACCGGGTGGGCAATGTGATGATCGACACACTCCTCATGCATCTCGAACAGGCAAAACGCAGCACCGTGCTACACGAGCTTGGTGTACGGCCGGGAGCCTACGCCTTGGCGACGCTCCATCGCCCGGCCAACGTAGATGACCCCGTCGTCCTGCAATCACTGCTCGATTCGCTGGGATGGATCCAAGAGAGGATCCCTGTCCTACTGCCGCTTCATCCTCGCACCAGAAAACGACTCGGGGAGTTTTCACTGCTCGACGAGGCAACTGCGATGCCGAATCTCGAGCTGACTGAGCCTCTGGGTTACCTAGATTTTCTAGCGCTGACCATGAGCTCGAAATTCGTGCTCACTGATTCGGGCGGCCTACAAGAGGAAACGACCGTGCTTGGGATCCCCTGCCTCACGCTTCGCCCGAACACCGAACGCCCGGTGACCGTCTCGGTCGGCACGAACGTCATCGTCGGTTCCGACCCTGAAGTGATTCGCGAGAACGTCAGTGAGATCCTCAGCGGCCGCACCAAGAATGGCGCTATTCCTGCGCTCTGGGACGGGCACGCGAGTAAGCGCGTCGCGGGGGTGCTGATCGCGCATCTTGCCTCTGGTTGACTTGCTTTTTGGCAACATGGAGGTCACACCGCCGCCATGCGGGGCCTGCTGGTATGCCCAATCTCGGCCGACCACCCTGGCAATCGGGGGATCCTGAACAAGATGGGATACCAGCGGGCGGCACTTGCTGAGCTCGCAGGCGCGATGGATGTCGCTTGCAGTAGTGTGCGGGGGCCTCTTTTCGGGAACAAACGGTTCGCTGACTATCCGCTAGCGCTCCGCGTGTTCATTCCGCTCAACCACTACGTCCTTTTTTATCGCTATGTATGGAAGCACTGTCGGCCATTCGAGTACGACTTTCTCTACATCCGCTACCCGTTGGCGATTCCGAGCTTCCTACGGTTCCTGCGCGACACCAAGAAGGCGAATCCGAACACGAAGATCATCGTGGAGGTGCCAACCTTCCCCTATCGCCAGGAGTTCAGAAGTCCAAAACAACGGGTGCTCTTAGCGCTCGACGACCTGGGCCACGGACGACTGAAAGACTACGTCGATGTGATCGTGACGTTCTTCGGGCAGTCGGAGATCTTTGGCATCCCATGCATTCGAATTGCAAACGGAGTCGATGTGGACAGCATCCCGCTCCGAACGGAAAGGCCATCCTCCAACGGGATCTCGATGATCACGGTCGCGAACCTTGCGAGATGGCATGGTATGGATCGACTTCTTCGAGGTCTCGCGCAGTACCTCCAACGCGAAGGAGCCAGATCAGTGGAGCTGAACATCGTCGGCGAAGGGCCGGCGGCTGATGAGCTGCGGGCACTCACTCGGGATCTGGGCCTCGAAGACGTGGTGCATTTTCATGGGATGCGCGGTGGCGCTGCGCTGGATGCGCTGTTTGCGAAGGCCGATGTCGGTCTTGGCTCCCTCGGCATGCATCGTCTGAGTCTGCATCGCTCGAGCTCGCTCAAGGTGCGAGAATACTGCGCGCGCGGGATTCCGTTCGTGCTCGCGGGTGACGACTCGGATTTCCCAGATGGTCTTCGCTTCGTGCACCGGGTGGCAGCAGACGAGAGTCCGCTCGACGTCGCCGCCGTGGTCGACTTCGTCGATGAGTTGCGCAAGTGCTGTCCTGACTACGCGATGGAGATGCGCCGGTACGCCCAAGAGCGCCTTACATGGAGGGCGAAACTCGAGCCGGTCGTCCAATTCGTGCGAACGGGAACCTTTCCGACCAGCGAGCAGCGCGTGGTCCCATGACGACCTTCACCAGGCAAAGACGCCTCACGCTCGCGCCGGACACCGCGGTCCTTTGCGCGCTCGCGATCATCGCACCCCAGCTCTTCGGAGGGGCCTTCCCGTGGACGGTGGTCGCGATCGCGGGACTCTCACTCGTCGCAC
>Ga0114931_10006110_pt1 | contig 14839 bp, 14 predicted proteins | sample 2SBtaG_FD_89579 | JGI IMG/M metagenome (GOLD analysis project Ga0114931, IMG submission 89579) | Deep subsurface microbial communities from Kolumbo volcano to uncover new lineages of life (NeLLi) - 2SBTROV14_V59a metaG | ecosystem: Environmental > Aquatic > Marine > Volcanic | place: Kolumbo...
CCCTGGAATCGATTCAAAATGGCCGGTACTCTTAGAATTTTCGCATTCTTTTGCGCCGCCTCTTTGCGGCCTTTGCCTGTTTTTTCTTTTTCTGGACACTGGGTTTATCATAGAAACGCCGTTCCTTGATTTCAGAGAAAAACCCCTCTTTGGTCAGTTTTCGCTTGAGGTCCTTGATTGCCTTTTCAATCTGGTTATCATGTACGATTACTTTCATTTCACACCAACCTTTCTCTTACAAAATAAAAAAAGCACCTCATGGTGCCATGAGATGCTTTCATAAACCTTCAGGATATGTGGGTATTGCGCCGCAGGTTACATGCCACGCTCCTCATGGAACAGGATTGCAACTTGCGTATCCACATCTCCGAACTGGCTGAAAGCACTCACAGGGTCCAGGGAAAACGGGCTGTTTGCCGGGGAAAGAGAACAGAAAGGCCTCTTCTTGAAGATCACTATTCTCATCATCCGTCATCACCCCCTTCACCTGCGAGGGACCACACTATCACTGTGGTCTTTTCCCGTCCACAAATTTAAAGATACGAGCCAGTTTCAAAACACCCCCTTTTGCCCGATCTCTGCGTCAGACAAAAATTTTAATCCTCGAAATATCAAATATATTCCTGTGGTTAAAATTTTTGCCGTTCTTGACCTCGAACAAAATTGAGCATTTTGAAACTGGCTCATACTATTTTATTTTTTCAGATGGATATGTCAACCTTTTTTTCAATGTGTTTGACAGGATCAACAGGATGAACCCGATTATTTTTCTCCGTCATTCCTTCCGGGTAAGCCGGGCCACCGCCTCGATGTGATACGTATGCGGAAAGAGGTCAACCGGCTGTACCTCCCTAATATCATAATTCAGGCTCATAAGTCCAAGGTCCCTTGCCAGGGTGGCCGGATTGCAGGATACATAGACAATTCGCTCTGGTGCAAGGTCCATGACCTGCGCCAGCACGTCCTTGTGCATGCCGGCCCGGGGGGGATCAATAATAACAATCTGTGGTCGGTAGACAAGAGAGTTTCCGGTCTCCCGAATATCCCCGCAAACAAAGCGGCAGTTTGCGATTCCGTTCTCCCTGGCGTTCCGCTCGGCATCCCGTACGGCGCTCTCGTTGATCTCCATGCCGATTACCTCTTCCACGTGGCCTGCGAGGAAGAGGGGGATGGTCCCGGTCCCGCTGTAAAGATCCAGCACTTTGTCCGTGGGCTCCGGTGCAGCATACCTGAGGACCTGCTCATAGAGCGCATTCGCTGCGCGGGAGTTGGTTTGGAAAAAGGAGTTGGCCGAGATGCGAAAGGTAAACGGGCCGATCGTGTCCTGGATGTAGCCGTCTCCATAAAAGGCCTCTTCGCATTCACCCACCGCGATAGAGGCCTTTCGCTGGTTGATATTGTTCACCACGGTTTTAATGGGGGGAAATCGTGCAGTAAGCTCGTTTGTCAGGGAGCGTATGATATCAGGCCGCTCCTCTGCCGTGACGATATTCACCATCCACTCATCAAGAGATACGGAATGTCTGAGGGTCAGGAACCGCCAGAATCCCTGGTGGGTCTTGATACCATAGACCGGAGCCCCGCTCTTTCCGGCAAATGTAGTCACACACTGGAGAATCTCGTTTCCCAGCTGTTCCTGGAGGAGACAGGCGTCAATAGCGAGGACCTTGTGATAGGATCCGGGGACGTGGAGTCCGAGGGCGAAATCGCTATCAGTGGGGTGTTGACCCAATTCCTCGGGAAGGAGCCAGCGGTGGTCGGAAAATGAGAACTCCATCTTGTTCCGGTAGTGGAATACCCTTTGAGAAGGCAGGGCCGGATGGACAACCACATTTTTGAGTCCACCGATGTGCTCCAGCGACTCCTTGACAAATGCCTGTTTGTAGGAGAGCTGTGCTTCGTAGCCGGCATGCTGCCACTGGCATCCTCCGCAATAGGGGCTGTATGGGCACGGGGCCTCCACCCGGTCGGGTGAAGGGGAAAGCAATTGCGCGATCCTTGCTTCCGCAAACCCCCTTCTCTTCCTGGAGATGACGGCGCGAACCCGGTCACCGGGAAGAGCCCCCCGGACGAAGATCACAAAGTTGTCTGTACGCGCGAGGCCTTGGCCACCATAGGCCATCTTATGGATGTCAAGCTCCAGGGTGTCGCCTTTTCTTGGGGTTTTCATGGAAAAAAGTATAGCATGGGGAAATGGCTCTGACCAGAAGTTCCGTCCAACCGGCTCCTGCTATCGCACCCCCAGCTCCTTGAGGGCGTTGCAGGCACTCGTGTTCCCGAGACTACAACTGGTTTGAAGGCTCGAAATGCAGTTTTTTTGGTCACCCTTCCTCTGGTAGACAAGCCCCAGACCGAAATGGGCATAATCGAAATTGGGATCAATGGCAATGGCCTGCTGAAATGCTGTGAGGGCCTGGTCATACTGCCCTTGCATGAACAGGGTGTACCCTTTGCTGTAATAGGCCCACTTGAATTCTGGCCTGATGGCAATGGCCCTGTCGTAATCTGCAAGGGCCTGGTCATAAAGTTTCTTGTTGTAATAGCACAAGCCGCGGTTGTAATGGGCGTCAGCCGCAGCAGACATTTTATTTTCGGAGCCCTCATAAAAGTCGATGGTTTTCGTATAATCAGCGATGGAGGCGTCAAACTTTCCCTGGTTGTAATAGAGGTTGCCCCTGTTGTAGTAGGCATCCGTGTATTCCAGGTTCTTTGTCTCCGTAACCCGGATGGCATTATTGTAAGCGGTCAGGGCGTCCTGGAACCTGCCCTTCTTGGCGTAGATGACACCGAGGTTATTATAGACGTCAGCATAGTAGGGTTTCTCTTCGGTGCTGAAGGAGAGGGCCCTGTTGTAGTAGGTCTCCGCCTGGTCATACTGTCCCTGGATATAGTAAACAAGTGCGAGGTTATTGTTGGCCTTTTCATCTGTCGGGTTATAGAGAATGGCATTCGTGAAATCAGCTTCCGCCGGGGTATACTGCCCCTGTTCGTAGTAGGCAAGGCCTCTATTATTATAGGCGTCCGCGTGTTTGTTGTTGATCGCGAGAACATCGCTGAACGCTTGAATGGCTTCGCCCAGCTTTCCCTCTCTCAGGAACTCGGTACCTTTCTGGAAGAGATCATCGGCCTCGCCGGCAAAGCTCATTTGGGCACATAACAATGGAAAGCATAGAAAAATAATCGTGGCGACCCAAAATGTACGCTGTCTCTTTTTCATGGTTCACTTTCTTGAGATGGAATTAGTTTAATTCCTTTTTTTCTCTTTCAAGAGTTTCTTTAACCTTAAACTTTTCCCCTGGTTTGACTATCTCATAATAATAGTTCTTATAGTTTTTTACATAGTAGGACAGGCTTGCTATTGAACTCACTATCGCCCAGTCAGGAACATCTACCTCAATTGCCGGGTAAAAGACGTTGGTTTTGTCCAGGGTTATGACCATCCCTTTGATATTTGTGATCCCTCCGGTAATGGTCGCTATTTCTTCACCTGTTGACTGGGCAGAAGCAGCAGTTGAGAGTAATATGGACATAGAAACCAGAATAAAGCTAATTAAGAACAGTTTTTTTATTCCCTTATTCTTCATAATTGACCTCTCTTTTGCTTGTTTGCAATCAGCACCACCATCAGAACCGGTGATATGAGGAAAGCCTCCAAAAAGGGGCCTTACTCAGAATCGAATGTTTGACTCTTCCAGTTTTTCATAACGGTCCTCCTTCTCTCTGGAGGACCGTTCATCATATTTACTTCGTTTCCCACAAGATCTGGGACACCCCACCGGGAGGACCCGGGATGTTGGTGCTCTGGTCCTCGCCCACACCACTCACGGCCCCACCGGCGCTGATGAGCCCCGCCGAGTGACCGCCCCTGGTCACTACACGGACACCCGAGGGGATCGAGCTGTTCTCAAGTTTCAAATAGGTATCCATGATATTTCGCACGACGGAGTTTCCGTCATCATGATAGTTAAACACCGATTTCCCCCAGGAATAGTCCAGGGCATAGATAAAGGCGTTCCCGTTGGGGTTGCAGGGATCATCGAAAACCGGCTGGTAGGAGGTGAAGTAGACGTTTTTGAAAAATACCGTGGGCTGACTCAGGATTTTTTCCCCGGTATGGGTATTTTCGGTCTCGTCTGAGCATGCTCCCTGGGCGTCCATAACCCGGTAAAAGCCCCTGCAAATGGTTTCATCCTTGAGAACGACCATCAGCTCTTCCTTTCTGGTGGTATCAAGGGTATTCACCGTTCCATCTCCGTTGGAGTCCGCCTGGTCATCCAGTTCGTCGCACGTGAGATTGAGGAGATCAGTCTCGTCGGTGAGAGAATTGTGATCAGCTACCACATAGTACCGGTTTGAGGTCATGGCGTACCGGGGATGCGCACGATCACCGGTGCCGAAATAGAGAACCGGTTTGGAGGTCCAGGAATTCCCGTAGTAGGAGATATCAGGCGAATAGAACATCTTCCTCCCGGCATCGGCGGTGTTCAGGGAGGCACTGCCTATATTGGTATCTCCGGTGGCAAGATCAGATCCCGGGTTGGCCGTAAAGATCCTTTTTACCTGCCACTTCGTGGAATCAGGATCCCAGTAGGTGTGGGACAGGTCACTGTAATAATCGTACGTGATTTTCCAGATCTGTCCGTAAATATCCGCCCCATACATGACGATCTTGCTTTCGGAAAAGGGAATGACGGAAACATCGGCGGGAAAACAATATTTCATGTTCAGGTACTGCTGATCCTTTCCCTTGGTGACGTCTGCACTGCCATAGGCTGCCTTGAACAGGACCGTACCGTCACTTAGGTCCACCACATAGATGCCTCTTCCCATGGTGTCCTTCCCCGGATTGAACTTGTTATAGGTTCCGCTTGTTCCGCCCCCGGTATCGGTAAAGGTTTCGCCGCTCTCCCAGACACCGTCATTATTGGTATCGTCAAAATCTTCGGGAAAACCGTCCTCCAGGGGATCGTAGCCCCCTGACAAGATGACCGCCTCTTTGACGGTATCGAAGGCAGTCCTGATCTTGGCAAAATAGGGTTTGCTCCAGGAATACCCTATTTGGGTATAGTTGCCTGTGCCACCCTCAATGTGCCACTTCACGGTCCAGAGGCTGGGATCCGGCTGGGTGACATCCAGAGCCCAATAGCTTCTCCCCCCGCGCCGTTCACCGAAAACAAGGGTCTTATCGTAATAGCCGCCCGTCTTGGTGGTGGCACGGAAAAGGTTGCAGGAGCCGTCCACCATGTAAGGATGGTTGTCGGGGTCTTCAAAGAGCTTCAGATTCGGGAGGAGATCGGAAGGAACAAAGGCGAAGATTTCATCTCCTGCCGTGTAGTCCTTTCCATTAATGTTCGCCGTGTCCGGAGAATCCAGGAAAACATGGAGCATGCCGTCATTGGCGCCAATGGCCACAAAACGGTAGTCCAGGCTTCCGGTTGTTTCATCCAGGTAGTCGATAATCCTCGGTTCCGAATGGATCATGTCCCCCAGGATCCAGCTTCGTTTTGCCACCGGTTCCCCAACATGCCCGGTGAGCGTGCTGGCATCGTACGTATACCCATACATGAAGTTGATAATCTTGTAGCGGTCTTCGTCAGTGGTTACGTTGAGATCCGTATTGCTGACATTGGTGCTGTTAAAGGCCTCCAATGCACTGCCGCTATAAGTGTAGATATCGCGGTTGTAGTAGGTGCCAAGATCGAAGGCATCATTCACTCTCGTCTTGAGACGACCGCCGGCACCCCCTTTATCCACTTCCCCGCCGTCCGTGGTGTCTGACCAGTAGGACTGGGAACTGGTCTTGAAAGACCCGTCACAATTACCGGCAATAGCCCCGCTTTCATCAACAACGGTCCACTCGGGATCTGTTCTGCTGCAGTCCGTCCTGGTCTGGTAGTCCAATCCGTATTTTTTCAGATTTCCCTGCCAGTAGCCGTTAACGACGGGCTTAAAAAAGGCCATATAGAGCTTGTCGCCGCTCTGGGTTCTGTTGGCCTCGTCCACCGAGACCACAGGGGCGGTAAAGGCCACCGAAGCGGACATGGAAAGTCCCAGGCTGTAAAAGGCGTTTACCAGCTCTGTCTGATCATTGGCGGTTATGCCTATGCCACAGCCATCTTCGGCCGTATTCTGTAAGAGGGGGCTCTCCAGGCCAAATCCGATGGTATGTGTTATTACATTGTAATCAGGGTCATTCCCTGTGGTGTCCTGGCTCTCCACACATTTTCCCCGGGCCATCCACCGGGCAACATCATCTGCGTAGTCGGGATCCGTAGTCTGGATAGGATCACCTGTCCAGGTATCGCCATCTTTATAGTCACTGCTGGTAAAAACAGGGTCAGGGTTGCTGTTTTTGTCTATCCTGTTCCAGACATCATCCCCGGATGGGAAACCGTCGGTCATAACAACCTCGTAGTTTTCACTGCATTCGCTTGTGCTGGAATGGGTTGAAAGATAATCGTGGATCCAATCATAGGTCTCCTGCATGGCTTCACCCATAGGGGTGCCGCCTCCTGCGCTCAGCGTATCAATGCCGGCTATAACGGCATCTGCCCCTGCATCAAGATCTCTCACCAAGGAGATCCCGTTCCCGGACCATTTTACCAGACCCCAATTGATCGTGTCCCGAGTCTCGTTCACGACGATCTTCATGGCATCCTGGGCCGTCTCAAGACGAGACCGTATCTTGTACCCAACACCATCTGTCCCGTTGCAGCAAGTGAATGTGCCCGATGCTGCAGGTGCACTTGCCGAGTCTTGAGCGGTCCACTTGATTTTTGTAATCTTGAAGCCTAAATCATTCCCATTGTAGTTATTGTTACCATGAGGGGAAACATAGAATTTGACATAGATCTTGGTTACATTTGTCACATCATATTCACCGCTCCACTCATGGGTTTCATTGCACCCATAGATTTTTCCCTCAGGTGTCTCGTGAACTCCTGAGGTGAGTTGGTGCAAGACATTGCCATCCTGGTCAACAAGATAGACACCACAATCATTCGAGTCATGCCCGGTGTTTAAATACGTACAACTGCCTAAATACCTGTTTTCAACGTCAAGTCTTCTGAAATATATCTTAAGACTCCTCCGTCCGGAAAACTCGGTAAGATCTATGGTACCGCAATTCTCATCCCTGTTATCTGAGTAGTCACTATAGTACTGCGCATTTTTGATGGCACCTATGCCAACGGTTTTCCACACGCGAGCGCCAGGCTGGTAGCAGAGATACCTCCAAGCTTCACTTCCACAAGGGGTATTTCCATGGAGATCTTCTATCAATTTGATAAAACTCAGGTAATTTCCGGTGACAAATGCGTAAATTCTTTCATCACCGGAAGAAGAAACAGCATTACTTGGATTATCTGTCAGGGTATACCAGGTACCGGTTTCAAAAAGCCCGGAGAAATAGATACCCGGTGAATGTAAATAACCAAGAAAACCATAGTCCTTTGCTACTCCTGTTCTGGGATCTGTCCTTTCATCGGTGAGCAGGATATCCTGATGGTTTTCGAGTTGATGACCTGCAATATCACTGTTTGTATAGCCAGCAGTATCTGGCTTGTTAATAACATGAAGACTTGCCTCGGTTGGGTACACAACATATACCTTACCGTCAACAGTAACGGTCTCTATATTATTGTTCTCTTCAGGGTTATCCCAATCGGTAACCTCCCAGCCCGTATCTATGATTCCACCTGTGACCCATTTCTGCCTTCTGTTTGAACCGGTATAGACAGGGTCTCCAGTGGCGGCATATTGGGTCACGCCGTCAGCACCGGTAATTACTGCATAGCCGGTGTAGGCGCTTACCAGATATATTTTATCCTTATCCCATAACTTTCCTGCCGTTTTATCAGCATCCCAATCATTAAGGTCTTTATCGTCATGCCCATATCCGGCGCTTATAGCCCACTCAAAGAATGCCGCATAATCTATATTGGGATCGTAAACCGGCCAATCCATGGAACCGGATACATCAATAACCAGCATGGCATTGTTCTTGACCGATGACCGGTACACATCGGTATCATCGGCAGAAGCGACCGTCATGGTCACGAAGAACATGCCTAGCAGCATGATGAGTATTCGATTGAGTCCAGTGCGTTTCATTGGAGTTCCCTCCTTCAGGTTAGTGCCGTTGCTGAAGCGTTCCTATTCGGCCCTGGGGCCGATCTTGTAATACCGGGATGCCACATTGATTCGGCCCCCCGTTGTGTCAATGTCGTAGTCATATCTGCTGAAATGGATCACGGAATATCCCGAGGGCGGCAGGAAATAGCCCAGATAATCAAGGGTGAAACTGTAGGCTGTTCCGGCCACCACATGGGGGATGGGCGCGGGCAGGGGATTGCCGTTCGTCTGACCCGTCTGATCCGCCAGCTGCCCGGCGGTGTTGATCTGGATGACCGGATAATTTCCCCGCCCAACTTCAGCGGCTTCCCGGTTCAGCCCGCCCTCGCCGATAAAGAAGTTCTGCTTGTAGGGGATCTCATTTCCGGCGATCTGGATATCGGTAGTGGATGTACGGCTGGCCATGATGCCGATCAGGGTCAAAACTACGAGGATCATCAGGGCGACCACCATCACACTCCCCTGTTCTCGTTGGGATCCGTTCAGTAAGTAGTTCATGTTTCTTTCTCTCTCCAAATTTATAGCCGCTTGATGCACGAAAGATGAACCCGATGGGTGTTATTTCCCTTGGTCCAGGTGACGATAATGGTTATGGTCTTGGTATCCGTAATCGGAGTGTTGTCGGCCACGTTCCAGACCCGGTGATAGATGCCGCTACCGGCAACACCTTCTTCATTCACATTGAGTTCTTCGTGGTCCTTTGTCACAAGCGAAAGGAGGTTGGTATTGTTCCCCGCCTGGGTGTCCACCAGGTCAGCGTCCGTAGCGTAATCCCTCCCCAGGAGATCTTCCATTTTCTGCTCGGCCAGGGTCAGAGCGGTCGTCGTATTGTTGCTGAAATAATTCCCCTGAATCGCGGAGACCTGCATCTTTGCCACGGCCAGAAGGCCTATGGTGAGGATGGTGATGGCGACGAGCACCTCAATCAGGGTAAAACCCTGCCGGTGGATCTGGTTTTTCTTCACTTTTCGCAGTGGCTGTGTCTTTTTCATTTTATAATCCGACATTTCTGGTTTTGACCAGGGCCGTGAGAAGCTTTCTCCGGTAGCCATCGCCGGGCGTTATGGCCTGGTCTCCCATGGTGTAGGTTTTGGTATTCGTGTAGCCCCGGTTGATACGGTCGGACCTGGCCAGGAGACATATCTGGACGGCCCGCACGTCTGCCCATTGAGCCGGATTATCAACAGTGCTTCCATTCGCCAGGACATACTGGAGTTGGAGGTTGTCCACGTTTTCAGCAACGATCTGGAAGCCGTTATCATTTCCGAGGTTTTGCCGGAGGAGGCTCGGATGAGTGGCGTCTTCATTGACCTTGTAAATGATGACATCTGCACGGTAGACCCGGTCCCCGTTGCCGTAATTTTCCTGCAAAGGATTGGTGAAAGTCACCACGTTGCCAGCTTTCGATTGGACCTGGAAGATCTCCGCCCTGCTCAGGTCGCTCTTGACGAGGAGCCCAAATTTATAGGTGGAAGCATCAAGATTCAGGTCAAAGGGGCTGAGAGTCAGGGTGGTGTTCGTCACCGGGTCCCCGGAAGCAAGTTGACGGCTGTCGGCCGGGTCATTACTCGCCTTGATGATCACCAGCACATCTGTATTATTCTTGACGCCATTTCCATTGACACTGTCATTGTTTCTCCCGTAGATCAGGGGGCGAATGACCTCATTAGTGCCGGGAACGGTGGTGTCCCAGCTAATATTGGTGTACGTGCGGGAATCAAAGTTTGTTATGAACCCCGCCATCTGAATATCCCGGCTCATGACATACATGCCTCCCCGGAGATTCTGCTGCATGGCGGTGACCTGGTCCTGAATGATGAAAGAGTCTTGCTGGGACTTAAAGGTCCCGTAAATTGCTCCCATGACCATCAGGCTGATCACCATGGCGATAAGCAGTTCTATAAGGGTAAACCCATGATTCTGTGTTTTCTTTTCCTGTATAACTCGTATCCTCATTGTCCCCTTAATCCCAGGCCGTCCCATCCCACTTCTTTAATTGAATCACCCCGCTCGCCAGCGCACCCGCCCCATAGGAAGCATTCTCGCTATTCTGCAGGTAAACGTATCCGCCGGCAGAACTGTTGATCATGCCACGGGAATTAAACACGACCGTATCAGCGGCAAAAGTGATCTCGTTGCCGAACCCGGTGCCAATGGCGGCTGTTGCCGTGCCATGACCGAAATCAACACCACTCCCGTAGTCGGAAAGATCAACTTCTCTCGCAGTATCATCACCTCCCATAGCGGACGGGCCGTCCCACACATTATTTGCTCCGTCATCGGAACAAATAAAATACCTGCCTGGCGAAACGCTAGGATCAAATACTATGGCCCATTCACTATTATTCTTAATTGCCTGCATCTTGGTCGCCTGCATTTGTGAAAAAAGATCGCTTGCGGCGGACCTCAGACGGTAGCCGGGCAGCCACTTGGAAAACGCAGGGATGGCAATAGAAGCCAGTATGGCCATCACCACAAAAACAAAAAGAAGTTCGATTAAGGTAAAAGCATCTTGTCTTCGCATGGTCTTATCCTGACACTCTAGTAAGGTTTTTTGCGTACGAAAGAAAATGTTGGTTTCTGAATTATGCAAAATAAATGCCAGCTCTTTCGAAAACCCAATTGAATAAGAGCGATACATAGTAGCTCTTTGTTATTGTTGAATAAAATAAAAGAGAAACAAAAGCATTCATAAAAAGGCCCTCAAGCGATCTGTAAAACAATTTATCGATCGTAAAAAAAACTAACAGCTTCGCCCCTTCCGTCTTATTGATTCCTGCTCGACCTAGGTTCGTCCTTTCCCCGGTCATGTACCTTGCTGAATTCCAGGGTGAGGGTGTACTCCGGCATACCCTCACCGTACGGACGGAGATAAATGTCTCCAGACGCCTTGTTCTCGATACTTTGGGCTCTCTCGAAAGCCTCGGCGGCCTCCTCTTGCATGCCTTTTTTCGCGTAGACATAGGCAAGGTTCCGGTAAACGACCCTATCATAAGAGGTGGGAGCACCACTCTCTTGACCGGCCCGCTGAAAATAGAGAAGGGCCCGGTCATAATCCTCCTGGCCGCAAAAGAGGATGCCGAGGTTGTTGTTGGCCTGTTTGTCGAAGGGTGAAAGCTGCAACGCCATAAAGAAGTCCTGTTTCGCCAAGCCGTAATCCTTCTGCTCAAAGTATGCAAGCCCACGATTGTTGTATGCCTCCACATGATCAGGCACGAGGCGGATGGCCTCGGTGAGCGCTGCCGCCGCTTGGTCCAATTCCCCCTGCTTCAGCAGGGCCGTGCCTTGATGAAACCAATAATTCCCGTCTCCCGCAAGGCACAGGCCTGGAAAAAGCGCCAGGAAAAGCAAAGGCATTGCAATACCAGGTAACCATTTTTTCAATACATTTCTCTTCATGGCAAACCCCTATAATGTTTTATTCATCAATAAATCCGTGAACAAATCAGCTATTCTTTCTCTTTCTTGAAGTCCGATAGTTCCTTGAGAGCTTTATCGGCAGAGAAGGTTGCTAACTTGAGAGCTCTTTGGGGCAGGATAGAGAGTGGTGTGAAAAATGGTTGTAATGGATAGAAATACATGCTAAAATTATTATATTACAGACAATAAACACCTTAACCTGTGTTGTTCCCTTGTTCAAAGAGGCAAAGAGGACGAGATGAGTAACCGGCCTGCAAAGATCCTGGCAGCCAGAACGGAAGGCCTGAGAGGCTTCACTCTTCTTGAGGTGCTCATGGCGCTTTTGGTCCTCAGTATCATTGCGGCGTTTGCCATTCCCGCCTTTTCCACCTGGCTGCCGGACTATCGGCTGAAGGGTGCAGCCAGGGAGCTCTTCTCCAATTTCCAACTGGGAAAGATAGCCGCCACCAAAAATGGAACCTACAGCACAATCTGCTTCAATCAGACCATTGGGTCAAAAACCTATTCCTATGTTGTCTTTGCTGATGCCAACAATAACCTGGAACATGATCCCGGTGAGCAGCTTCTTGTCCGGCGGCTCTGGGGTGAAGGCGACCAGTACCAGGGCGTCTCTTTTGATCCCTCAAAGGGAGGGGGAGACGGCCTGACATTTCCCAACAATGACGATGGGATACCCGCCATAGCGTTTCAGCCCAGCGGCATCCCAACAAGCAATTCGGGCGGCTTAGGCATGGGAACCGTCTATCTCAGGAACACGAAAGGGAAGGAGATAAAACTGGTTCTCTCATCTGCCGGAAACGTCCGTATCGAATAACCAACCACGGGAGCAACAAAGAGGCATGCCCAATATAGGAAAAAAGAGGGAAGGCGGGAGATGGCGGTCCAGCCATGGTTTTACCCTGGTGGAGCTCCTCATTGCCGTGGCAATAGCCGGTATTGTCATGGGAGGCATCTATTCCGTTTTTCTCTCCCAGCAGAGTTCCTACGAGGCCCAGGCCCAGGTGACCGCCCTTGAGCAGAAGGTGCGAGCGGCCATGTATTTCATGCAACGGGATATTTCCATGGCGGGATGCGACCCAACGGGTAACGCAAACGCCGGAATTTTGACGGCCGGTTCCCATTCCATCAGACTCACGGAAGACCTGAACAGCAATGGCGATTCCACTGAGTACAATGAGGATGTTACGTATGATCTCTATACCACGGGGGGCATACAGAAGCTGGGAAGAAAGAGCCCTTTTACGGCGTCAAACCAACCCGTCGTGGAGGACGTGGATGCGCTGGATTTCCTCTATTTTGACGCGGCAGGAAACGTGTTACCCACCCCGGTGTCGGACCCCTCGAGGATCAGGTCGGTACAGATAACGCTGGTTGTCAGGGGAGAAAAAACAGACCGCCATTTTTCAAACACCACGATTTATCGAAATCAGGCAGGAACATCCATATTCGGCCCGGCCAATGACCACTTTCGGCGCAGGCTCCTGACGGCCGAAGTGATGTGCCGTAATCTGGTTTTTTGACAAAAAAGAAGGCAGGAAAATGGAATACGATCGACAAATTGACATACTGGGGAACGAAAAACAGAAAGGGTTCACCCTGCTGGAAGTGATAATTGCCATTTCAATCCTGACGGTCGGCATCCTGGCCATGGCCTCCTTGCAGGGGTCTGCGATTATAGCCAACGCGAGCGCAACGGATATAACCGACGCGACCACCCTGGCATCCGACCGGCTGGAAAAACTGGCCTCGCTCGCATACGACGACACGGACCTCAATGACACGGATGGTGATGGTGCAACGGGTCTCATTGATACGGGCTTTGACAGCGATCCACTCACTGTGAATGACGCTGATTACGGCATAATCCAACAGACTGCGAGAGGGAAAACTTATTCCGTGTACTGGAATATCGCAGAGGACGATCCAAAGGTGGGAACCAAGATGATCCAGGTAATTGTGGCCTGGGAAGATCATGGGAGAGCGAAACAGCTCGCGTTGCGGCACATAAAGCCTCATATATGAAACCAGCTGACAGTTCACGGTTCACGGTTTACGGTTGAAGAGGCAGAAGGTTGATGAAATCTGCATTGAGCAACACAGGTTTTGATAGTATCTGCTCAACAAAGAAGAGCAGGACTCTTGTGACAGCAATAGTGGAGAAGAATATGAAAGCATCGGGCGGGTTTGCAGACAGGGAGAATGGATCTGTTCTGGTGGTGGCACTGGTAGTCCTTGCGCTTCTCACCATTATCGGGATAGCCGCCACCCAAATGAGTGAATCTGAGCTGGGGATGGCGGCAAACTGGAGATTCCAGAAGCAGGCCTTCTATGCGGCGGAATCGGCAAACGGCTATGTGGCGCGCAGTCCGGAACTCTATGACAATGAAAATATGTCGGCATCCACGCCCAAGACCTTTTCCTCTCCTGCGGGGCTTCTGGGAAACAGGCAGTCTTTTGATGGGACAGTCGAGTATCTGGGCGCTTCAGCGGTGCCCAGGGGGTCAGGCTTTGAAACGGGTCAATTCAAGGCCCACCGCTATAAGATGCAATGCAATGGACATGGACCGTCCGGCGCAAAGGCGACTATCGAGATAGGCTTTTACCGTCTCGGCTATTAAAGTGTTTCGAACCAATTTGCATTCAAGAAGGGCAAAAAACTTTTGAGATCACCTGAAATATCAAATTCCAAAATCCCAATGTCAAATCAATGTCAAATATCAAATGACCAAATGAAAGCCACGTTCGCATCGCGGTGCGTTGCTCTTTCGCCCGTTCCCAGAGCAAAGAGACAGGCGGGATACGGTTTGTCATTGAGGCATTTGGATTTCATTTGACATTTGGGCTTTGGCATTTGGCATTTCCGGCTTATCCGGGTTAGGCATTGAGAAAGACGATGATGGGAAACCAGAAGCGAAAATGGCACGGCTGGCTGACGGGGGTAGTGATGCTCTCCTTGCTGGCGATGCTGTGTGCGCGGGGCCTGGCAGATGACACCTGCCTGGTGGCCTTTTCAGGCCCGGGCGCGGGTTGGAGCAGCCTTACGGCACCGGTTATTCCGCCGGAAAAGACCCTCAGTGCCAATCGCGTCTACCTGGGGCTCTTTCGCGCCACGGCCGGGCCGGTGTGGGAAGGAGATGTGGCCAGGTTTGGACTTTCCGCCGACAACGTGATTGTGGACAAGAACGGCGATCCTGCCCTGGATTCTACTGATGCCCTCGAAGGTGGAGCGGTTCCCTTCTGGTCGGCCAAGGATTGGGCCGGTCCTTCTGATAAGCCCAATTACATC
>Ga0114931_10006111_pt1 | contig 14839 bp, 13 predicted proteins | sample 2SBtaG_FD_89579 | JGI IMG/M metagenome (GOLD analysis project Ga0114931, IMG submission 89579) | Deep subsurface microbial communities from Kolumbo volcano to uncover new lineages of life (NeLLi) - 2SBTROV14_V59a metaG | ecosystem: Environmental > Aquatic > Marine > Volcanic | place: Kolumbo...
GTGTCGGATGCGCTTGCATATGTCCTTCGGCGTTCGCTATCGCTCACACCTACGGTCATACGCCCGCGCCTACGCCTACCGGGGACTACGCGCCCTCGCTTCGCTCTCCATGGCGCGCAGCGCCTGCTTGGCTGAATGCTCGGCATCGCGCTGGGCAAGGGCGTGCAGAAAGTATGGAAGAGACCACAGAGGAGGCAGGGATTCCTGCACTTTTCAGCCCTTATATTCGCCTCTGTGTCCTCTGTAGTGTATCGTCCAATCCGCTATCCACGAAGCCCAATAGTGGCAGGGCTGGAGGCGTCATCGCGGGTTTGTATAGGTTCATGAAATGAATGATTGCGGTTGCGCGATTGAAGTCAGGGATCTCTCCCAGACCCGGGTGTTGATCTGGCTACTAGCCATCAACGCCGGCATGTTCGTCGTCGAGCTGGCGCTGGGCTGGTACGCCCAGTCCAGTGGGCTGATCGCCGATTCGGTGGACATGCTCGCCGATGCGGTGGTCTACGGTATCGGCCTCTACGCGGTGGGCAAGGCGACCGAGCGCAAGGCCCACGCCGCCCTCATCAGCGCTGGGTTCCAGGCCCTGCTCGGGGCACTGATCCTGCTCGACATCCTACGCCGGGCCTGGTTCGGCAGCGAACCGTTGTCCCTGCTGATGATGGTGGTGGGGCTGGCCGCCCTGCTGGCCAACGGCGTCTGCCTGATGCTCATCCAGCGCCACAAGGATGGCGAGGTCCATATGCGCGCCAGCTGGATCTTCTCCAAGAACGACGTCATCGCCAACCTGGGCGTGATCCTGGGCGGCGGCCTGGTGTGGCTGAGCGGTAGCCGCTGGCCGGACCTGGTCATCGGCACCCTGATCGCCCTGCTGATCCTCCGCGGTGCCCGCCACATCGTCCGCGACGCCCGCCGGGAACTCTCCGGCAAGGGCCGTTCCCGTTGTCCAGATGAGTGCTCAGGCTAGTTCCTCACACAGCGCAAGCCCACGCCCAGCATCCTTGCATTTCGCTCCAGGCAGGCCTTCTGGCGCTCGGTGAGTGGCGGGTGGGCCTGCTTCGCCTTCTCCTGCATCAATTGGCGGTAGACCGCTTTGGGCCCGGCCGGAGGCGCGGCAGGGCCATCCTCTCCCTGCTTCGACAGGGCCTCGTGGAGTTCCTTCCTGCCGGGGTACTGGCCGCAGTCGAGTGAGACGCCCGCCATCCGGGACTGCCGCTGGAGACACGCCTCTCGCGTCATCAGTTCGGCCTCCGCCGCGGCCGGTGGCGGGGGGCTGGACGGGGTCGAGGTGGCCTCGCCGACAGGGGGTTTGCTCGCTGCCGCTGTTGGGACCGGCCTGGTGGGGGCGGCCTCCACCGGTGGCTCCCCGGCGTCTGCAACCGGTGCAGCGGCAGCCGCCGGGACTGGGGCTGTGCCCTTCCCCTCGTCACCAGCACCGCCTCCTGGCGCTCCTCCTTCCGTGCCGTCGTCTGCGGCCACAGCCTCTACCCCAGCGGCACCATCCCGTTCCCTGGCGAGGGGGTATCGCTCACAATGCAGCCCCACCCCGATCAGGTGGGCTTGTTTGGCCAGGCACTCCTCACGGGTCAGGATCTCATCCCCCTCGCCGGCTCCTCTTCCCGCCTGCCCCTTGTCCATAGGGCCATGGGAGCTGGCACAACCCCCCAGCAAGAGGGATATCGCCATCAACAGATAAGGTCTTCTCATAAGGGGGTTCGCCTATCGTTCTGGCCGGCAGTCATCGATGCCTGGCCTGGTTTGAACCTAGATCCCTCAGTTGATCGCTCCATTCTGAAACTAAGTGATTGATATAAAAAACACTCACTGCGATTTACCTTATCACCCATTGGGTGAATCACGCTACAGGGCAAATTGCACGCCTGCGGTGGCGCATGGCTGCGTCGCCTACATGGACGTAGGCGAGGGGCGTGAGCTGGGAGCGGCAAGCTTTACAACTCCTTGGAATAGACAGAAAATTGCCCCTGCATTTTATGCATACCGTCCATCCATGGACATAACAGAAAATTGCTCCTGCATTTTCTGCATACCGTCCATCCTTGGACATAATTAACTATTCCGCGTCGTTGCGCCTTGCCCTGCACCACCGCAAACGGACACTTTACCCTGTCCAACTGAGGATTCTAGGTTGAAAAAAATCAACCTTCGGGGCGCATGTGCGGAAACAGCAACACGTCCCGGATGGAGGGGGAGTCGGTCAGCAGCATCACCAGGCGGTCGATGCCGATGCCCTCCCCCGCGGTGGGCGGCATACCCTGCTCCAGGGCCCGCACATAGTCTTCGTCGAAGTGCATAGCCTCCTCGTCACCGGCATTCTTCTCCTCCACCTGCTTGCGGAAACGCTCGGCCTGGTCTTCGGCGTCGTTGAGTTCGGAGAAACCGTTGGCGATCTCGCGCCCGCCGACGAAGAACTCGAAGCGGTCGGTGACGAAGGGGTCGGCGTCATTGCGCCGCGCCAGGGGTGAGACCTCGGTGGGGTAGGCGGTGATGAAGGTGGGGTGCATCAGACGATGCTCCACGGTCTTTTCGAAGATCTCGACCTGTACCTTACCCAGGCCATAGCCCTCCTTGAGAGGGATCTCCAGGCGCTGGGCAATGCCCCGCGCCCGCTCCAGGTCGTCCAGATCCTGCTCGCTGATGTCTGCATTGAAGTGGAGGATCGACTGTTTGACCGTCATGCGCTGAAAGGGGCTGCCGAAGTCGTATGTCTCTCCCTGGTAGCCGACCTGGGTCGCTCCCAGGACCTCCTGGCAGAGGCCGCGCAGCATCTCTTCGGTGAGGTCCATCAGGTCGTTGAAATCGGCATAGGCCTGATAGAACTCCAGCATGGTGAATTCGGGGTTGTGGCGGGTGGAGAGCCCCTCGTTGCGAAAGTTGCGGTTGATCTCGTAGACCCGTTCGAAGCCACCCACCACCAGGCGCTTGAGGTAGAGTTCTGGGGCGATGCGCAGGAACAGGTCCATCTCAAGGGCGTTGTGGCGGGTGATGAAGGGGCGCGCCACCGCACCACCGGGGATGGCCTGCATCATCGGGGTCTCCACCTCCATGAACCCCCGATGGTCGAGGAAGCGGCGCAGGTACTGGATGACGCGGGTGCGGGTGCGGAAGGTCTGGCGGGTCGATTCGTTCATGATCAGGTCGACATAGCGCTGACGGTAGCGCAGTTCCTGATCGGTCATGCCATGAAACTTCTCCGGCAAGGGACGCAACGCCTTGGTCAGCAGCCGGATGTTGTCCACCTTGACCGAGAGTTCTCCGGTACGGGTCTTGAACAGCACCCCCTCGGCACCGATGATGTCGCCGATATCCCACTTCTTGAACTGGTTGTTGTAGACCCCCTCGGGGAGGCTGTCACGCTGTACGAACAGCTGCATGCGCCCGGACATGTCCTGCAGATGGGCGAAACTGGCCTTGCCCATGACCCGCCGGCTCATCATGCGCCCGGCGATACTGACCCGCAGCCCCAGGGCCTCGAGCTCCTGATCACTCTTGTCGTCATACTCCGCGTGCAGTTCCCCGGCCATGCAGTTGCGGCGGAAGTCGTTGGGGAAGGGGTTGCCGTTGGCGCGCAGCTGTTCGAGCTTTTCACGCCGCAGGGCTATGAGCTTGTTTTCGTCCGGTTGCTGATCGTTCACTTTATCTCCCAGTCACGGGTTCTTGTCGGGTCTCATGCCGGCCGGGCCAGGGTCGATCGAAGCGGATCGCGGCCAGGCCACGCCCACCAAGCCTCCAGATCACGTGTGGCGTGGCATGAGGTCTTCGGCGGCTTAAGCGCTTAGAGCCCGCTCTTGAGGCTCGCCTCGATGAACTGATCGAGGTCGCCGTCCAGCACCGCCTGGGTATTGCCGGTCTCCACGCCGGTGCGCAGATCCTTGATGCGCGAGGCGTCGAGCACATAGGAGCGGATCTGGCTGCCCCAGCCAATATCGGACTTGCTCTCTTCCAGGGCCTGTTGATCGGCCGTGCGTTTCTTCATCTCCAGTTCGTAGAGCTTGGCCTTGAGCTGCTTCCAGGCCTGATCACGATTCTTGTGCTGGGAACGGTCGTTCTGGCACTGCACCACGATGCCGGTCGGGAGGTGCGTCAGACGCACTGCCGAGTCGGTCTTGTTGACGTGCTGGCCGCCCGCCCCGGAGGCGCGGTAGGTATCGGTGCGCACGTCGGCGGGGTTGATCTCGATCTCCACCGAGTCGTCGATCTCGGGCGAGACGAAGACTGCGGCAAAGGAGGTGTGGCGGCGGTTGCCGGAATCGAACGGCGATTTGCGCACCAGCCAGTGCACCCCAGTCTCGGTGCGCAGCCAGCCGAAGGCGTAGTCCCCCTCGAAGCGAACGGTGGCCGACTTGATGCCCGCCACCTCGCCCGCCGAGACCTCCATCAGCTCGGTCTTGAAACCGTGTTGCTCACCCCAGCGCAGATACATGCGCAGCAGCATCTCGGCCCAGTCCTGGGCCTCGGTACCACCGGAGCCGGCCTGGATATCGAGGAAGGCGTTGTTGGCGTCCATCTCGCCTGAGAACATGCGGCGGAACTCCAGCCCCGCCACCTGCTTTTCATAGCCGGCGAGGTCTTGTTCGATGGCGGTCACCGCCGCCTCGTCACCCTCCTCCACTGCCATTTCCAGCAGTTCGGCGGCGTCGTCGAGGCCACTGAACAATTCACCGAGGGTGAGTACCACCGCTTCCAGGCCGGCACGCTCCCGCCCCAGGGCCTGGGCCTTCTCCGGATCGTTCCAGATGGCGGGATTTTCCAGTTCCCGCAGGACCTCGGTCAACCGCTCCTGTTTGCCCTCGTAGTCAAAGATACCCCCTCAAGGACTGGGCGCGTCCTTGGAGATCGTGGATCTGCTGGGTGATCGGATTGATGTCTTGCATGGCAGGGGCCTGGGTGAAAAAGAGCCGAATTCTACACCGAAAAGCACACTGACCCCAAGGCGTCGGCAGCCCGATCCAGGTTGAATCAGGAACGGGGGGTGGAAAAGGAGTGGGGGAACTTGTGGAACAGGTCGTTCTTGAAATGACCCAGGGTCTTTCTCAGGCGACCCTTCAGGGATTTGTCCAGGGGGCCTCCCCGGTGCTGGAGCAATTCGGCCGGAACACCCTGGCTGAGCCACTCCTTGTAGGAACCGAGTACCGCCTCGTCCCAGCTGGTGGGTGGTTTGAGAAAGCGGGTCTCGCGGTAGAGCACCTCCACCGGCACCTTCTTGTGGTAGCCCGCCTGTACCAGGCTTGTCATCAGGATCTGTTCCGCCTCCCGGAGGTAGCCCTTGGTGGTCTCGGCCTCTTCGGCGAAGATGGTGGCGACTGCCTTGCCGCTGAGGCCCATCTCGAAGCGGAAGAGAAAGCGCTTGCGCAGGCCGTCCGGCAGTCTGCGGATCTGCTCCACCAGTAGCATGGACCAGCACTTCTCCTCGTCCAGCCCCTTGGGCAGATAGTCGCGATGGCTGTTGTCGATGGCGTACTTCTGGTCACCGATGACCGGGCAGACGAGGTTCTTGAAGAAGGCGAACTTCAGATCCTTGCTGCTTCCGCATTTATCTCGGGAGTTCACCAACCGTGCCCAGGCCGAGAGATAGGCCTGCCGACCCGCCTCACCATTGCCACACTGCCTGACGATGAAGCGGTAGACCCGCCCCCGATAACGTTCATAGAATGGCTGGAAGGCGCACTCCTCACCCCGTAACAACTGGCTGAGCAGCGTATTGGTATCGAATCGTCTTTCAGTCACTGGTGTAACCTCAATGGGTGACGGCAGCCAACCTGCGGGGCTGGAGGTGAATCCTGAAAAGATATGCGGACGCCATCTCGATCGAACAACCCGATAATCGCTGCGTTGAGGCATCCCGCGCCCAGCGCGATTTCACATCCTGGTGGAGCGCTATGCTGGATTCTTATTCAAGAATCACTGTTTACCACACTTTCCTTACTATGACATCATCTATAGCCATTTCATATCGTCAGAGGCCGGCGATATAGCCCGTATATCCTGCATATTTTCTGATAATTTATTTAAGTTCATATGATATCTTTTTGTATAAATGATATTTTTTACCTATATGTCGCTTTTTAGCCTCGGCATGGAGGCGAACTCTGCCTGACGCCGCTCCCAGCATGCGGATCTCGGTCGTCATCCCTACCCATAACCGGGCCCACTGCTTGTCCAGGGCACTGGACTCGGTGCTCGCCCAGACCCGTCCAGCGGATGAGATCATCGTCGTCGACGACGGATCCCGGGACCCTACCGCCGAGCTGCTGCGTCACGCCTACCCCCAGTGCCGCTACCTCCAGCAGGAGAACCGGGGGGTCAGCAGCGCCCGCAATCTGGGCGTCCGGCAGGCCCGTGGCGACTGGATCGCCCTGCTCGATTCCGACGACAGCTGGCTGCCCCACAAGCTGGAGCGCCAGTGCCAGGGGCTGCAGGAGCAGCCTTCCTACCGGATCTGCCACAGCGACGAGATCTGGATCCGCCGGGGGGTGCGCGTCAACCCCATGAAGAAACACGCCAAGGGCGGGGGCTGGATCTTCCAACGCTGTCTGCCGGGGTGCGTCATCTCGCCCTCCGCGGTACTGCTCAGACGCGACCTGCTGGAGACGCTGGGTGGCTTCGACGAGGCCCTGCCGGCCTGCGAGGACTACGACCTGTGGCTGCGCATCTGTGCCTGCGAGCCGGTCCTCTACATCGACCAGCCCCTGATCACCAAGTACGGTGGCCATGCGGATCAGCTCTCACGCAGATACTGGGGTATGGACCGGTTCCGGGTGCAGGCGTTGGAGAAGATCATCCGAACCCCGGAACTCCCGGCCCGGGACCGCGAGGCCGCCTGCGCCATGCTGGCGCACAAGGCCGCCATCCTGGCCCAGGGGGCGCTGCGCCGGGGCCACCGGCAGCGCGCCCGCTACTACCAGGAACTGCAGAGGCGCTATGCGCCGAACCCGGGATCCGGGTGATGGTGGACGGGGTGACTATCCTGGTGGCCCTGCCCGCCGAGGCCCGGCCGCTGCGGCGCCGTTTCGCGCTGCAGCGCCGCCAGCCCGACGGCCGGATCCCCCTCTACCTGGGCGGACGGCTCGCCCTGGCGATCTGCGGTCCGGGCGCCGGGGCCGCTACCGCGGCGGTCGCCTACCTCCAGGGGCTCGGCCTCTGGTCGGACCCCGCCTGGCTCAACATCGGCATCGCCGGCCACGCCGACCTGCCCCTGGGCAGCGTCCGGCTGGTCAAGCGGGTCAGCTGCGCCACCAGCGGGTGCGGCTGGCGCCTGTACCCCCCCCACCTGGGAGGGGTCCCTCATGGCCAGGTACGCACCTTGAGCCGGCCCGGCAGCCACTATCATCAGGGCTGGCTGTATGACATGGAGGCGGCTGGGCTGCTCGCCGGCGGGGAGATCCCGCCGACGAGGATCCAGCTCCTGAAGGTGGTTTCGGACAATCGGCGCCACTCGACCCGGGCGATCAATGCCCGGCTGGTGGAGGAACTGATCGGCGCCCAGCTACAACCCATCGAACGCCTGGTTGAATGGATGTTAGAATAATATGGATATTCCTGATGTTATATCGATTACCTTAGGTATTTACTTACATGCAGTCCAAGCCAGCCCGCAAGCTGTTGGTCACCGGCGCCAGCCGTGGCATAGGGGCCGCGATCACCCGGCGGCTGCTGTACGACGGTTTTCAAGTGGTCGGTATTGGCCGTGACTTCTCCGCCTGGGATCCACTGCCCGCGGGCCTGCAGGTCATCCAACTGGATCTCTCGGATCTGCCGGGACTGCCCCGGCGGTTGGGGGAGATCGCCCGCGCCCAGCCGGATCTGGACGGCCTGATACTGAATGCCGGTTACGGGCGCTTCGGCTCCCTCGAGGAGTTCTCCTACGCCCAGATCCAGCGCATGGTGGATACCAACCTGACCCAGCACATCTTCCTGGCCCGCGCCCTGCTGCCCCAGCTCAAGCGGCGACCAGGCGGCGACCTGATCATCATCGGCTCGGAGGCGGCCCTCGCCGGCGGCCGCCGGGGGGCGGTCTATGCCGCCTGTAAGTTCGGTCTGCGCGGCCTGGCCCAGTCCCTGCGGGCGGAGTGCAGCGGCAGCGGCCTGCGTGTCTGCCTGATCAACCCGGGTATGGTGGAGAGCGGCTTCTTCGACACCCTGGGCTTCGCCCCGGGGGAGGCGCCGCAGCAACATCTGCGCCCGGAGGATATCGCCAGCACGGTGGCCATGGTGCTGCAGGCCCCTCCAGGGACCGTGTACGACGAGATCAACCTGAACCCGCTGCAACGGGTGGTGCGCTTCAAGGGCCCATGAGCTTCCGTTTCGACCCCATCGCCATCGTCCACTCCTGCTTCAAGGAGAAGTTCGGTATCCCCCGCCAGGCCGGCCTGATCCCGGAGGCGCGGGGCAGCCTGGAGGTCCTGCCGCCCTACGACCGCCCCGAGGCCTTTCGGGAGCTCGAGGGCTACTCCCACCTCTGGCTGCTCTGGGTCTTCGATGCCCTGCAACCAGAGCTGGAGACCACTGCCCCCGGCTGGCGCCCGACGGTGCGGCCGCCGCGCCTGGGCGGCAACCGGCGGGTCGGGGTGTTCGCCTCCCGCAGCCCGTTTCGCCCCAACCCCATCGGCCTCTCCCTGGTACGGTTGCTGGCCATCGACTACGCAACCCCCGGGATCAGCCTGCAACTGCAGGGGCTGGACCTGCTGGAGGGGACGCCAGTGCTGGACATCAAACCCTACCTGCCCTATGCAGACCGGGCGGCGGAGGCCCGCGCCGGCTTCGCCCCCGAGGCCCCAAGGCAGACCCTGGAGGTCTGTTTCTCGCCCAGGGTGGAGGCCTATCTGGAGCGGCAGGGAACGGACTGGGGCGGCCACCTGCGGCGCCTGATCGGGCAGATCCTGAGCCAGGATCCCCGCCCCGCCTATCTGCATCGGAACCCGACCCGCCAGGCCTTCGGCATGCGCCTCTACGACCTCGACATCCACTGGCGCTGCCACCCTGGCCAGGCCCTGGTTACTGCCATCGAACCCCATGCCGGAGTGGCCCGGCGGGAGTTGCGGCCCCATGACTGAACTCTTCCCCTGGTTGAAAACCCTGCATGTCACCACCGTGGTCATCACCGGCGTCCTGTTTCTGATGCGCTATCGCTGGATGCTGCAGGGACGCCTGGCGCTGCAGGGCTGCTGGGTCCCTGTCCTGCCCCATGTCAATGACGCGATCCTGCTGTTCAGCGGTCTCGCCATGGCCCGCCTGATCGGCCAGTACCCCCTGGTGGATGGCTGGCTGAGCGCCAAGCTGGTGGGCCTGCTCTGTTGGCAGCATCGCCCTCAAGCGCGGCCCCAACCGGCGGCTGCGGCTCTGGTCCGGGGCCTTCGCCATCGGCTGTTATCTCTACATCGTCAGCAGCGCCATCAGCCACTCCCCCCATCCCCTCCCCACACCTGTTCCTCTCGGTCTTTTCCCCGGTCTGAACTCTCCCGGAAAAGCCATTGATTTCAGTCTGTAATAAAACTCGTCTGCCACTTTCGGTAAAACCGACAAACCGTTATCATCTGCCATGCGCCCGAGCCGGGACCCCACCACCTGCCGCCCCGGCCCCTGTCGGGGTGTGGCAATGGGCAGCTGCATAGAGGGTGACCCGCGCGCGCCCGACAATTGAGCCTGCATCCAACGCTGGTGTGCAACCGACGAGGGTCTTCAAGACACTCCATGTTTCAGGGCCGGCGATGATCCCGCAGGGTCCAGGCGGTGTTTCACCCGATAACCCATGAACAGCCATATCGACAGCATCAACGCCCGCAAAGCGGAACTGGTACAGGCCTTCCTCAATCAGGTGCCTGGACGGGTCTCCGCGATCGTGGAGAACTGGCAGCAACTGGTCCAGAGCGACTGGGACGGGCAACTACTGGGGTCACTGCTCGAGCGCCTGCAGACCCTCTCCGAGGCGGCGGCAAAATTTGGCGTGAGCCAGATCCACCAGAATAGCCAGTCCCTGGCCTCCCACCTGGGCCAATATGGTGGAGCTGGCAACAAACCCAAGCACGACGAGGTAGTGGCACTGGACGGGCTGGTGCATGCGTTTCGGGAGTTGGCCAACCAGGCCTGCCAGCAGCACCGCCCGCCCCCCCCTGGCACCGACCAGGCATCAGCACTCGCGGAGCAGCCTGAAGTGGGAGGTCGCCTGATCCTCCTGCTGGGCATAGAGGGTGACCTGGCGGCGGCCCTGAGCCATCACTTGCACAGCCAGGGTTTTCAGGTGAAGCGCCTGTCGAGTGCGGAGGCGGTATTCGAGCACCTGCAGCTGAATCCCGACGACCAGGGAGCCCTGATCAGCCACACCCGCTGGTTGTCGGAACTCTACCCCGGATCCAACGAGCCGGCCGGCAAGGGGACGTCCCGGGAGGGCGGGCTCTGGCACCGGGAGGGTGGGCGAGCGGGGATCCCGGTGATCTTCATTGCCGACGACAGCGACCTGCAGACCCGCCTGACGGTGATGCGCAGCGAGGCCAAGGCCTTCTACAGCCAACCCATCGACCCCTATCTGGTGGCCACCCGGATGCGGGAACTGACCGCCCCGGCGAACCAGACCCCCGACCGGGTCCTGATCGTCGACGACGACCCCTCCCAGGCCGACTTCGCCGCCGCCATCCTCGGCAAGGCCGGCTTCGAATGCCGCATCGTCACCGAGCCGCTCAAGGTCATGGACGCGCTGGCCGACTTCCGGCCTGATCTCGTCCTCATGGACCTCTACATGCCCGAGGCCAGCGGTACCGAGCTGACCCGGGTGATCCATGAGCAGAGCGAGTTCGTCGACACCCCCATCGTCTTCCTCTCCGGTGAGCAGGACCTGGACAAACAGCTCAAGGCCCTGAGCTTCGGCGGCGAGGATTTTCTCGCCAAACCGATCGGCCCGAAACACCTGATCAGCACGGTCACCAACCGCATCCAGCGCGCCCGTCAGCTCACCCACCGCCTGGGGGAGTTCAGCCGGGGCGACACGGCCACCGGCCTATTCACCCGCCACTACCTGCTGGAGCGCCTGGACGCACTGCTCTCGGCCGCCAGGACGGAGCGTCCGGAGAAACAGCAGGAGGTCTCGGCCATCTTCTACCTGGACGTGGACAATGCCGACGAGATCATCCACAGTGCGGGCATCGGCGGCATGGACGTGGTCCTGGCGGAGATCGGCCGCCATCTCAGCGGGCTGCTCAAGCCGCAAGACGTGCTCAGCCGGTTCGGTGACAACAGCCTGGGACTGCTGCTCTGCCGCCCCTCCCTGGACGCCCTGGAGGCGTTCGGTCAGCGGCTCTGCGAGGAGATCGCCGGCAAGATCTTGGAGGTGGACAACCACACCCTGGGGGTCACCCTGAGCATCGGCGCCTATCCCATCGGCCCGGACGACCAGGACAGCAACGCCCTCTGTTCCCGTGCCAGGCTGGCCAGCGAGGTGGCGCGCGAACAGGGCGGCAATCGAGTCTACCTGCAACGTCCCGAGCGCCAGCCGGTGGCCACCGAGGAGAGCGACACGGCCTTCAAACAGCTGCTCATCGAGGCCATCGAGAAGGACTACCTGGAGATCTACTTCCAGCCCATCGTGGCGCTCAAGGGCAACAGCGTCGCCCACTACCAGACCCTGCTGCGCCTGCAGGAGCCGGGGGGCAAGCTGCTCGCCGCCCGCGACTTCATCCCCAAGGCGGAACAGCTCGGCCTGATCAGCCGGGTCGACCAGTGGACCACCCGCACCGCCCTCGCGGTAATTAACCAGCTGCGCGCCCAGGGGGACCAGCTGCACCTCTTCATCTCCCAGTCCGGCGAGCTTATGGAGAACATGGAACGCCTCTCCTGGCTGCAGGAGAAACACCGCAAGGGGCTGATCCAGCCTGGCGAGCTGACCATCGAGTTCAGGATCGCCGAGGTGGCCAAGAACCTGAATTCCGCCAAGCCCTGTTTCGACATGCTGGGACGTATGGGGATCACCACCCTGCTGACCGGGGTGGACAATTCGAGGGAGGCCCAGCGTACCCTCAATTACCTGCCGGTCCACTACATCAAGCTCGACAGCGAACTCCTCCAGGGACCGCCGCCCCCCCTCAACGAGGCGATCTCCCTGGCCCATTCCCTGCACATCAAGGTCATCGCCCCCCAGGTCGAGGAGCCCAGGAGCATCGCCCGGCTCTGGAGCAGCGGTACCGACTTCGTGCAGGGGAACTTCGTACAGCGCCCGGAACACGGCCTGGCCTACGACTTCAACGAATCGATCCTGAACTAGTGCGACGCCTCCTCCCCGCACTCCTGCTCTGCACCGGCCTCACCGAGGGTGCGTCGCTCTATCCCCATCCCCAGCCGTACACCATCGAAGCCGGGGATCAGGCCCTCTCCTTCCGTCAACTGGAACAGCGCCTGGAACGGCTGGCGCCCCTGACCTACTCCTACAAGCCCGGGTTCTACAGCGACCCGGCCCATGGCGTCGCGCTCTGGGGTGGGCTGTACTGGGCCCCGGCCCTGAGCTATCTCGGCTACTCCGAGCTGGCCGGCTACCAGGAGCGAGCGCGCATCGCCCAGGTACAACAGCGCATCGAGGTATTGCGCCGGTTGAAGGCCCGACGGCGCTGCTTTCAGCAGTGACCCCGAAATGAGCGGGCATCCTTCGTCGCGGGCCGTGCGCAGCCAGGACTACACCTGGCACGAGCTGACCCGCATGGTGCTGGCCCACCGTCGCGAATTGGTGGCGGCCAACCTGATCGCCATCTGTGGCGCCATCGCCGCGGTCCCGGTACCCCTGCTGATCCCCCTGCTGGTGGACGAGGTCCTGCTGCACAAGCCGGGCCGCACGGTGGCGCTGATCGACAGCCTGTTCCCGGTCAGCTGGCACGGGCCGGTGCTCTACATCCTGACGGTGCTGCTGCTCACCGTGAGCCTGCGGCTGCTGGCGCTGATCCTGGGCGTGTGGCAGACCTGGCAGTTCACCCGCATCTCCAAGGATGTCATCTTCCATATCCGCCGCGACCTGCTGCTGCGCCTCGAGCGGATCTCCATGTCGGCCTACGAGACCCTCGGCAGCGGCACCGTCGCCTCCCACCTGGTCACCGACCTGGACACGGTGGACAACTTTGTCAGCGTCACCACCAGCAAGTTTCTGGTGGCGGTCCTGAGCATCCTCGGCACCGCCCTGGTGCTGCTCTGGATCAACTGGCCACTGGCCCTGTTCATCCTCTTTCTCAACCCCCTGGTGGTCTACTTCACCATGGTCTTCGGGCGCAAGGTGAAGCAACTGAAGAAGCGGGAGAACGCCGCCTTCCAGGCCTTTCAGGAGTCCCTGCAGGAGACCCTGGACGCCATCCAGCAGATCCGCGCCAGCAACCGGGAACGCCACTATATCCACCGCATCATCGACAAGGCGGAGCAGATCCGCCGTCACTCGACCGCCTTCACTTGGAAGAGCGACGCGGCCGCCCGCCTCTCCTTCGTCATCTTCCTGTTCGGCTTCGACCTGTTTCGCGCGGTCAGCATGTTCATGGTGCTCTGGTCCGGCCTAAGCATTGGCGAGATGCTCGGGGTGTTCGCCTATCTCTGGTTCATGATGGGCCCGATGCAGGAGGTCTTGGGCATCCAGTACGCCTACCAGGGGGCCCAGGCCGCCCTCGTCCGCATCAACCAGATGCTGCGGGTCGAGCTCGAACCGAGCTATCCCCATCTGCGCAACCCCTTCGCCCACAAGACCACCGTCTCGGTGCGCCTGGAGCACGTCAGCTTCGCCTATGGCGACGGCCCCCTGGTGCTCGACGACGTCTCGCTCGCTATCCCGGCGGGTGAGAAGGTCGCCTTCGTCGGCGCCAGTGGCGGGGGCAAGACCACCCTGGTGCAGATCCTGCTCGGGCTCTACCCCCCGCGCAGCGGGCGGGTACTGTTCGACGAAGTGCCGGTAGAGGAGATCGGTATGGACCTGGTGCGCGACCACGTGGCCACCGTGCTGCAACACCCCGCCCTGCTCAACGACAGCGTGCGAGTCAACCTCACCCTGGGACGGGAGGTGCCGGAGGAGCGGCTCTGGCAGGCCCTGGAAATCGCCCAGCTGCGCCCCACCATCGAGGCCATGGCGGAGGGGCTGGAGACCCTGATCGGCCGTTTCGGGGTGCGCCTCTCCGGGGGCCAGCGCCAGCGCCTCGCCATCGCCCGCATGGTCCTCACCGACCCCCGGGTGGTGATCCTCGACGAGGCCACCTCGGCCCTCGACACCGCCACCGAGAGCGAGCTGCACACCGCCCTGCAGGCCTTCCTCAAGGGCCGCACCACCATCATCATCGCCCATCGCCTGAGCGCCGTGCGCCAGGCCGACCGGGTGCTGGTGTTCGAAGACGGCCGGGTGGTCGAGGAGGGACGCCACGAAGAGCTGTTGGAGAACCGGGGCCTCTACTCCTCTCTCTATGGACGTCAATGCCCCTAGCGGCTGAAGCCGCTATCGTAGAGCATGGTGAGGTTCCATCCTTTGGTCCGTAAACGGTGCATCCCTGCACCACTTCTCCATCCTTTGGTCCGTAAACGGTGCATCCCTGCACCACTTCTCCATCCTTTGGTCCGTAAACGGTGCATCCCTGCACCACTTCTCCATCCTTTGGTCCGTCCCATAGGGGCTTCTTCCAGCATGGGTGAGCGTTAACCTTGGCCGCTACCCCTGAGGGAATATTCCGCTCCGTGAGCTGTTTACCGGGTTACTACATTCGCTAAACCACCCAAGGAGCAACCCAATGAAAAAGTTCTTACAGACGATCGCCCGCAGCTGCTGCATCGCCGCCGTCCTGGCCCTCACCTCCGGCAGCGCCCTGGCCGGCAACAAGCCGGTGCA
>Ga0114931_10006112_pt1 | contig 14838 bp, 9 predicted proteins | sample 2SBtaG_FD_89579 | JGI IMG/M metagenome (GOLD analysis project Ga0114931, IMG submission 89579) | Deep subsurface microbial communities from Kolumbo volcano to uncover new lineages of life (NeLLi) - 2SBTROV14_V59a metaG | ecosystem: Environmental > Aquatic > Marine > Volcanic | place: Kolumbo...
CCCCCCCCAAAAAAACCCCCCAAACCCCCCATGGATTCTTCGAACCAGCGCCAGTCGTCAACCAATGGCTACTCCGTTGAGAGATACTATCCCATTCACTTCTCGTTCGTGACTCATTTCTACTCAATGTCCAACTGAGGCAAAACAAGAACCGCGAAGGGACGCCTATAAACAAGCCTATGAAGAGCCCACTTGCGGTTTTCCTGCCTTGTTTTGACTCCCTTTGCACAGATGGTCTCACCTGCCGGATGGAATGTAATCTTACGGGAAAAACAAGGAACATGCCATGAAAACTGCTAAAGTATACACGGGAACCTATTTACGGGCGTACACGTGTGGCGTCCGGAGGCCACCTCTGCCTACACTAACTTCACCACGCCATAGACGGCCAACGCGGTAATTGCAAGAACACTGGTCATCAAGGCGATGTCGTAACAGCGGCCGGGGTGGATGGGATTGTCGCGAGCGAAGCGGAAGTGGAGGGCCGCGACAGCGACCAGCAGCAAAATGACGGATGTGATGATGCCCCCGATGATAACCATCGACACAGGCTCGCGGTAGAGAAAGAAGAGTGCACACCAGGCCAGAGGAAAGAGCCAGGCGATGACGATAATGGAGCGCTGCCGGGCGGCGAGATTGGTGAAGTCGATCAAGCCAATGCGGCCAAAGGCGTCGCTGAAAACCCGCGTCCAAGCCGCCAAGGCCGAGAAGAGCGTGGAAAAGAGTACCACAAAGGCACCCGTCAAAAAAACGCCGCGGGCCCACGGGCCGAGTGTCTCGGTGTACATCGACGAAAGAGTTTCGACCATACTAAACCCTTCTGGTATCGTCCCCCGCGAATGCAGTACGGCCGCCCCCAGCAGATAGAAGGCTGCCGTGACCAGCGAGTAGACGACCATCGAGAGGACCGCGTCGAGATACATCACATGGATCCAACCCTGCGCCCGAGCTCGCCAGGCTTTGTCGTCACACTGCGGACCGGTCGAAGCGGCGTACCCCTTTTCAATCAGCCAGTACGTGTAGTGCATGATCTCGTCGCCGCCAACCCCTGTCAGGCCAAAGGCGGCCAGGGCCAGCACAACCGTATCCGATGGCAGCTTCAACTGCAGGCCACCGAGCAAGTCGCTCGAGGTCATCGCGTAGGGTGTCAGTTGAACGAATCCGACACAGGCAAGCGTCAGAAGAGTAAAGACGGCGATCAGCAGCAGCGAAAAACGTTCAATAAAGAGATAGCCCTCGCAAGAGACCAGCAGCGCAACAACCGCGGCCGAAATCACTGCCCATGCCAGCACCGAAATTGCTGGAAAGACAAGATTCAAGATCAGTGCCACCCCGCCGACAATGCCTCCCACCTGCATCATCTTGGCCAATTGCAGGATGAGCCATGTCCAAACCGCCCAGCTTGCCCTGCCCAGTCGCGGACCTGGCAACTGGTCGAAGGCCTGGATCGCCGGTTCCCCCGTCTGGATCGTGTGGCGGCCGAATTCGAGCTGAATCGCCACCTTGACAACACAACTTACCAGAATCACCCAGAGCGTGACAAAGCCGGCCTTTGCGCCGAGAGTCGTCGTTGCAATCAGCTCCCCCGAACCGACGATCGAGGCCGAGAGGACAAACCCCGGACCGAGCTGCCGCAATTGGCCGCTGAGCGCTCGCGGGGGCTCTTGGATTCGTGCCGCGTCGAGGATATAAGGATCGTGGTTCATGGCTCGTGTGGATCCGGAATCGCTCCCGGTAATCCGCGCAATCGAACGGTTCCTGTCCCCGAACGGGGCGGCTCGCCCGGGCAACTTTTCCGCCCCCAACGTCACCGCTGGGCAGCCCCGGGACAGCGTCACCGAATGGATGCAGCGTTGGGGCCCCCGACGACATGTTCCCCATCGACAACAAGTACGGCGCGGACCACAACGTCTAGGTGGCAAAAATCAAGTGGCGTACACCGAATCGGCTGGCTGGCGAGGGCTCACAATTGACCATGCGTGTTTCGTCACCAACCGCTCAGTACTCCCGGTCCGTGATGATACCAGGCATCGGGATGGGGTATTTGCCGTCGGCATCGGCAGGCAGCGGGGAAGGAGAATCCATCGTCAGCTTGTCGACGCCCGGAGCATATTCCTGATCGGAGTGGAGCAATGCTTCCAAGGTAATTTCCTTACCCGTATGGGCCGCCTTCCGGCCCAACGAACCGACCAGGCTCGCTTGGACCCCCCGTTCCAGTTCATGGTAGGGCTTGTTGTTGCGTACCGCGTCCACCAGGTCGTTCCATTCGTTCCGATACGGATTGCGCTGGTCGGCGGCAACCTGGGATTTCCAGATCAGATTGGCCCGGTCCGGTCGCTGGCCCTTGTAGGTACTGGAAGGCAGCCCGCAATCGCCCGCCTTGGAGACAATTGCCATGCCTTTCGTGCCATGCGCGTAGCTGGAGTAAATCTGTTGGTCCCCGGTAACACAGCGTCCGTCCAGGATAAGTTTGGCGCCGTCAGCAAAGGTATATTCGACCGAGTACGAATCGAAATTTTGATCGATGTACGGTTTTCCCTGCGGACTGTTGCGGTAATGGCGGCCGCCCAGTGCCTGGGCCTTGACCGGCCAGGCGTTCTTCATCCAGCAGCAACTGTCGATCACATGAATGTAAAAATCGTTGAAGCAACCACCGCTCGCCCAGATAAAGCTGTGAAAACGTTGAATTTGCCACAGCAATTCACTGGGGGTGCCAGGCCATTTTTCCGAGAATGCCGAGCCGACCGGCCCGGTCATCCGGTAGGCGCGCATCATGTTCAGGTCGCCAATTTCGCCATCCCCAATGCGCTGATGCAGTTCTTGCATCGCCCGGCTGTGACGGGACATCAAGCCTACTCCCACTTTGAGATTCTTGGCCCGGGATTTCTTGCCAAGCTCTAGCAACCGGCGCGATGTGGGACCATCGGCTGTCAGCGGCTTTTCCATGAATACATTCAGGCCCTTCTCAATGGCGTAGGTAAAATGGACCCAGCGTAACACCAAGGGCGTGGTAAAGATCGCGATGTCCCCCGGCTGCAAACAGTCCATGGCCTTTCGGTAAGCGTCGAAACCGAGAAACTGACGTTCCTTTGGCACGTCCATCTGCGCAGTGAATTGCTTTTTCAAACTGCTGAAACTGCTCTGCAGGCGATTCTCGAAGATATCGGCCATGGCGACCAGCTTCAGCGGGCCTTGCACAACCGACATCGCATCGGCCGCAGCGCCGGTACCCCGGCCCCCGCAGCCAATCAGAGCCACCTGGATCGTATCGCCTCCGGCCGCATGGACCCGAGGCGCAGCCAGGCCGACCAGGGTTGTGGCCGCCGAAATCTGGCCGGTTTTCTTCAGGAATTCGCGCCGTGAAGTGTTGTCAATCGTGGTTTCGCCCATCGCGGACCTCCTGGGTGTAGGGATTTTGCCGCCAGGCAGGAAAAGTCATTGGGCTGCTTGCGGCCCAAAGCCCTTGACTGGCAGGCTGCGGTTGGAAATCGTTCCAAAGCCGGCCCCCAGCTGCGTTTTCAATATGCTCGTCGGCCAGTTGGATCTGTCCATTATCACCGAAGCCCGGTCAAAATGCAAAGGCCGGAGGCAATAGGGGAGGAGCCGGTTGCGCTGTGCGCTAGTCGCTCGTGTTCAGCGGTTTGCAAGAAGGCAAAAAATGCCTTCCCCGCAGTCGGATTGAAAAGGCTCGGGAAATAACCCGACATGGAGTCGCAGATAAAATTTCTTCGATTTTTCGGCCAAGACCGAGGCTGAGTGGGGACCTGTTGCGCTCACTGAAACTGTCCAGAGCCAAATACTCGTGACTCGATAGGGGGAAAAGCGAGACAAAAAGATGGTTGACAAAAAGCGTGACGCATCCAAACTGCAACGCAACTTCTGCCCCATGCCCACACAGTCTCGCCCTCGCTTACAACGCAACCGCCTCCACGGCTCCATGCTAGCACCGCACAATGTTAAACTTTAGGATCTGCGCGGAATTTGCCGATCTAAAGGATTGTGCCTGCGGGCATGCATTGGCCCCAGCAGTAAACAGGTTTCGCAAATCCCAGCAACGATCAGCAGACCAGGAAGCCCATGTTTCGTCACCTGCCTGTCCGGCGGACATTGGGCTTTGCGTTGCTCGGCATGGTGACCGTGAGTGGATGGCTGCGGTCCACCTGCGCCCTAGAACCGGTCGCGCTTCCGCCCCTTGCACCGTCTTCTCAAGACGAGGCCACGGACCATGCGACGCTGCGATCGAATGCTGAAACCAGCACTCGATCATGGCCAAACGGTTCGCATTTGTCCCAAGCGTCCTTTGCCGCCGACTCGTCCAATTCGAATCACCTGGACTGTCTGACCAGGGTGAGATTCGGGTACGACGGAGGTTTTGTGCTAGCGAGTGCAAGGCCGCGCAACCTCGGAATTGATGATTCACCTTTCTTGCTGAGAATCAATGGCTGGGGCCAAATACGGCAGACCGTATTCGATTCGGGCGGCCTGAGGCCAGATGTCAACCAGTTTCAACTAAAACGCGGACGACTGATATTTTCTGGTAGCGCCTTTACCTCCGACTTCGCTTATTACATCCAGTTGGATGGTCGCAGCAGCAGCGGTGATGATATGCGGCTGTTGGATTATTTTTTGACTTATGATGTTGGCCATCATGCCTGGGGCCTTCAAAAGGGCACCTTTGAGTTCAAAACGGGTAAATACAAAATGCCGTTTACGATGGCGCGCTACCTGACGGGGCGTGAATTCGAATTCACGGACCGATCGATGGCCAGCATGTATTTTGATGTCAACCGAAGCCTGGCTTGGGGATTGTACGGAGAAACAAACGGCCCGATCATGCCTTGGAACTGGGAAATTGCGATTTTCAACGGACTGGTGACCGGAGGCGCGGAAACCGGCAGCAGCGGGGCGCTCGACAACAATTTCGCGTATTCCGCCCGCATGCTTGCCTACCCCACGGGCCGGTGGGGGACAGGGGAATTGGCAGATTTTGATTGGCATGAAACTTTGGCCACGAGAGTCGGTGCCAGCTTTGCCAATTCCACCATTAACAGAAATGGGGCGACTGAATTTTCAAGCGTTCGTGTCGTGGACTCCGGTGAAACCCTGTCCTCTATTCTACCAGGCACCGTCGATGAATACACCGTGAACCTCTTCGCACTCGATCTGTCGAGCAAACTGCGCGGCTGGTCGATGACTTTTGAATACTATTTCCGCAACATCAACCATGTTGCCGGCGCGGCGTTGCCCGATTTGCTCGATCATGGCTTCTGGTTCCAGCTAGGCAAGTTCGTGCTGCCGGGAAAACTGGAATTGCTTACGCGCTGGTCGCGCGTTGTTGGCAGCTCCGGAACACTCGGCTTGGAGAAACAAAGCGCTGAGGAAATCGCCGGCGGATTCGTGTGGTATTTTCGGGATCAGCATGCCAAGCTGACCATCGACGCGACCTACCTGGATGGGGCGCCCATCAACTCGGCATCCTTGGACATCACGCCGGGAGACATTGGCTGGCTGTTTCGTTCGCAAATTCAATTTGCCTTCTAAAAACAACTTGGTGCCGGCGGGGCGAAGCGGACAAGCGCTGATGATGTTCATCCATGAACTTGACCAGTGCATGATCAATGCTCTGGATCCTTCTCAAACCCGCGCTTCGCCCGCTCGACCCACTCCGGTTCGCCGACCAGGCCGGCCCGGTTGGTTTCCCAGGGGACGAAACCCAGGGACAGGGCAGGGGAGTCGGCCCGCAGGTGGAAGTCGTCCTGGTCGGGTGCGACAAAAAGCGGATCGGCCACCAGCGAATGCGTGTCGTGGCCTTCCGCCCGCCACTGCGGCCACGTACGGCCGGCGAATTGGAGCGGTTTTCCCGAGCTGTCCCAATAACAATTGTAGTCCATGGTCCAGTGGCCGTTTTTCCACGTGCTGCCCAACAGTTTACCGTTATTAAAGTAGACGATATTACGTTCGAAGAAGAAGGAGTTGTGCGGTTCTTCGCGCGAGCGAATAATCTGCGGCCCCTGGGAAAAGGCAAAGATGTTGTTCCGCACCCGGTTGTCGCGCCCATAGTGCTGGTGGAAGCCGCCGGTGGTCGTGCGGTAGACCAGGTTGTTCTCCAGCAAAATGTTCGAACTCCCCTCGTCGGTGTAGAGACCCCAGCCTCCATACAGGCGCGGATGCGACCTCACGTCGTGGATCACATTCTCACGCAGTACCGTTCCGGGCGAGACGCCCAGGGTGTAGATGCCCCCCATATCGTTGAGCTGACCGAGGCCAATGTGGTGGATGTGGTTGGCGACGATCCGATTGTGGTTGGCGGAGCTGGCCGCGTACCCCCAGGACCAACCGACCGAAACGCCCGTGTAGCGAAAGTTGGAGATTTCGTTGTGGCTGACGCGGTTGGCCGAACTGCGGCCGATCCAGACGCCCACCGCGGAACGAAAAATACGTCCTCCCTCGTGGATCCAACAGTTGTCCACCACGTTGCGCAGCACGGCCTCCTCAGGTGTCCGCGGACTGCTGCCCTCGCCAATGCGGACGCCGCCCGCTCCCAGGTCGAACAGTTCGCTATGCGTCAAGGAACAATCCTGGCTGCCGGAGCGAAACCAGAGGCCATGATTGCTGATGCCCGTCAGGGTGCAATTCCGGAAGTGGCAATGGCGGGCGCCGGTCGCTTCGATCGCCGCACTCACGGCGAATGCGGCTTGCGAGTCGCTGTGTCCGGCGGGGCCAATCCCGTACTCGGTGTGCCGAAACGTCAGGCCATCCCAGGCCAGGTGCTGCACATAGTGACCCTGGGCCGGGTTGCCCGCCAGCAGAAGGAGCTGATTGGCCACTGGGGCGACCATCCTGGTCCGGCCCAGCACTTCCCCTTTGCGTGGCCAGTAGAAGAGCTGGCCCGTTTTGCGATTCAAATACCATTCTCCCGGCGCGTCGAGCGCGTCGAACAGGTGCTCTACGAAGTAGCGCTGATCGGGCTGCCAGCGGCCGAAGCGCCAGCGGGCCGGGCCAGTGAACTCGACGATGTGATGCGCTTCGTCCAGTTTCTTGACTCGCAACAGCGACGTGGCCCAGCTGTGGTAGACGACCACCACGGCATCACCGAGCGAATCCGAATGCGTCAGATCGCCTGGATGATACCGAAAACGTGTCTTGCTGTTCGGCCGTTTTCCTTTCGGTGGCGACGTTTTGGGGGCAGACCCGGCAGCGGCGGGCGTCTGTGGGGCCGGCGATTCCGGAACTGGCCCCGCCGCATGGAACGTGTCCCCGGGGGCCGGATTGTCGCCCCAGGGATGGACCGGGTTGGGAGTTCGGGCGGGTTGGCACCGACGGCCATCGGCCCACAGCGAGCTGAACGTCCACTTGCCGTCCCGCACGTCGTCGACCTGGGCTACCCACAGCGGACCTTCCTGCCGCCAACCGGTGATCGGCCGGCTGCCGTCGATCGCCGGGTGCTCGTGCGGATAGGCCCGGTAAGTGATGGGCGCCGCGAAGGAGCCACTGTCCCGGGGTGTAAATCGAATGGGCCCGGCCACCGAATAGGTACCGGCGCGAATCGAAACAACAACCGGCTGGGGCGATGCGGCCTTGTTCTTCGACTGGCTTTCCTTGTACTTGCACACGCCATCACGCGCTCCAGCCATCGTGGCCCATGGCCCGTCGCTCCGATCTGTGTTGGGCCCATCGAGGGTTCCCGACCAGGAATCGTTGCCCTGCGGAGATACGTAGAAAGTCTGTTCGGTGAAGGCGGGCTCCGAAGCCAAGGACAGTAGCAGGAAGGACCACGGGAGAACTCGTTGCCAGGTGTTCATGTTCGTGCTCTGTGGTTAGGGTGAATTTATTAGCGTTCTTGTCTGTACCTGTCCCTGTGTGGCACGTCCCAGAGCTCCCAGCGATGGGCGTGTTGTAGCAGAGTAAAACGATAGGATCGGCGTTAACCAACGAACACGGCAACGGGCGGGCCAAACAATTTTGGTTCCTGATAGGCGCACGGCGGTTTGGCGATTCACCACGCCCATCACCCGATGGGCGTGCCACACAGTTCTCACGATGTGCCATACGATTGAGGGCTTTTTACACAAGTCACGTACCTTGAGGAAAGCCCCTAAAAGGGGCTGGAGAATGAGTATCGTACTCGTGATCGTGATCGATCACGGTTACTGGCCCGAATCGGGCCGGGGGCACTGGTCGATGAATTTCAGCGATTGATCCATGAGGATTTCACCCGTCTGCTCTCCCAGCGAAGTACGGGAAACGTAGTTGTAGCGGGGAAAGCTCTTGAAGTCGACTTTCGTCAAGATGTAGCCAAACGCATCGTTGGTGAGTCCGAAGAGCAGATTGTGACGGCCATGCATTTTCCGTTTCAGGTAAAAACCGATGTTGGGCAGGGCTTCGCCGGGGATGGTCAGGATTTGGGCCGTCCCCAGGTTGATCACATTCACCCGGGCGGTGATGCTGTGGTCCTGGTTGTGCGGATACTTCAGCGGTGATCCCAGGATGATGGCCCACAGCAGGTTCGAGTCGACCGGGATGCGGACATCGAGGGCATCGCAGAACAGGGTTGGCTCGCGCTGGATCGGCGCGCCGTCGACGATTCGCACGGCTTCGTCGGCCATCGTGTGCCCGATCCGCAGACATTCTTCCCAGCTCCGGGCATCTTCCCAATAGCCGCGGCCACCTTTTTTTGGTCGATCGAGGATTCGGTTGTCCGCGGTCACCATGCCGCCTTGAGCGCTGTTCATAAAAATCGCCATACCGCCGGCCCGAGTTTCCAGACGATCGCACAGCGGTCCGATCAGATCGGGACTCAGGATGCCCGCGCCAGGGCCCAGCACTTCGGGGTGGATAGCGTAGTTGACCAGCGTGGCGATGGGTTTGCCCTGGAGGTCCAGCGCCTGGATGACACTCATTCGCCGGTCGTACAGATCGGGCGCGTAGTAGTTATAAGCAATTTTTCCCTTGGCTTCAGCGGTCGCTACGCGGATGGCTGCAGGTTGCAAATTGGCCAAAGCCGCCTGAATCGCTTCAGCCGCTTTTCCGCAGACCAGGTTCATGTAATCAAGATCTCCAGTATGCCCACCCTTGCCATCCGGAAATCCGTAGGAGTCCGGCGCGCTATGCGTGTGGGTGGAACCAATCAGGATATTGCGGGCCGGGATTTGCGGAACCTTGGCCCGCACGCGATCGCCAAGCACCATCGGAAAACCAATCAGATCCAGGCTGACAATCGCCACTCGAGTATCGCCTTGCTGCAGGACGAGCGCTCGGGCCGTCAGGTCGCCCTTCTTTTCTTTGACCGGCGAAGGTGTGCCAAGGCCGCCCGATACGGGCAACAGCGGATCCGGTGTGATCACCCGCTTGCCCGTGCCGACCAGTAAGCGAACGGTTGTATTTGCGGCCGAAAAGACCTCGGACGCTGGCAACAGGCAAGCAAGGACCATGGCGGCGGTGGGTAAGAGTCGGTTCATCATTTGCTCGCAATGCCGTTGGCCTGAAAGGGAACAATAGTAAAACCGTATCCTAGGTTATTTTCCGCTCTTGGGCTACAAGCGGCCGCCATCGCACCGCGCGGCACCGCGATCGCCGCCTGGGGTGGGGTCAAGGATTCTCCCGTTCATCCGTGAACCGCAGCGAATAGAGATCGGCATCGCGGAGGACCAGCCGCAGGCGGATTGTCTGGCCAGCGAGGGCAGTGAGCGACGCACCGTCTTTCCAAGGCGCCTCCTGGGCGAGCGCGTCGCCGTAGATTGGGGGCGCGTTGGCCAGTTCGAAACCGGGAATGGGCGTGCCAGCCGCATCCTGGATCTCGATCCGTAGGCTCCCGGCCGCCGAGGTGGAATAGTTCAACAGCAACCGGCCCCCTTGAAAGCGAAATGGCCTGGTCACCAGTTCCCCACCCGAGAAGGGTGCCGTGACTGACACGAAACCGTCCACCCGCAACGTGTAACGGCGGAGGTAGGCCGGGCGATCCTGCATGGTACTCTCCGTCACATAGACCGACAGTTCCGGTGGCCCGTCCGGCAACGCGGAATTCGTTTCGACCAGCCCCCAGTTCTGATAGGTATCGCCATAGAACCAACTGTCAGTGGTCCGCAATCCGGGACGAATGAACGATTCGGGCCAAACCTCAAAATGGTGCCCATCGCGACTGGTGATGAACATCGTGTCGGTTATCGCCGTTCCTTCACGTGGCGACTTTGCCCCACGGAGGCGACGATAGGCGGGCCGCGGTAATGACTCGACCGCTTTCGTCCAGCCGCGATCGACATAGCGGGTCGGGAAACCGAGGAACAGGCGGGGGTTGCGATAATACGGCAGGATCTGATTCGTATAGAGCTCGCTGACCCGGTTCGGCATATATTCCAGAAACAGTGGTTCGCTCCAGTGCACGAAGTCCTGGGACGTGCAGGTACGAATATCACGGCCTTGGCGAAAATCGCGGTGGTATTCACAGTACTCGCGGCGGACCGAATCCCAGAAGGCCAGATTCTGGGAATCGAAGGCCCCTTTCGTGATGACGGGCTTGTCGGTCAGCAGGGACCAGTGGATCGCGTCCGCCGATTGGAACGCGTAGAGCCCGCGCTCCGGGCCCGCGCCACCGACACCCAAGGCCTTGTATCGCGCGGCGGCCGACGCCTTGGGATTGGTATCCTTGAATGGCGTGAAATTGTGGTTGCCAATTCCCTTCCCGTCCCACACGATGTTGTTCTCCTTCGAACCCCGGAACGCGAACAGGCCGAGAGTCGGTTTCTGCCAATGGATGCCGTCGGAACTCTCGGCATAACAGTAGAGGTCGGGATGGGATTCACGATAACCATTTTTATCGTAGTGCACATCGGCGCCCCGATAGTACATTCGATACCGCGGGCCATCTTGAAAGACCGTTACGTAATTGACGGCGTTTCCTTCCCACGGTTGGTCCATCACGATGGCGACCTCGCGCGGGACCGGATGATGCAACTGCCGCCGTGCGCCGCCGGAGAGCCGATCGATTAAATGAGAATCAACGAACAACTCGAGTCGAGACCCCATGTTGATCGGTTCCGCGGCGCGAACCGTCGGCCAAGGCCCAGCGAGTAACATCGAGACAACAGAAAGAATCGTCATAAGGCGCATCGGGAGATTTTCCTTGAAAAATTTGCTTTCGCACCAGAATCCGTGGGCGGATAGACACAAGGGATTGGTGCTAGCATCCCTCGGGCGGTCGATCCCATTTGCCGCATGAGACTCCGGGCCGGGCATCGCTAGATACCCGCCCCTTTGTTTTGATCGTTGGTCCTTTCTTCACTAGTCAGGCGAGCCGCGCTGAGGCCTCTGCAAGCGCGGCCAGTTTCGCCTCGGCAATACGTGCTGAGGCCATAGGGTTGTCAGCGAAAGTGGCGAAGCCGCAATCAGAATTGAGAAGGACCCTGTCCTTGCCGAAAAGATCAATGGCCTGTTTTATGTGAGCCATGATCTCGTCAACCGATTCGACTCGCTCAATTCGTGGATTGACCGAACCAACACCGATACGATGATCTGTATTGAGTTCAGCAACAGCCGTAATCTCTCGAGCCCGTGGCGTCGACAACTCCAGAATGAGAGTGCCGACTTCGACGCGCTTCAAATAGGGCGCGAGCGGTCGGTAGTCACCAGCAAGCAGGGCCGTCTCGTTTTTTGTCCAGTTACCACGACAAATGTGTACGGCCACACGTTGCCGGGGAAGTCCGCAGATCAGTTCATTCATCAGGCCTACTGCGAAGTCGAGTTCTACTCCGGGATCCCCCTTTTCGGAGAGAGCGCCACACATGAAACTCCTCTTCTGTTTAGGACCGGAGAAGACAACCTCGGAGAGAACCGGCTCATCAAATTGAACCAGTGCGGCGCCCGATGCCAGGAGAAAGCACAACTCCTCTTTGAGTACACGCACAACGTCCACGGCCAACTCTTCGCGTGACGCATAAGGCAACTCTTCCAAGCAATCGAGCCACATCGTGCGCGTGAGAAGATATGGACCAGGAAGCGCAATCTTCACCGGCGCAGTCGTACAGGTCTTGGCAAATTCCAACTCGTTGACTGCGAAGGGTCGCGAACGCCCGAGTTTCCCATAAACAACCGGATGGCGTACGTCCCGTGCAGGTACATCCAGAGCGCGAAGCTCGTCTTCGAATTTCTTGGGGTCTTCCACCATCGCTGCGAGATCCGCCAACGGAATGAGCTGGGTGTTGTCCAGGATGGCGCCGACAAAACTCGCAAAGGAATCGCGTCTCTGCTCGCCGTCGGTAATGACTGACGCGTCAGCGCGCTCCTGAGCACTTATGCACAGCCGAACGGCGTCATCGGCGATTTCCTGAAAATCCGCCTCCGACATTTTGCCTTCAAGATGATCATGGATTGCCTTCAGCATCCACTTTGGCCTTGGCCAGCTCCCGACTCCCATGACTGACAAAGGTTCGAGAGCTGGCACTGGAGCCGGGGCAGGAAGGGTTTGCGGAATCACGACATCGACTCGAGACGACCACAAATCGATGGCCGTGGCAGTATCTTCGTTCTCAATTTCGTCCTTCACCAGTCGTTCCATGGCCTCTGACTTGAGCCCCTTGCAGACGAGGAAACGGCGTTGACCTTGAACATTTGACCAGGAAACCAGCTCATTCCTCGTCAAGCGGCACCACGAGGGAAGATCATGGTCCACCGATGATTCCGTCGAACGAATCTCCAACAACTGACCTGGATTCATCGGATCGATGTGACGGCGAATAAGCAGGAGAAGACCGTTGCCACAGTCGAGATCACCGCCGTAAAAAGAGACGTCGGGTTTCAGATCAGAAGGGTTGCTTGGGTCCATATTAATAACTCACGCTGGGAGTGCCGTCGCTCAGAAACTCGACCAGAGCAGCTCCTCCGACGATTTTCGCCCCGGCGACGAGCTTACCTTCATCGAGGCCGCGCTTTTTGAAGCACGGGGAGCACACGTAAATAGTGCCTCCGGCTTCCGCAAAGGCAGTCATCAGCTCCGCGAGCGGTGAGAATCCGTCTTCGTGCACATCGTCAGCACAGCCAGCCTGAGAGAGTCTTACGCCCTCGATGCTGAGGAACACGAGGGTCTCTTGCCCAGATCCAAGGGCAGCATTGGCAACGACAAATGCCACCGTCGCCCGATCACAATCATCCTTGCCATGGGTCAGGCTCACACAGAATTTACTCATCAGTCTTCCTTTCGTTCAATGAGATAGATGGGATGGTCAGCGCCAATGAGCGGGTTACCCGTCAGTCGGCACCATGAGGGAATGTCTTCAACGGCTCCAGGATCCGTCGCTCGGAGTTCGAGCAGAGTTCCGGGGCTTGTTTTCATCAATCGAATCCGGAGTTTGAGTACCAACTCTCCGCAACCCAAATCCCCGGCGTCGTAAAATTCATCGGCACTCCGAGCGTCCGACAAGAGGTCGACATCGGAGTCATAATTCTGCTCCGGTTCGAGATGTTTGAGGGGTTGACGCTCGTCCTCAGACCAATGGCATTCAGGCAAGCCCTCGGCGTGGGCACCTTCCCAGAGATTCTCCAGACGCCAACCCTGAACCAAACAGGGTTTCGAGTGGACATAGAGCACCATTTCATCACGCATGGTATTGGCATCACGACCGTGATCCCTGGCGATACAATTCAGGCACAGCGGTTTGTTCTCGTAGCCTAACACGACACTAAACACGATGCTGTGTCCGCAGAGTTTCTCGCCACAACTGTGGCAAGAAGCACCACGGTGCTGTTGAAGAAGTGCCAAGATGCGTTCGACGCGCTGCGGCAGACTGCGGGGGTCATTATCAGAAAACCGGATTTTGTGATCGTTCATTGTGAGAACACTGGTGTTGGACCACACTGGTGATGGACCACGTTGTATAGTTCATCGACTCCAAAGAGGTCCACGGGATTTGTAAGTTAACTGGCGCTCGGCCTTCCGCTGATAGGAAATTTGATTTCAGTCCCAGAAAACCAGTCTACAATCAGAGGATTGGTGACTCAAGGGTTTTACCAAGGTCACAGACGTGCAAATTTGTCCATGGCCGTATTTGCACGTCTGGGGGGACAATAGGGTCAGAGCGTCAATAGTCAACAGTATGAGTTGGGGTCTGAGGTTGATCACATTCAGCCGGGCGGTGATGCTGTGATCCGGGTTGTGCGGATACTGCAGCGGCGAGCCCAGGATGATCGCCCACAGCAGGTCCGAGTCGACCGGGAAACGAAATGCGATGCCCTAAAATGCGATTCCTGAAAAATTCACAAAAATTGGTGCTTGCATCCCTCGGGCGGTCGATTAGGATGAGCCAGGTGTACTATTGTCCATATATTCAACCGGCCTTCCAGGAGGATCCCCATGGTCGTCACGCTCGAAGCCCTGCCTGCGGAAACCGGCATGGAAATCTCCCCCGAAGCGGCGGAAAAGGTACAACGAGTTTTCGGCTTCGATCGGCTCAAGCCGGGCCAGGCGGAGGTGATTTCGTGTTTGCTTGCCGGCCGGTCGGCGCTGGCGATTTTTCCGACCGGCGGAGGGAAGAGCCTTTGTTATCAGTTGCCGGCCCTATTGCTTGAGGGGCTGACGGTGGTGATCTCGCCGTTGATTGCCTTGATGAAGGATCAAATCGATTTTCTTGTTGCGAAGGGCGTGGCGGCAGCCCGGCTCGATTCGAGTTTGACCCGCGAGGAGAATTTCCGCGTCTTCGACGATCTGCACTCGGGCCGCACGCGCCTGTTGTACGTCTCGCCCGAACGGCTTGGCAACGAGCGGTTCTTGCAGATGCTCAGGCAAATTCAAATCGGGCTGTTGGCGGTCGACGAGGCGCATTGCATCAGCCAGTGGGGGCATAATTTCCG
>Ga0114931_10006113_pt1 | contig 14837 bp, 14 predicted proteins | sample 2SBtaG_FD_89579 | JGI IMG/M metagenome (GOLD analysis project Ga0114931, IMG submission 89579) | Deep subsurface microbial communities from Kolumbo volcano to uncover new lineages of life (NeLLi) - 2SBTROV14_V59a metaG | ecosystem: Environmental > Aquatic > Marine > Volcanic | place: Kolumbo...
CTTGCCAAGGTCAAGGGAATCGGTAAAAAGACCATTGCCAGGAATAAAAGCGATATTCTTTTTGCTGATACTGCAAAATAACAGACTGACACACAGTGCCCGCTCACAGAAGGCGGGCACTCGCATTCCATATACTCACCATATATTGCATTAGCGCCATTCGATACTTTTTTACCGATGTCCGCGTTGAAAACCTTGCTGAAGAGTGGCCTCAGAAGCGGTTTTTCGCCTTTCGCCCGACAAAAAATGACTCGCCGAAAATTCTGATAATTCACATGCGGAGGGTATAAAATCTCAGATTTGATTTTAACAAAAGTCTGAAACTGAATACAATCCTAAAGTAAGACATAATTTGTTGCTCACACCCAAGGCACGTGCAAAATTCGCAGATAAAACAGTATTTATTGAGAGGTGGGGCATGGGTTTTTGCTGGGAAAATAATGGCTTCTTTATTGGCTGTGATATTGTCCGCGACTCTGGCCAGACTGCTTTCCCCTGAAGAAATGGGAGGCTATTTCCTGGCTTTCAACCTGGCTTGTTTTTTTTCAATTTTTTGCCGTTTTGGTGCAGAATCCACTGTGCTGCGCTTTGTTTCGGAATCCCTGGAAAGAGAGGAGTTCGAACGAGTCAGACAGATTGTTATCAAGACCCTGTTGCTGCTGTTCATGACGGGGGGGGTGACCGGCACAATATTCTATGCCGGCCTGGGCAAATGGCTGATCGAGCATGTACTGCATTCAGAAAATCTGTTGCCTGTCAGTGGCTTGATACCTATCTGGCTGGTGCTGATCAGCTTGCAAATCGTCCTGGTGGAAGTATTCCGGGCGTTTCATGATATACGCTACGCGACACTGTTTGGCGGCCTGTTCACATCACTGGTTACTGTCCTTTTGCTGGCCTGCTACTGGTTGATTTTCAGGCAGGCATCATTGGCGGCTATTATTGAGTTGATGCTGATTGCATATGTAGTGAATAGCATTTGCGGAATGCTTCTTTTACGCAAGTGGCTCAGACCAACAAGTGCATATGACCCAGGAAATGTAGAATATTTCGAGTTGCTGCATCATTCATGGCCTATATTTTTCAGCGTACTGACCATGTTTATTGTCACTGGAGCGGATCTCTGGATTCTCAGTGCTTTCAGGTCGGCTGAGGAATTGGGTCTCTATGGTGCTGCCGTGCGACTGGTTGGCTTTACAGCAATGCCTCTCGCACTGGTCAATAATGTGGTTTCGCCTTTAATAATCAGGCTGAATATCCGTGACGAAAAAACCAAGATGTAGCGCTTATTGAGGGCTACGGCAGGTGTCGCCGCCTTACCAGCTCTGCTGATCCTGGGATTATTTACAGGAATCGGCAATTACCTGTTGCAATGGATTTTTGGAGCCTACTATGCCGTGGCCCATCCTATACTGGTAGTATTGACCGTAGGGCAAGTGGTAAATGTACTTACCGGGTCCAGTGATGTTACTTTGATAATGACCGGCCATCGATCGGATGTGATGCTTTGTTCATTCGTTGCAGCGATAATTGGACCGGGACTCGCATTGTATTTTGTTGGACCTTACGGTCCGATGGGTGTTGCCTGTTCCTTTACAGCGGCAACCATTGTCTATCAATTGCTGATGCTTATGTTTGTTCGTTATCGGTGCAAGTTGTGGACTCATGCGAGGATGTCTTTTGTTAAGGAATTAAAACAGCTGTTTTCCACAGCGATGTCGTAAATATAAGATTGCCCAGGCATATCTTATGGAACTTCTTTTGCTATGACATTAAAAAAATAATTATTACTATTGATAATCCACATGATCGAAGGGTTGGCGAGAGATAATAGAGACAATAATGAAAAAACTGACAACACAGGGTTACTGGAATGATGCTTATAAAAAATTAACCGGGCAACGCAGGAGTTTCCCCAGAATAAACAGAAATAGAAATGAATTTGAGATTGCTTTGCTTTTGCAGCGCGTCCTCAAGAATAAGCAAGGTTGTAAGTTTCTGGAAATGGGCTGTGGCAACAGTATTTGGCTGCCCTATGTCTCAGAAACTTTCAAATATTCTGTGGCGGGTATCGATTACAGTGAAGCAGGAGTTTCCTCGGCATTAGCGAATCTTCAAGTAAGGCACATTGAAGGCAATATTTTTCGTGTAAACTTTCTAAATGATAATGAAATTGCCAGCTTTGGAGGAAGCTGGGATGTGGTTTTTTCATTGGGGGTGATTGAGCATTTTGATCAACCGGATTTTGTTATTGATAAATTTTCCAGATGCCTTAAATCAACAGGCATTATGATAACTGTTGTCCCTAATTTATTTGGTTTGATGGGAAAAATTCAGAAGCGCATCGATACCGCTATTTTTTCTATGCATCAACAAATTTCACAGGACGATTTAGTTTCATTTCATAAAAACAATGGATTGACAATTATGGAATACGGCTCATTGGGGTTTTTGGATTTTTCCATGCTGAATTTTTCTCAATATGGCAGGTTGACTGCCTATATAGGGCGAATAATCAGGCTATTGGATTTGCCTTTGTTGGTTTTATATAAATTGCGGTTGAAATTTTCTAGTCCTTTTTTATCCTCATTTTTTTACGTTGTTGCGGAAAAACGTTAATTTGAACTTGCTTTTGCATATAGCTGCTCTCAAAACTGGTGGGGCTGAGAGGCAGTTGACTTATCTGGCTAAAGGCCTGGCCGAGAGGGGACACAAGGTACATGTGGTTACGCTGTACCAGGGAGGGAAATTCTGGGATGAACTGGCGAAAGATGGGCGGGTGCTGCTGCATTGCCTGGAGCGTACCAGCCGTTGGGATTTTTTTGTTATTTTCAAACTGTGGCGCTACTGTAAAATAAATTCCATAGAAATGATGCTTTCCTTTTTGCCGGTCAGTTCAGTTATTGCCGCACTACCGTCCAAAATATGCCGGATTCCCCTGATTATGGGGATAAGGGCATCGAATATGGAATATTCAATAGGCCCCAGGTTGTATTTAGAAGCTGAACGCATTATTGGCAACCTTCTTGCCGCCCGTTTTGTGGCAAACTCCTATGCGGGAGCTGCCTATCATCGGCAACTGGGATATGCACAGGAAAAAATGCTGGTGATAGGCAATGGCCTGCAATTGCCAGAGCAGCAGTTTTCCATACCGTTGAAGAACAACAAGCCGGTAAAAATCGGTTTAATTGGCCGCCTGGATCCAATGAAAGGGATTCCGACCTTGTTTGAAGCAATAGCCTTGGTATTGAAGAAAATCAAGGTTGAGCTGGTTATCTATGGTGAAGGGGATTCCGCGTATAAAGCCCGAATGCAGCGGAAGGCCATCGATCTGGATATTGCCTATGTCGTAAGTTGGCTTGGCTGGGTGGATGATGTCTGGTCTGTTCTAGATCTGATGGATTTGTATGTCTCATCGTCATATGGGGAAGGAATGTCCAACACTCTGATGGAGGCGATGGTATCCGGAAGAGTTATTGTTGCTACTGATGTGGGTGATGCCAGAAGGATGTTGTGTGAAGATGAACAATCCCTGGCGGGATACATCGTCCCTCCTGCCGATCCGGTTGCATTGGCGGAAGTTATATTGTCGACTCTGAAAAATCCAGAACAAAGCATTTACCGGGCCCAACAGGCACTCAAGATAGCTCAAAAACGCTTTTCATGTTCTGCGATGGTGGATCAATATGAAAACCTTTTCAATGAACTTGTAGCGGTTAAAACTGAAAAGACGGGAACGAAAGAAAGGGATGATAATAATGAGTACATACAGTAGCGAAGTAGAAGAAGGTAAGCGTTTCGAATTTGGCAAAAACTGGGCCGCTTTCCTGAAAGCACTGGATGAGGACCGCATAGGGGAAGCAGAAAAATCATTGCTGGCCATGCTGAAATTAAATGACTTGCTGGACAGGACTTTTCTGGATATTGGGTCGGGAAGCGGTTTGTCCAGCCTCGCTGCAAGGAGGCTTGGCGCCAAAGTACATTCTTTCGACTATGACCTGGATTCGGTTGCCTGTACCAAGGAATTGAAGCACCGGTATTTTACCGGAGATTCGGATTGGCGGGTGCAGGCCGGGTCGGTTCTTGATCAAAAATTTCTGGCGGCATTGGGTCAATTCGATATCGTTTATTCCTGGGGGGTGCTGCATCATACCGGAGAAATGTGGCAGGCATTGGAAAACGTGACAACGCTGGTCAAAGATGATGGTATGTTGTTTATCGCCATCTACAATGATCAAGGATTCCGATCACAAATCTGGAAGAGAATAAAAAACAGTTATTGTTCGGGAACAAGTCTGCAAAAGAAATTGATGCTGGCAATTTTTAATTGCTATGCATCTGCTAGGGGGCTATTGGTTGATCTGATAAAGATGGAAAACCCACTACGGCGCTATCGATTGTATAGGCGCGCCAGGGGGATGTCGTTATTTCGTGACCGCGAGGATTGGCTGGGTGGTTACCCTTTTGAAGTGGCTTCACCTGAACAGATTTTTTTATTCTTTAAAGAAAAAGGATTCACTCTGCAAAATATGCAAACGACAAATTCTCCGGGGTGCAATGAATTTGTTTTCAGGAAAGAAATACAGTGTGTGGAATAACCGGTTATTTTCAAGTCGGGGCGGATGGACGGCCCTGTAATCCCGGAGAATTGAAACTTGCAACCGCTTCCCTGCAGCATCGGGGACCCGATGACAATGGTGTCTGGTTCGCCGAAAATCAGCGCATAGGCCTGGGACACACCCGCTTGTCGATACTGGATCTGTCGCAGCATGGACACCAGCCAATGCTTTCCGATGATGGTCGTTTCGTACTGGTATTCAACGGCGAGATCTACAATTATCGGGAAATAAGACAGGAACTGCAGAAAAAAGACCAGCAATTCGTCAGTGACGGTGACACTGAAGTGCTGCTGAAGGCTTTTCAGGCCTGGGGCATGGATTGTGTACAGCGTTTCATTGGCATGTTCGCCTTTGCAATCTGGGACAATGAGAAGCGGAAATTGCTGTTGTGCCGCGACCGAGTGGGTGTCAAGCCACTTTATTATTGCTGGGACGGACAGGTTTTGTGTTTCGCTTCCGAGATCAAGGCGCTGCTGGAATTCAGACACTGGCAGCCGGAAATCAACCAGCAGGCGTTGGGTGAGTTTTTCCAATATGGCTACATAGCAGCGCCGCGATCGATCTATCAACAGGTCTGTAAATTGCCGCCGGGGCATTGGCTGACAATCGATCCTGTTCATCCAGAACCAAAGTTGCAGCACTATTGGTCAGTCCTCGATTCCATTGCCAAGGGACCGCTGACAGGAAGCGAAGATGAACTCACCGATCAGCTTGAAGAGCTCTTGATCAGCGCATTCCGTTACCGGATGATCGCCAATGTGCCTGTGGGCGTGTTTTTGTCCGGGGGTATCGATTCCAGTTTAGTCGCGGCAATCCTGCAAAAACATTCGGGACAGCAGATTCGCACTTTCACCATAGGTTTTGATGACAAGATCCATGATGAATCGGGGTGGGCGAAGAAAGTGGCCGGACATCTTGGAACCAGACACTCTGAATATATCCTGGGCTTGAACAGGGCGCACGAGATTATCCCCAGGCTGCCACAACTATATGATGAGCCTTTTGGTGATTCTTCCGGTATTCCAACCACGATGGTTGCATCACTGGCACAACGGGAAGTAAAAGTAGCGTTGTCCGCCGACGGAGGAGACGAACTTTTCCTTGGCTATACGAGTTATGCCCTCAACCCGAGGCGCTTCGCTCGCATAATCGGTCAACCAGAATGGCTCAGGAACCTGGCATCGATAACGCTGAATACCTTGCCTCCAACCGGACTTGCTCATTTCGCTGCCTTTGGGGCATCATTAGGCTTCGCATCACCCAGCATCCTGATGCGCAAGCTACTCAAGCTGCGCAATGTCCTGCCCACCCCCTCGCCTGCATCCATCTACCAATCATCCCAGGCACACTTCATGCCTGTGGAAATCGATCGATTACTTGGCGGTTACCGGGATCCCCGCAGTAACATCGAGGCCTATAGCGGCGATTTTCCGGAGCGGATGGCTGCTTGGGATTTCGAGCACTATCTTCCGGACGACATTCTCACCAAAGTCGACCGGGCGACAATGGCGGTAAGTCTGGAGGGTCGCGAACCACTGCTCGATCACCGGTTGGTGGAATTTGCATTTCGCCTTCTCCGGGAACTTCGAATTGGATCTCTTGGCCAGAAACACTTGCTGAGAAAAGTTCTATACCGCTATGTACCTCAAGAGTTGATTGACCGGCCCAAGCAGGGCTTCTCCATACCGATCAATCAATGGCTGCGGGAGGACAACGCCCGACTGGTGCAGAAGTTGTTGTCCTCAGAGTCCATTTTGAAGGGGATTTTGGATCAGCAAATGGTGCAGAGGGAGGTGCGATTGATGAAGAAAACCGGGGTCAACGAGACCCGGGTATGGTTGCTTTTCGTGCTGGCACAATGGATGGAGCAATGGATGTCATGAGCCTGCTCGTGGTGAAGCCACAATTGCGATGCTAGATACATTTTTATCCATGATAATGTCAATGCCATCCCATGATGCACAGTGATGTTCGTGTCCTGATAGGTCGTTCAGCAGGAAATGGGGGTGTTGCCAGCTTTTATGATGGTCTTTCACCTTATTTGCCAGGCAACGTTGACTTTATAGTCGTGCATAATCCCAGGGCAGCTAGTCTATTAAAAAAACTTATCGCCTTTCCAAAAATATTATGTCATTTTGTCTGTAAATCAAATAAGGTTTCCATCATATGTCTCAATCCTAGCCTGGTAAAAAAGGCCTATTACAGGGATATGCTGCTCCTGAGCATCGCAGCAATGATGGGTAAGAAAACGATCATTTTCTTCCGGGGCTGGGATGTTGATTTGGAAAACAGGATCGAGTGTTCACTTTTCAAGTACTGGCTGTTTCGATTGACCTATGGCAGAGCGGACACTTTCATTGTCTTGGGCAGCATTTTCGAAACCAAGCTGAGGAATCTTGGTGTCAAGGCACCTGTTTATCAGATATCGACTCTTGCTCGCGGCAAGGGCTGCTCCCCGGGAGAAATAAAGGACAGGGCAAGAGAAGTCGATACAGAAATCCGATGTCTTTTTATGTCAAGGCTGGTATATGGAAAAGGGCTGGATGAAGCTGTCGAGATGTATCTGGGCATTAAAGACAGATTCCCTGGTCGGCGGGTCAGTCTCACTATTGCAGGGGATGGGCCTGAAATGGAGCGGCTGAAACAATTGCTGAGCGAGCGCAGGATTACCGACGTTGATTTGCCAGGCTATGTCAATGGCAGTGCCAAGGATCAGCTACTCAAATGTCATCACCTGTTAATTTTTCCAACATTTTACGTCGAAGGATTGCCCAATGTGATTCTCGAGGCGATGTTGTATGGGTTGGTTGTTGCCGCAACTCCAGTGGGTGGAATTCCCGATGTGGTGACAGACGGTGTCAATGGTATTCTTTTCGATATGAAAGCGAGGAATGAGGCTGTTTACCGTCTGTGCCGTATTTTCGAAAAGGCCGGTAATGTTTCAAGTATTGGAATGGAAAATCACAACAAGGCATCCCGACAATTCGTTCCTGATGTCGTAGCCGGTAGGTTCATGAACATCATAGAGTCTGTCGTTTGAAATTAGCTGTGGCGGTAAAACCAAAACTCAAACATTTTATGCGTCGGTCAAGCCGGCTGGCAGCACGGATTTGGCTGTGGTAATGATGAACTGTCGTCCATTTTTTAATATTGAGCAACAAACCCGATGTCACGAGCACCAAGATTGATAATCACTGTTGACTATGAAGTATTCGGTAATGGATCGGGATGCTTGGAGAGGTGTGTTCTGGATCCTGCAAGCAGAATGTTGAAAATTGCTGAATGCTTCGAAGCGCCCATTACGCTTTTTGTCGAAGCACTTGAATTCATTGCCATGGAACGGCTATGCGGGGATTACCGCGTGAGGGACCAGCTGCAGGGAGCTTTGAAGAACGGGCATGATGCGCAGTTGCATATACACCCGCAATGGTTGGGAGCAAGCAAGGGCAAAAATAACTGGGCACTGGATATGGGAAAATGGAGGATTGGCGATCTCTCCTGTAATGAGGCTTACAATGCCTTGAGCCATGGTAAAAAATGGCTGGAAGCTATTGCGGCACAGCATGGCGGCTATAAATGCCTGGCTTTCAGAGCTGGCGGTTGGTGCATTCAGCCTTCGGAGTCGGTGATTGCTTCATTGCAGAAGCTCGGTTTCGCCGTCGACAGCACGGTGGCTCCGGGTTTCAGAAATACCAGCCCCGGGGAATGGTACGATTTTCGCGGGATGCCCGCTCTCCCCTATTGGCAAACAACAGGGGATGTGTGTCGGGAGGGACCGGCCGGTATCCTGGAAGTGCCGATCGTGACAGGAAAAATTGGCTGCTTGCGGCATTTGCAGGCCGTACAGCGGTCAAGAATACAGGAATGGGGATTTGCCCCCGGCTGCAAGGGCTCCTATCAGGGTGCCGACGGCCTCCTTGGACGGCTCAGAGGTAAAGCCTCAAGACTTGCGGATTTGGGGCGTGTCATGCTGGACCTGTCTACCATGCCCGTGGATGTACTCATTGATGTCACCGGGCAATGGCTGTCGGAACATGGTCAAAATGCAGCAGCACTGCCTTTGGTTGCCATCGCGCATAGCAAAAATTTTACCCGGGAATCCGAGGCCGGACTGGAAGAATATCTGCACTGGGCACAGAGTGTCGGCCTGGTATTTTCCACTTTTGGCGGCTGGCTGGAAACGCTAAATGGCGACCACTGAACGGCTTCCCCTGCTGTATATTATGGGGACTGCGCGCAGCGGTTCCACCATACTGGAAATCCTTCTTGCGAATGCCAGGGATGTATTCGGCGCGGGAGAGGTGACAGCGCTTGTCCAGGACGGGCTTATAGACGACAGGGAATGTTCCTGTGGAGAGTCTTTTCATCGCTGCGAAATTTGGCAAGAGATCAAGGAGAAACTGAATTTCGATTCTGACAGCCTCTCGGAGTGGGCCGGATTGCAAAAACGGATCGAATGGCATGACGGATTTTTTCGCCAGTTTTTCGGCCTGGTGAATACCGGGGATTGGCAGCGTTATCAGCAGTACAACCTGAAGTTGCTGCGGGCCATTCAACAGGTTACAGGCGCAAAGGTTATTGTGGATTCATCGAAGTACGCGGGGCGTGCGCTGGCATTGAGCCGAATGCAGGAGATCGATTTGTGCGTCATCTGCCTGACGCGTTCCCCTGCCGGCCTGATGGCGGCGTTTCAAAAGCCCAACATAAATGAACAGCGACCCAAAAGGCCCGTTGCCGTGCTACTCTATTATTTTATTGCCTTGATTTCTTTGCGTTTGGCTGCCATGCGTATGAAGCCAGGTGTTTTTTTTCTGAGCTACGAAGAATTTGCCACTGACCCTGTCCAGTCGCTGACAGAAATTGCATCACGGGCAGGCCTGGATTTGTCCGATGTATGCACCTCGTTGAGCGATGCTGGCGCGTTCAATGTGGGACACATAGTCACGGGAAACCGCGTCCGGAAACAGGGAGCGGTAACATTTCGTGCCACGGCAGATGTTGCAAAGATAAAAACACCGGTACAGCAAATATTGGTATATTTGATGAATTCGTGGAAAAAACTGCTGGGATTTTGAATGTCTGCTTATGATGAGTTTCAGGAAGTTAAATGGCATGCTTTCGATCCCTATGATATCTGGTCTTCCCGTTTGGGCGTTATGGTGCGTCGTGCCTACTATTCAGATGAGATTTTGGGGAAACTGGGTGCTGTAACCCTCGCTCTGGGGGACTGGCTCATGCCTGGTGTCAGCCGCAGAATCATCAGTGCTGAACCACGCAGCTATCCCATCGTCGAGGCACATCGGATATTGCAGCTCGAAACAGAAAACAGGCTGAGCAGCGACTTGTCGGAAGCGTTGACAGCCAATCTTGCCTCCATGAGTGTCGACTGCGCACAAAAACAGGGGTGGGCCTGGGGTCTGGGGTTTCCCTGGATGTCAAAAAACGGACTTTATGGGCCTGATGTACCATTTGTTACCCACACCCCTTATGTTATGGAAGCCTTTCTCGTGTTGGCTGGCAAATCAGCGCCACGAAACAAGGCAATCGATATGTTTCAAGGAACTTGGTGGTTTCTGGAATCGCTTCGGGTAATGCATGAGGATGAAACAACATTGGCGCTTTCCTATGCGCCCGTCAAGGAACCACGCATGGTAATCAATGCCAACAGCTATGCCGCATTCGCTTACGCACTGCATGCTGTTCATGGTGAGCATGAAATTCAAAGCGCAGCCCTGGAAAAAGCGGGAAAACTCATTAACTGGGTGATACGGGAACAACAGCAAGACGGTTCCTGGTTCTATTACGCCGATGCAAAACCGGGTAATTTTATCGACTGCTTCCACTCCTGTTTTGTGGTGAAAAACCTGCTCAAGACTGGCCGGTTGTTGCCACAGTTTGCTGAACAAACAGATTCTGCAACACAACAGGGACGGCAGTATATTCAAAATACATTCTATGATGATAATAAAGCCTTGTGTCGCCGATTTTCAATTCGTGCCCATCGCGATCCCTTTCGCTGGGATCTGTATGATCAGGCAGAATACCTGGGGTTGCTTGTGGACTTCGGGGCGTTGGAAAGAGCTCGTGACTTAGTCGATCAGGTAGAAAACAGTTTTTGCCAAGGTGAAAACTGGTTTTGCCGCATCGATATTATTGGACGACGCTGGGGGAAGAATTTTCTGCGTTGGGGTATTGTGCCATTCTGGTATCATCGGACGCGCATGAACAAGGCATTGGCAGGGATTAAATAGCATGTGCGGAATTAGTGGGCTGATCGGCGGCGATGCTGATTTTGATGGAGCGTTGCGGGAGATCAGGCACCGGGGGCCCGATGGTACAGGCCAGAAACAATTGCAGGCGGCCGGGCGCAGCATCTGGTTTGGGCATACCCGTCTGGCGGTCCAGGATCTTTCCCCGGCGGGCAGACAGCCGATGTCCAGTCAGGATTGTCGCTGGTGGATCACCTATAATGGTGAAATCTATAACCATTTGCAATTGCGCAGTCAGCTTGCCATTGATTTCAAAGGGCATTCCGATACGGAAACCCTGGTTGAATATATCGCCAGTTTTGGCATCGAGGCCGCATTGTCCGCTATCAATGGCATGTTTGCTTTTGCTGCACTGGATACACGGGAAGAGAAGCTGTATCTGATTCGGGATCCTTTTGGTATCAAACCGCTTTATTACACCAGAACAGCTCAAGACGGTCTGGCTTTCGCTTCGGAAATAAAATCCCTGCAAAAGCTGGTGCAGACCGAAAACAGAGCCTCGGCTGAGGCCCTGCAGACATTTTTGACGCTCCGTTATGTACCCTCGCCCGACACTTTACTATCTGGCATAAAACGATTGTCACCGGGGCATTCGCTGAGTTTCGATCTGGCATCCGGCAGCATCTCGATTCGATGTTATGTCGAACCCACCAGGGAAAGATTCAATGGCACCGTGCAGGATGCGGTGGATACCTACCACGGCTTGTTGCAGGAAACGGTGCGTCGACAACTGCTCTCCGATGTACCCGTCGGTATTCTGCTGTCCGGAGGTATCGATTCGGCACTGATCGCTTCCGTTGCTGCGGAGACCGGTAGGGGTTTGCATGGTTTCACTGTCGGTTTTGGCGATCAGCATCAGGAATGCGAACTGAACGATGCCGCACAGACCGCATCGATCCTGGAAATGGTGCATGTGCCGGTCTGCGTGACGGCTGAAATGCTGCAAAAAGCGTTTATCGATATCATTGCTGCGCTGGAGGAGCCTCTGGGGACGACATCGGTATTGCCCATGTGGTATCTGGTGCAGCGGGCCAGGCAGGATGTGACGGTCGTTCTGACCGGTCAGGGCAGTGACGAGCCCTGGGGAGGGTATCGGCGCTACCAGGTCGAAATTTTGAGGCAATTTCTGCCTGGCAAGGCGCTGTTGAAATATATGCAATTTGTTCCGGACCTGTGGAAAACCATGCCGGAATTTATTGCCCGCGGATTGCGTACTTTGCCCGTCAGCGATCTGCCGGCCCGTTTCCTGGAAGCGTATAGTCTGTTCGACAGCCGGGAAAGGTTCCAATTGACTGGAAACAGCGGTACTGGCCAGGCTGCCGAGCGGGTCAGCAAATGGCTGCAGTGGTTGAACGGCGCTGATTTATCCACAGCGGAATCCATGATGCACATCGATGCCAGAATGAATCTTGCCGATGATCTGCTTCTGTATGGGGACAAAATCTCCATGGCGCACTCCCTGGAGGCCAGGGTGCCGATGCTGGACCTGGAACTGGTAAAATTTGTCGAATCGCTGCCTTTGCACTATCGCCTGAAGTTGGGCGATAGCAAACGGGTGCATAAACTGATGGCTGAAAAATACCTCCCTTCCGAGATCGTGCATCGACCCAAGAAGGGCTTTCAGGTGCCTTTTGCGCAGTGGTCCCGGACAATATGGAAGGACTGGATTGCCGACTGGTTACTGGACAGTGGTTCTCCCTGTCTGCAAATGCTGGACAGAAGCTCGCTGGAAAAGCTTTGGCGGAATCATCTGAAGGGTGCGCCGGACAGAAGCCGCCAGATATTTGCTCTGTTGATGTTGGCCATCTGGTGGCAACGGCAGGGGGTATCGTCATGAAGCCCCCAATCACGCTGTTCGGAGTCAAGATGCACCCCTGGAGCATGGCTGAAACCGTAGCGGAAATTGCGGCGCGGCTTGATGCCGGGAAATTCACCCAGCATGTCGTGGTCAATGTCGCCAAACTGGTCAATATGCAGAAGGACCAGGAGCTTCTGGCGTCGGTACAGGAATGTGATATCGTCAATATCGATGGCGCCGGCGTGGTGTTTGCCGGACGCTTGCTGGGCTTTGACATTCCTGAGCGGGTGGCCGGAATCGATCTGTTCATGCAGTTGCTGCAGCTGGCGGGAAAACGCGGTGAGAAGGTGTTTTTCCTGGGAGCGACGGAACAAGTCGTCAACCGGACAGTGGCTGAAATCCGAAGGCGCTTTCCCTGCCTGCAGATTGCCGGCTGGCATCACGGCTATTTTTGGGACAGGGAGAGACAGGTCGTACAAGAGATAGGCGACTCCGGGGCCACGATGTTGTTTGTGGCACTGACTTCGCCAAAGAAGGAGAATTTCATCCAGCGCTGGAAAAACGGCCTGCAGGTCAACTTCGTCATGGGGGTGGGCGGCAGCTTCGATGTCGTGGCCGGCAAAGTCAAACGGGCGCCTAAATGGATGCAGAAAGCTGGTATGGAGTGGCTGTTCCGACTCATGCAGGAACCCGGAAGAATGTGGCGCCGCTACCTTTATAGCAATGCCATGTTTCTCTGGATGCTTGTCAAAGGGATGCTATCCGAAAGGTTCAAAACCCATGGCTGGACCGACAATTGACACCCCCAGGAATAGAGCTGGATTATGCTGTCACTACGTAATTAAATGCAGGAGATGTCGTCGCTACATGGTGCAATTGTTCATTTTGCCACTGGTAGATCAATATCCTTTCAAATTGCTTGCGAACTGATAGTGTATTAATATGTAATACACCTGAAATTTACGGGAAAATACCTATGGCAAGAAATACTTCGGTTACCCTTGGACCCCATTTTGATAAATTTGTCAGCGATAAAATAGCACAAGGACGTTTTAATTCCGTTAGTGAGGTGATCCGTGCTGGTTTGCGCAAGCTTGAAGAGGATGAATCAAAAATTCAAGTGCTTAAAGCAAAGCTACAGGCAGGTGAAAACAGTTTGAGAGTGGAAAATTTTGATAGTGATAATTTTATATCTTATCTGCATAAAAAATATGCTAAATGAATCCAAACTATTCATTGAGGGCGTTGGCCTTACAGGATTTGGAGGAAATCTGGCTATATACGTATGAAAAATGGGGGGTTGAGCAAGCTGACATCTATTTAAATTTACTGTTTGCCAGATTTACATGGCTTGCTGAAAACCCATTAATCGGCAAAACCCGCAACGATATTAAATCGGGGTATTATTGTTTTCCGGAAGGAATGCATCTGGTTTTTATACCATCAACGAAAATGAGATCGAAATTATTGGTATCCCACACCAGAACATGGATGTCATTAACCATAATGAATGATAGTTGATGAGGTAAATGTTTCGCATTAGAAAAGTCATCTCTTACTCAAAAAATGAATGCCCATACATATACTCTCCGCACATGAATTTTCAGCACCCCAGCAGCCCCTTTTTTGCCGATGGCCGCGTTGAAAAACTTTGCTGTAGAATGGCTACAGCGGCAGTTTTTCGCCTTGCCCTCGACAAAAAATGAACCACCGGAATGCTGAAAATTCACATACGAAGAGTATACATCGATTCAGTAATCCTGGTCACCGGCGGCGCAGTCTTCATTGGCGCCAACTTTGTCAATGACTGCCTGGATCTGCATCAAAACGGCAGTGTTGTCAACCTGGACAAACTCACCTATGCGGGAAACCTGGAGAACCTTGCGGCACAGAGATAAAACCCCCGGCATATGTTCGTTCAGGGTGATATAGGCGATAATGCCTTGACGACCAGTCTGCTGCAACAACATCAGCCCAAAGCCGTCGTTCATTTTGCCGCGGAAAGCCATGTGGACCGCTCCATACGCTGTCCTGATGATTTCATACAGACCAATGTCGTGGGTACTTTCAATCTGCTGGAAGAGGTGAAGAGCTACTGGGAAGGGCTCGATGCAATACGTCAGGCGGGGTTTCGCTTTCTCAATGTGTCCA
>Ga0114931_10006114_pt1 | contig 14833 bp, 12 predicted proteins | sample 2SBtaG_FD_89579 | JGI IMG/M metagenome (GOLD analysis project Ga0114931, IMG submission 89579) | Deep subsurface microbial communities from Kolumbo volcano to uncover new lineages of life (NeLLi) - 2SBTROV14_V59a metaG | ecosystem: Environmental > Aquatic > Marine > Volcanic | place: Kolumbo...
CCACCATTTTGTTGGTTGAATAACATCGCCTCGTTGATTAATGAAACAAGAAATACCTGTATTAGCACTTCTAGCTATACTTCTTCTGGTTTCTATGGCTCTTAATCGTGCATAAGCCAAATGCTGTTTATAACCAGGAGTATCTTCCCACCACCCATCATTAGTGATAATAAAAATAGCATTGGCCCCTTTTTTAACATAAGTAGAAACATAATCTCCATAAATTGATTCATAACATATTACAGGCGCAATTTGGATTTCTCCATCTACCAGATTGTGTGCTTCTTTTTCTGTTCCCAAGCTACCAAAAGTACCTCCCAAATTAATGGCAAATTTTTCAAATACACTAAACACTTTAGGGTAAGGTAATTTTTCTACCCCTAATACTAATTTCGATTTATGATAAATCTGTATGTTTTGATTCGCTTTAATCTGTAAAGCAGAGTTAAAAGCATCATACCAACCTCCAGTTTGTTTATCAGGTCGAACCGTAGGGGTTGGTTTTTTAGCACTTGGGGGATAATCTATATAGGTTGAAGCTCCAATAATAAAACATAGATTATCTTGTTGATTAACCAACGCTCTAACTTGTTGAATGGAATAATTATCCTCCAATTCTGCTTCCACCGAACTTCGGGGAATAGCAGTTTCAGGAGCAACAACATATTTCGTATTAGGTGTAATTTTTTGTTTAGCCAATGATAATATTCGATCAATTTGCTCAAACTCAGTCATCCCTCCAAACTTATCCTTATAAGGGTCTATATTAGGTTGAACAACGACAACCTCTATAGAATCTCCATCCTCTTCATAACTATTATAAGTATTTATTGAGATCGTTATCGGGAGAACAATAATCAAGAATACTCCCAAAAACAACAAATAATTTTTTTTTATAGGCTCACGTAGAACAAATGTTCTTTTTAATACCTGAAACAATAAAATATTGACCAATAAGATCCATAATGTACCCCCTGAAACACCTGTATACTCATACCATTGAATCCATTTTGTATAGTTAGCAAAAACATTCCCAAAAGGATTCCACGGATGTGAAAACTCCCAATTAAAGTGCAACCATTCAAACCCTAACCACAAAACAATCAAAGCAAAATACCCTTTATACTCTCCCAACCTTTTTTTAACAATATGAAACCCTAAAAAAGTAGTTGCCATAAACAAAGAATACAACACTTCAGCCATTATCATTCCTCCTTCAGAAGCAAACCATATCCACCATGTGGTAAACGAATTAAAAATTAAAAAAGTGAGGTAAGAAAAATAGAAAACATGCCGCCCACCATACTTATCTAAGTTCTGACTAATTGTGTATTCTACATACAGTAAAGGAAGAAGAGCAACAAAAAAAAGAGGTGATAACCCTCCAGTTTCTGGCCATGACAACCCCATTAAAATACCACTAAAAATTGCTAAGCCAGCTAACTTTAATTTTTGCATAAGGTAAATATATCAATAATGAATTGATAGGGAGTCGAATTAAGTATTTTTAACTTCTCTCCTTTTTTTCTCTTTTAAAATTAAGGCCAATTCTCTTCCTGTTTGACCAGCAATCGAAGTATTCTCTTCTGCTCTACGAATTAAATATGGGGTAACATCCTTAACAGGACCATAAGGAACATATTTAGCAACATTGTAACCTGCTTTCCCCATATTCATACTTATATGATCGCTCATTCCTAACAGTTGAGCAAAATAAATACGATCATCATTCTTATCAATATTATACTGTTTCATTAATTCAGTTAAATAAATATTACTTTCTTCATTATGAGAAGCACAACTAAATGACAGCATATCTATGTTTTCAATACAGATCTTTAGAGCTAAATTATAATCTCTATCCGTATCTTCTTTTGTTGCTTGCATAGGATCTTTATAATTCATTGCTTCTGCTCGCTCTCGCTCTTTTTCAATATAAGCACCTCTTACTAATTTTAATCCTACGTAAAACCCTTTTTCTCGAGCTATAACAATTAATTCTTTCAAATAAGCAATTCTATCCCATCGATATAATTGAACGGTATTATAAACAATCGTTTTTTCTTTATTGTATTTTTCCATCATCTCTAGAGCAATAGCATCAATCGGATCTTGTATCCAGGTTTCTTCTGCATCAATAAGAATCGGAACATCCAATTCATAAGCAGTTTTACAGATTTTATCAATCCGTGCTTTTACTCGATTATATTCTTCTTCTTCTTTTTGAGTTAATGTTTCTTTAGCGTTTACTTTTTGTAGCAATTCAAATCTTGCAAAACCCGTTGGTTTAAATACACTGAAAGGAATATTAAAATCTGTTTTTGACTTTCGTGCAGTAGCTATAACTTCTTTAACATTAGCATCAAAAACACCCTCTTTTTCTTTCCCTTCCACAGAATAATCCAAAATAGTTTTAATGTTGTGGTACCCCAACTCATCAATCATAGCATTACAACCTTCAATACTTTCACCACCACAAAACTGTTTAAATATAGTTGCTTTGATTATCGGTATTGGAAACCCTAAGGGCATAAATATTTTCAAAAGAATAGGAGCAATTTTTATCAACCAATTCCAGCCAATAATTTTAAATAACCAGTAGCTCCTGTTTAAATCAGCATCTGTCTTACCCTTAAAAGCTATTTCTGTATTGTTAAAATCCATCCTTAATCTTTGTAGTCCAAATTTAATACACGAAAATAGCAGAAAATATGATTTCACTCATTTAGAAAAACTTATTTTTACAAACTTTTAGCGTCTTTTTTCAAAAAAATTTAAATTCTGCTCCATGAGTAAAGTAAAGAATATAAAAACAACTCATTCTGAAGTATTTATTGGCAATTATGTTTTAGATGCTTTGTCAAACATATTGGTTCCTTATAAAAACTGTAAGAAATTTTTACTAGTAGATGAGAATACTTTACAGCACTGCGTTACAACCCTACTTACCCAAGTTAAAGCTTTAGAGAATGTTGAAATAATTGAAATTGAAAGTGGAGAAGAAAATAAAACCTTAGACATCTGCTATCAAATATGGAAAACACTTGCTGATTATAAAGCTGACAGAAATGCCGTATTAATTAATCTTGGTGGTGGAGTTATAACAGATATGGGTGGATTTGTTGCTTCCACTTATAAACGGGGGATTGATTTTATCAATATTCCTACTACTCTGTTATCACAAATTGATGCTTCGGTAGGGGGGAAAGTAGGGGTTGACTTTGATGAGCTTAAAAACATGATTGGAGTTTTTAAAGAACCTATAGGAGTTTTTATTTATCCTCCTTTTCTAAAAACATTAGATAAAAGACAAATGCTTTCTGGTTACGCAGAAGCACTAAAACATGCGCTAATTACTGATAAAAATTATTGGAAGAACCTTAAAAAGGGATTGCTATCTAACGCCAACGATTGGGAGAATTTAATAACTACTTCCGTGGAAATTAAAAATACCATTGTACTTAAAGACCCTAAAGAAAAGAAAGAGCGCAAACTGTTAAATTTTGGACACACCATTGGTCATGCTATTGAGAGCTATTCTTTAAAAAACGATCAACTACCTCTCTTACATGGTGAAGCAATAGCTATTGGAATGATATGTGAGGCCTATTTGTCTCATTTAGTATTAGAACTAAGTGCTAATGAATTAAAGGATGTTTCTTCTACTATTTTAAGTTTCTACTCTCAATATCAACTTGATGAAAATCAGTTTCATCAATACATTGAAATCATGAAACACGACAAGAAAAATGAAACTAGTGGCATCAATTTTACGCTACTGAAAGAAATTGGATTAGCAGAAGTAAATCATGAAGCCAGCATTGAAATGATTATAGAATCATTAAATTATTACAATTCGTTAATTAAAAAATAAGATATTCAATAATGTCTATTCGTATTTCGCATCCCACACAAATTATTGAAGATACCATTCACCTTACTTCTTCTAAAAGTGAAAGCAATAGAGCTTTAATTATTCAAGCACTTAGTGAGAACACGTTTCCCATTAAAAATTTAGCCGCAGCCAAGGACACGCAAACTTTACAGCAACTACTTGCTTCTGAAGAAAAAACACTTGATGTGGGACATGCTGGAACGGTAATGCGATTTTTAACTGCTTATCTCTCTCTACAGCAAAAAGAACATATTATTACAGGATCCTCTAGAATGAAAGAACGACCCATTAAGGTTTTAGTTGATGCTCTAACAACACTAGGAGCCAATATCGATTACCTAGAAAATGATGGGTTTCCTCCACTAAAAATCCAAGGGCATGAAATGGAAGGTGGTATTATTCAGGTTGATGGAAGTGTTAGTAGTCAATATATTTCTGCCTTACTCATGATTGCTCCTCAACTCAAAAATGGTTTAGTTATAGAATTTAAGGGAGAAGTTATATCTCAACCGTACATTAATATGACTATTGAATTGATGAGGTATTTCGGAGCTCAAGTAAATTGGAGTGACAATCGAATCACAGTGAAAAACGACCAGTATCATGGTAAAGAATTCACTGTTGAAGCCGATTGGAGTTCTGCTTCTTATTGGTACGGTATTGCTGCTCTCTCTAAAAAAACAACTGTTAATTTACTTGGACTGAAAAAAAATAGTTTACAGGGGGATGCCGCATTATATAAAATCTACGAAAACTTTGGTGTTACTACAACGTGGATAGATGGTGGTATTTGTTTAACTAAAACAGATCAGTGTATTTCTTTATTTGAGTATGATTTTGAAGATTGTCCAGACATTGCACAAACTGTTGCTGTTACTTGTGCTGCATTAAATATTGAAGCACGATTTACAGGTTTAAAAACGTTGAGGATAAAAGAAACAGATCGAGTTTTTGCTATTCAAACAGAATTGAATCAATTGGGATATAATGTAACTGTAGAGGGTGATGACATTCTAGTTCATGCTACTTCTACAAAGAATAGCCCCAGCACAAACTCAATAAAAACTTATGACGATCATCGTATGGCGATGGCTTTTGCTCCTCTAGCGCTAATAAGTTCGGTTAACATTGATGATGAAGATGTTGTCGTTAAATCTTACCCTAACTTTTGGAGAGATTTACAACAAGTAGGCTTTATAATTGATTAATCTTTTCGATTAAATCCACCAAGCGGTTAGAGTAGCCTGCTTCGTTATCGTACCAACCAACTATTTTAACCGTGTTTCCGATAACTGTTGTTAAGCCTGCATCAAAAATACATGAATGAGGATTACCAATAATATCAACAGACACTAGAGGTTCATTCGTGTATTCTAGCACTCCTTTTAAGTTAGTGGTTGCTGCTTTTTGAAAAGCAGCATTAATTTGATCTTTAGTTACTCCTTTTTTAACCGTAGCACATACATCTATTAATGATCCGTCTGGCACAGGAACACGAACAGCATAGCCTTCAATTTTTCCTTTTAATTGAGGGAATATTTTAATTATAGCACTCGCTGCACCTGTAGAAGTAGGAATAATAGACTGAGCTCCACCTCTTGCTCTTCTTAAATCTGCATGCGGTGCATCATGTAATTTCTGGTCGTTAGTGTAGGAATGAACGGTAGTTAAAAAAGCTACTTCAATTCCGCACAGCTCATCTAATACTTTTATTAATGGTGCTGTAGCATTTGTAGTGCATGATGCGTTCGATAAAATTTCTTCAGAACCATCAAGCAAATCCTCATTAATGCCTAATACTATAGTTTTTACATCTTCACTTTTTGATGGAGCTGATATAATTACTTTTTTTGCCCCTGCAGCAATATGTTTTGATGCCAATTCTCTTGTTCTAAATAAGCCTGTAGATTCTATAACAATATCTATTCCTAAAGGTGCCCAAGGCAACTCTTCTGGATTTCTTTCTGTTAATATTTTTACGGGATGTTGATTAATAATTAGATCCTCTCCATCCGTGCTAATCTCACCGTTAAAATGACCATGAACCGAATCATATTTTAATAAATGTGCTAAAGTATTCGTATCTGCCAAATCATTTATGGCAACCAACTGAATATTCGGATGATTCTGGATTACTCGTGTAAACACACGCCCAATTCTTCCAAAACCATTTATTGCAACTCTAATCATGTTTCATTTTTTAGCAAAGATACTCAATGTTCAATTTGGTGAACAATTTATTTCACAGATAAAACAATAAAGCTACAAATTCTTAAAAATCCAATAATGTCGAAAAAAAATAAGCCCATGAAAAATTCATGAGCTTATCATATAAGAAAAAGGTAATATCCTCGCCACAAAAATGAAGCTAGGTAAGGTACAAGACGCAATATATTAATAAAGGTTGCTTGTGCTTAAAATTATTTTTTCAGAAAATGTGACCTGGGGAGTGTTATCTGATCAAAAGTTGCAAACTGAACATACAAAAATAGATTGTTATTTAAATAGCCATACATTCTATCTAGGTCGTGTGTGCTCTCATTTCCTTCAAGGTCTAGCATCCCTTTAAAGTTAGGCACATGATAGAGTTTTATTACGTTAGAATCACCATTCACATCATATACTGAAATACCAATATGTGGTTGAGTAGAAAGAATAGAATCTTTTTTTTCTTGAGTAGATTCTTCATCAATCATTTCATAATAAATCTTTTGATAGCGCTCCATATAGTTTTGTAATTGCTGTTCATTATAGCCCTGAATTAGCTCATTGCTTTGTGCATCAAGCAGCTTAACGACTCCTTTATCATTCTCTATAATAAAAGATTCTTCAGGAGTATTAAAAAACTCCATTTTAATCTTCTTTATTTCTTGAGGCTGATATTTAAAAACTACCGCATCTCTCCATTGCTGAGCGTTAGTAAAAAACCGGGTAGATAAATAACCAAAGAACCCCGGTATATGTGTAATATAAGGCCAAGTAGATTTAACTCCATCCTCCTCTAACAACATATATGTTCCTTGATGATTTAAGGTAGGACCTCCAACATAATATGTTTTTGAAGGTTTTTTTTCACCTTGATAAATTTCTACTTTAGTGGCTCCTGTTGCTATATTTTTCACCACCACATCAAATGCTGATTTAGGAACTGGCATCTTTACAGCAATTCGAAAAAATGTTTTCATTAACAAACGAACATTATCAGGGCGTGCATCAAATTTATCGTTCACTTTCCATTTGCTATCTATTTTAGATAAAGTAACCTGATTGCCCTTTGCGTCAACCATAAAGATTTTATCAATGCTTGCTGTATCTTCAATAGCAAAATTCGATAACGTGCCTTCTTTATCTTCTAATGTACTTTTCTTGTTAGTAAAATAATAATACGCTGCAAATACAACAAGAACAAGTAATAGGAGGTATATTAATTTATTTTTTTTCATCCATCTAAGTTATTATTTACTGTACTTCTTTTTTCGATCGTAGTAATGGGCTAACCCAAAAAATAGAATCAACCCTATAGGAAAAACAGTATTTATCAACTTCCACTTAAAGGCATCTACTTTTAAAACAGTAGTATCCAATAATCTAATGTTTAATTTCTTCGCTCTAACAGTCATTAAACCACTATCATCACACAAATAGTTAACTACATTTAACATAAAATCCTTATTACCAAACTGCTGATGGGTAAACTTATCATAACCCAATGCTAAATATTCATTGGTACTTCTCTTAACATGGTTTTTCGCAATATCACCGTCAGCAATAACTACCATCTTGTTAAAACCACTTAATTCTTTAAAATTAATCTCATTCGCTTGTTCTATCTGAGGTGTTATTCTATTTTTAAATACAGATTCAAATTTACCTTCTAACAATACAGCTCCTACTTTGTGCCCTTGATTATATTGTTCTTGATTAGGTTCAAAACGCAACATTCCTAAACTTATTCTTGTTGGTGAATTGGATACCTTCGTATATTTTGATGAGTGTAGTAAACTTATTTTATTAATTCCTTTCTTGGCAATCGTATCTATTGTACTTACAAACTCTGCTTTTACTGCATTTAAATTATTTACTATTGGATGATTGTTAACTGGTGACAGCAATGGAAAAAAGTACCAAGGGAACATCTCTGTTTTAGGTTGATTACCTACCATACCTGTTACAATTGGAATTGGTGCTGATTGTAAATCTTGAATCAAGTTAGTATTTATTCGAACTCCATAAGTAAATAATTGGTCATCTAAATTTAAATCCTGAGGAATAGCCATCGAGACATCAGCATTTTTCAGACTATCCATACTAGCAAAAACAGGGTCAATTAGCCATACTACTCGCCCTCCATACATAATATACTGATCAATAATAAACTTATCTTTCTCAGAGAATCGTTGACTAGGTTTAGCAATGATAATCACATCATATTTATTTTTCACCATAGATGCCTTTGTGCTATCATACAAAACTCTTTCTGTAAGACTGCTCAGCGAACCATTTAAATCTATCCTGTCTACACTATAAAACTGCCTTAACTCCTCATCTAACGAAGCTGTTTCGTATTGATCCAACTCTCCATGCCCTTCAATAAAAGCGACACGTTTTATTTCTGTATTAGTGAGTGTGTGTATGGCATTAGCTATTTCATACTCCAAGCCTTCTATAGAGCTATTTAACATGGCCTGTGGGTGCGTCCCTATTTGACTTTTTAATAACTGTACAGGAATTTCTTCTCCTCGATATGAAATAATAGCTCCTGGCCAAACAATTTTATTGGTATACCCATCTTCATTTTTAGATTTTAAGTCCGTAGGTCTCAACCCTTGCTTGTACAACTGCTTATATATTTCATCTCGCACTTTCTCGTCAGGGTTTTCTGACGGGTTAATGAACTCATAATCCAAATTTCCTCCAGCATAAGCCCTAAACTCATCCAACATTTCTTTGGTTTCGTCTCTCAATCTGGTAAAACCAGCAGGGAACTCCCCTTCCAAATAAACTTTAACATAAATGATATCATCCAAATTCTCTGCTAGCTCCTTGCTTGCTTTAGATAAGGTATATCGTTTTTCTGAAGTTAAATCAAATCGTTCAAAAGCAAAAGAGCTAATGAAGTTGATGAGTATAATAATAACCATCCCAGCAATTAGGATCGTTAAATCCTTTCTTCTATTCGTATTATTTTTTTCTACCATTTCCTGCTACTCAACACTGTTTTAGTAAAAATTAAAAATAAAGCGATTGTTCCAAAAAAGTACATCATATCTCTGGTATCAATCACTCCTCTACTCATAGAAATATAATGCTCATTAATTCCCAACTTTACTATAACATGAGCAATACCATCAAAAAAGGGTAACGTGCTAATAGATTCAAAACCAACATAACAGAAGAAACTTAAAAATACCGCCACAATAAATGATATGATTTGGTTATTGGTAATGGCACTTGCAAAAACGCCTATAGACACAAATACTCCTCCTAAAAACAATAATCCCAAATAAGATCCTACTGTTCCACCTACATCAATATTTCCAACAGGATTACCCAATTGATAAACAGAATAAAAATAAACCAGTGTTGGCAATAATGAGAAAAGTACTAAAGTAAATCCTGCTAGGTATTTTGCTAAAACAATTTGAAAATCGGTTAACGGTTTAGTTAACAACAACTCTATGGTGCCTGTTCTACTTTCTTCAGCAAACAAACGCATGGTAATTGCTGGTATCAAAAACATAAATACCCACGGTGCAATATAAAAAAGTGTATCAATATTAGCATACCCACTATCTAATACATTAGTAGCTCCAGGAAATACCCACATAATTAGGCCTGTTGTTGTTAAAAAAACAACAATAACAATATAGCCAATTAAAGAGCCTAAAAAACTTCGTATTTCCTTATTGATTAGTGTTAGCACTTTTCAGTTTTTTCAATCAAAGAACCAAAAATAATATTTTTTGAATGATGTTGGTTATAAAATATGTTAATCCTTTCACAATTCGAAACCCCTTATTAATTATAGCGAAAAAAGCCATTTATTTTAACTGGTTTTATCGCTTTAAGTAATTGATTTTGTAATATTGTAGCCTAATAAAATTCAAGCAATGTTAGTTTTAAAATTTGGTGGTACTTCGGTAGGAAGTGCAGCAAGGATAAAAGAAGTTGAAAAATTGGTAAATACACCTGACTCAAAAATAGTTGTATTATCAGCTATGTCGGGTACTACTAATAAGTTAGTAGAAATTGCTAACTATTTGTATAAAAAGAATAATGAGGGGGCTAACGAACTAATTTCCAGTTTGGAACAAATTTATTATGAAGTAGTTAAAGAATTGTTTTTTACCCCTGAGTACATAGAAAAAGGAAACGAACTCATTCAATCTCATTTTAAATACATTAAATCTTTTACACAAGATTTATTTACCATTTTTGAAGAAAAAGCAATTCTAGCTCAGGGAGAATTATTATCTACCGCATTATTTCATTATTATTTGAGCGAGCAAAATATTGCTTCTGTATTGTTGCCCGCATTAAACTATATGCGAATTGACAAAAATGGGGAGCCTGATTTAACTGCTATTAAAGAAAACCTTAAAAATGAATTAGACAGCAACCCTAATCAGACCCTTTTTATTACTCAAGGATTTATTTGTAGAAATGCTTATGGAGAAATTGATAACCTAAAAAGAGGGGGAAGTGATTATACTGCTTCTTTAATTGGGGCCGCTATTCAGGCCAAAGAGATTCAAATATGGACAGATATTGACGGCATGCACAATAATGATCCGAGAATAGTAGAAGGAACGAGACCTCTAGCTAACATCTCATTTGATGAAGCCGCTGAATTGGCTTATTTTGGTGCTAAGATTTTGCATCCTGCAAGTGTTCAACCTGCTAAAGTAGAAAACATCCCTGTACGATTAAAAAACACGCTTCAACCAGAAGCACATGGCACTTTAATTACTAGCCAAACAAAAGGAGAAGGCATTAAAGCCATCGCTGCGAAAGATAACATTACAGCCATTAAAATTAAAAGTGGGAGAATGTTGTTAGCCCATGGTTTTATGCGAAAAGTATTTGAAATTTTTGAAACTTATAAAACACCAATCGATATGATTACTACTTCTGAAGTAGCTGTATCGGTTACGATTGATGACACTAAATACTTAAATGACATCGTTGATGAGTTAAAGAAATATGGAACTGTAGAAACAGACGAAGATTTAACCATTATATGCATTGTTGGAGATTTTATTGCTGAAAGTAAAGGGTATGCCTTAACAATTTTTGAAGCGTTAAAAAACATCCCTATTCGTATGATTTCTTATGGTGGAAGTAGACACAATGTTTCCATCTTAATTAACACCAAACACAAAAAAGAAGCTTTAAATTCTTTAAACTCAACATTATTCTAATGTTTAGCACCGAGCAAATAAACAAATTCAAAACTACTCCTACTCCATTTTATTATTATGATTTGGAGCTACTAAAGAATACTTTATCTATAGTTAAAGAGGAGGCGAGTAAATATAATTACCACGTTCATTATGCGTTTAAAGCGAACTCTAACCCAAAAATACTAGAGCTAGTTCATTCTTACGATTTTGGTGCAGACTGCGTGAGTGGTAATGAAGTAAAAAGAGCCATTGAAACTAATTTCTCTCCTCAAAAAATTGTTTTTGCAGGAGTTGGTAAATCTGATGAAGAGATTAACATTGGCTTAGATAATGATATATTCTGTTTCAACTGCGAGTCTATTCCAGAAATTGAAGTAATTAACGAACTGGCTCAACAAAAAAACAAAACAACACAAATTGCATTGCGTATTAACCCGAATGTAAATGCCAATACGCATCAATACATTACTACTGGATTAGAAGAAAATAAGTTTGGAATTAACATGTGGGAATTAGATAATGTTTTAGCTACCTTAAAAACATCGAACAATATTAAATTGGTTGGTTTGCATTTCCATATTGGCTCTCAAATTACTGATCTCTCTTCGTTTAAAGGACTTTGTTTGCGTGTAAACGAAATTCAAGAATGGTTTTATAACCACCACATTATCGTAGATCATATTAATGTGGGTGGAGGTTTAGGAATTGATTATGAAAACCCTAATCAAAATCCTATCCCAGATTTTAAAACCTATTTTAAATTGTTTAACGATTTTATAGAATTGCGTCCTCAACAAGAATTGCATTTTGAATTAGGTCGTTCTATTGTTGGGCAATGTGGTTCCTTAATTACTAAAGTATTGTACGTTAAAAAAGGAGTAAATACCGATTTTGCTATTGTAGATGCAGGGATGACAGAATTAATCCGACCAGCATTATACCAAGCTGTACATTCCATTTCTAACATTACCAGTACGGATAAAGAAACTGCTCGTTACGATGTGGTGGGTCCTATTTGCGAATCTTCTGATTGTTTTGCCAAAGCATTAAGCTTGCCTATTACAAAGCGAGGAGACTTGATTGCTATCCACTCTAGTGGCGCTTACGGTGAAGTAATGACCTCTCAATACAATTTACGAGATACCGTAAAAGCGGTTTATTAAAACCCATGGAAGAACTTTATAAAAATTCACTTTTTATCATCCCCATACTTACAGGACCCATATTTGTAATTGTTGGGTTTATCATGCTGCAATTTCCTCCAAAAGAAATTAATTCGTTTTATGGATATAGAACAAAAAACTCCATGAAAGATAAAGACCGGTGGAATTTTGCGCAACGCTATTCATCCATAGAAATGATAAAGTTAGGAGCAATATTAACTCTAAGTGGTTGCATAGGTTTGCTCTATAAACCGTGCGAAATGGCTGGAGTAATATTAGGGTTAGTCCTCCTGCTTGGCATGGTTACTATCTTAATTTATAGAGTTGAAAACGCCATCAAAAAAGAATTTAAGAATAAGTAGTGCACTTGATGTTAAACTCACGAAATAAATCATCCATCCCTTCGTTATTGGTATTTCTATGAAAAAACTACTTCTAATAATCCTCATCTCAATTGGTGCTCAACAACTCTGCTATGGTAATAATGCTGATACTTCAAAAATAATTGATCATTTAACCCAAATTACTAAAACAGAAAAGCCTAGGCATCATAAAAACCTAAAAGAGCTTAATGAGGTTGCTCAATATATTTATGGTGTTTTTCAGAAATATGCTGATTCTACCTATTACCAAACGTATAAGATTGGAGAAGTAGAATACAAAAATGTTGTATGCGTTTTTGGCTCTAAAAATAGCAAAACTGTAGTTGTTGGAGCTCATTATGATGTTTGTGGTAACCAGGAAGGAGCAGATGATAACGCGAGTGGAACTGTTGGTTTACTAGAATTAGCACGAATGCTAAAAGATAAAAAGTTAAACCACAGAATAGAAATGGTAGCATACACTCTTGAAGAGCCTCCATATTTCAGAAGCGAATACATGGGGAGTTATATCCATGCCAAGTCTCTACAAAACTCCAACAAAGATGTATACGGCATGGTTTGTCTTGAAATGATCGGTTATTTTGATGATCAAAAAAAATCACAAGATTACCCCATAGGGATTCTTTCACTTATATACGGAAATAGAGGTAATTACATAACACTTATCAACAAGTTTAATAAGGGAAAATTGGCTAGAAAATTTGCAAAAGGGTTCAAAAAAAATGCTCTTATAAAAACAAAAAAATTCACAGGGCCAAAATTTCTACCTGGCATTGATTTTTCTGATCACTTAAATTATTGGAAATTTGGTTATAGTGCTTTAATGATTACTGATACCGCATTTTACAGAAATAAAAACTACCACGAATCAACAGATAAAATGAATACTTTGAATATTTCTAAAATGGCCAAAGTAATCGACACTGTGTTCTCTACAATAACCAATCTGAAATAAAAAACATTACTGCTTCACAAACTTCGTAAAGTAAGTATCGCTTTCGGAAGTTATTTGCATCACATACACCCCTTTTGCTAAAGTAGTAACATTAATAGTTGAACTCAACTCCAATTTACTGAGATTAAGTACACTTTGTCCTCTCACATCAGTAATGTAAATGGATTGAACTCCCTGCAGGTTTCCATCAAGGTGAAGTTCTCCTCGAACTGGATTAGGGTACAATTGAAAAGGATTACTAGATGTAACATCAGGCACACTTGCAACAGTTGATAAACTAAAGTCATCTAAATGAGCAGTAATATCACCTGAATTGTGATTAATCAAGTTGACCATGATAATAACATTTAAAGGTACTGTAGCATTTTTATAGTTTATAGGTATATCAAACATGGTGTAAGTACTTTGAGTTTGTTGAGTAACAAACTGTCCATATCCTACAGCCGTTGAAGAGTCTCCATTGAACAAAAAAGTAGACGGGTTACTATCTGTAAGGAAAACATAAATACCCAAACTATCAGTTCCACTTCCTGAAAACTTATAATAGCCTTGCAATCTATTGGGTTGACTATTACATACCCCCATTCCAATAAGGTCTGCACTTTCAGCCACTGGAGCTTTTAATTCTACAGCATAATTTCCCTGATACTTCTCTGTTGATTTTAATAAAACTGGAGAATTACCAAAAGGCACTCCAAAAGCATCGGTAAAAGAAAACCATCCTCCATCTAGAGTGTCAACTGTAGTTGTGCCAGAAGGGAAAAGGTCGACAGTAGCTACACCCCACACCTCAAAATCGGCATTTTGAAAAGTACATTGTGCTTGTGTATTAATAACTCCAAATGTAATTAGTAGTATAAGTAAAAATCTTTTCATGAGAATTGGTTTTAATTTATTCACTATCAAAAATATTGGCTTAATAGACAAAAAGGAGTCTAAGAATCTTTACAACACATATTGTGATTAGCTTTGAAGCAAATGAAAGGTTATGAATAAAAAAAGTGTATAAATTGTGAGAGTACTTTAACTAAAAA
>Ga0114931_10006115_pt1 | contig 14832 bp, 10 predicted proteins | sample 2SBtaG_FD_89579 | JGI IMG/M metagenome (GOLD analysis project Ga0114931, IMG submission 89579) | Deep subsurface microbial communities from Kolumbo volcano to uncover new lineages of life (NeLLi) - 2SBTROV14_V59a metaG | ecosystem: Environmental > Aquatic > Marine > Volcanic | place: Kolumbo...
ACCTGGACATCGCCATCACGCAACGCAACGCCCCGGCCGTCCTCCTGCGAAACAATACGGACAATAACAATTACCTCAAGGTCCGGGTCATCGGCTGTGGGGCCCCGAAGACGAACAAAGCGGAGGTCGGCATCCGGGTTGAGCTTTGGGATGCGACCGGCTTTCTGGCGAGGCGCGAAATCGGAGTGGCCCGCGGCTTTGCCGGCGCTGAGCCGATGTGGGTCCACTTCGGCGGCGTAACCAATACGTCCACCTACACGGTCAAGGTCTATTTCAACTCTCGCCCGGCCAATGATCCGTACAAGGTGACCGTCGTTCCCGCCAACACCTCCACTACCATCGGCAGCACGACGATCCCGCAAATGCTTACGGTCACAGAGCCTTGCACCGCAAAAATTATCCAATGGCGGGAAATTAGAAACTCTGCTGCCGGTTCGTAATGCCCTGGGCGAGATCGGTTGCCGAGAAGTGGTTGGGAGGGCAGATCGTCAACCCTCCGGGGGCTGCTTGCCGAAGGATATCGACCGTTTCTGGATGGGCCCGGCTCATGCTGACCTTTCTGACGGACATTATGAGGCGCCTGTTGCCGGCAGCTTCTACTGCAACTGGGCAAGGACCTCCTCGGGGATATCGACGTTGCTGTGGACCTGCTGCACGTCATCGTTGTCCTCGAAGGCGTCGATCATCCTGAGAACCTTCTCTCCGGTCTTGGCGTCAACCTTGATCGTCGTACCGGGTATCTTGGTGATTTCGGCGGTTTGCGTTTTGATGGATTTTTCCTCGAGCGCTTTCCTGACAGCGTCGTAGGCACTGACCTCGCAGGTGATCTCGAACACGTCATCCTGGCGGACCACGTCGTCGGCTCCGGCCTCGAGGGCAATCTCCATGAGCGTGTCCTCGTCGGCATCGGCGGCCGCGACCGTGAACAGGCCCTTGGTGGCGAAGTTCCAACTGACACAGTTGGCCGTGCCCAGGTTGCCTCCGGCGCGCTCAAATATCTTTTTGACGTCCGGGGCGGTGCGATTGGGATTATCGGTCAGTGCCTCGACGATGACGGCCACGCCGCCGGGGCCGTAGCCCTCATACAAGGCCGGCACGTATTCGGCGCCCTGCAATTCGCCGGTTCCGCGTTTGATCGCCTTGTCGATCGTGTCGTTGGGCATGTTGGCCTCTTTGGCCTTGTCGATGGCGTAGCGGAGCGTAAGGTTCATGGCCGGGTCGCCGCCGCCGCTCTTCGCCGCGACGATGATGTTTCGAGCCAATTTGCTCCACAGCTTTCCGCGGCGGGCATCATTGGCACCCTTCTTGTGCTTGATCGTTTTCCACTTGCTATGGCCTGACATATCCGCGTCCTCGACACCACCATCCCATCCGAGGGATCACCACTCAACAATCTGCCGCCTCAGAGCGAACAAATCCATTCTACCACAAACCGGCATGAGTGCATGATGTTTCGAGCGACCTGGTGAGGTCAAATGGGCCGTGCGAGCGCCTTTGACCTCAGCAAAGCGGCCTGCTGCCTTCGGCTGCGGCGGAGGAGATCGTTTTGGCCAACCGCAATCTCGGTATCGAAAAGGCGAGTCTTGCAGGTTTCCGTCGCACTTATCGTCTTATACCGAATCCAGTTTGACTATGCCGAATGGCACACACGGTGATTCAATGGATTTCCGCATGCCAATGGCCGCGCGGGCTGAAGCCCGCGGCTCCTCATCTCTGTCCAATCGGCACGTTCATACTGAGATTGGTATTATCATTTGTGGGGTGAGGGGGACGTGCTCGGCTCGGTCTCGATGACCTTCGCCGTCTCCACGGGCAGACCGTCGGCCAGTTGCTTCAGCTTGGCCTGAGTCTTTTTGTGGACCTCGCGGCGCTCCCGATCGGGTGGCGGCTTGGTGCCCGGCGCCGAGAGCTTGACCGCCTTTTCCCAGTGGGCGCGGGCCTCGTCGCTGCGGCCGGTGCGGTACAACGCATCGCCCAGGTGGTCATGGAGCACGGGGTCTTCGCGGGCGGCCAGACGCAGGGCGAGGCGAAGGTAATGGATCGCCCTCTCATACCTGCCGCGCTTGTAGAGCACCCAGCCAGGCTGTCGAGATTCGCCGAGGAGCGCGGGTCCTGTGAGAGCGCATAGCGGATCAGCTTCTCGGCCTTCGCTAGGTGCATGCCGGCGTCGGCCCAGGTGTAGCCCAGATTGTTGCTGATCAGCGGGTCGTTGGGATCGAGCTTGTGCATCGCTTCGAGTTGCTGGATGGCCTGCGCCTGGCGGTCGGTGTCCTGGTAGATCTCGACCAGGAAGTTTCGCATCCGCAGAATCAGGCCCGCGTCGTAGCGTTTGCCGGCATCGCGGGCGGCGAGCTGCGGCCGCATGACCTTCTCGACGGTTCGTTCCGCCTCGTGGTAGCGTTCGGCCTCGATCAGCACCGCGGCCAGTCGCTGATAGGCCGACTCGGTCTGGAGGGTGTTGGCCTGGTGGCGGTAGAAATCGACGGCCTCGTCATAGCGACGAGCGGACCGGTAACTCTGACCGAGGATCGCCTCGTAGCGGGCACGGTTCTCGGATAGCTCGGCGCCGGTGCGAGCGATGTCGATCGCATCGTCCCACTTCTTGGCCGACCAACACAGCCGCACGAGGGCCTCGTTGAGTTCGATGTCGTCCGCGGCATCGGCCAGCCAGGTGAGCACGAGTTGCTGGGCCTCGACAAATCGCTTGGCGTCTTGAAGCTGGGCCAGGAGTTGAATCTGTAAGTCGCGATTCGTCGGGTCTTCTTCGAGATATTTGCGGGCCAGGCCGATGGCCCGATCATGGCGATCGGCCCGATCCAACGCGGCCAGGTAGTAACGCCGGCGAACCGGATCCTCGGGGGCTGCATCGAGCCAGGTCTTAGCGGTCGCCACAGCCTCGTCGTAGCGTTTGGCCGCCTGGAGCACCGCGAGGAGACTGCGGGTGAACAGGGACCGCTGCGCGGCGAGGTCGTCGCGGGCGAGCAGGCGTTTGAGCAGGCCGATGGCCGTGTCGTATTCGCCTTGGTTTTCGGCATATTCCAGGAGCCTCTGGAGGTAGCCGAGGTTGCGGGGGTGGTCCCTCAGGAGCATCCGCACGGTCGCCGCCGCCGTGCCAAACTCCAACAGGCTGGCTTGCAGCGTGGCCTTTAGCTCCAGCGAAGGGATGTCATCCGGGTTGATCGCCAACCCCTGCTTGACGGCCGCCAGGGCCTTGGCAAAGTCGTTGACCGCATAATAGCTCTTGGCGATGTCCAGGTAGGTGACGGCATCGGGGGGATACTTCTTGAGGATCGCGCGGAGGGCTGCGAGGTAGGCGTTCAGTCGGCCTTTGCCGCGTGGGGCGGTGCTCGTGGTCAAGGCCAACATGGCCTGACAACGCCCGACCGCGGGTCCGGCTTGCCCGAGGCTCTTGAAGTCGGAGAAGTATTCACGGGCCTTCTCGAGCTTGCCGCTGTTGAGATACAAGCGGACGAGTCTTTCGCGCGCCGGGATGAAATGCGGATCGACGTCGTTGAGGATTCGGCGATACAACTGCTCGCATCGCTTCCGGTCGCCGCGGCGCTCCGCGGAGAGGCCGAGTCGGTAGAGGGCCGCGGCCGACTTGCGGTCCAGGCGGAAGGCTTCCAGCAGGGCGGTCTCGGCGTCGTCCACCTCGTCAAGGGCGTCGTGGGCCAAGCCCTTGACCAGATAAACGTCCGCCCGGCGCAGGCCCCCCGCGATCGCGGCATCGGCGGTGTCGATTGCGTTCTGCCATTGCTTCTTTGCCAAGTAGAGCCGCCCCAGCGCGCCGTAGGCCGGGCCGAAAGATGGGTCGAGCGTGGTGGTGGTCTTCATCTCCGCGACGGCCTGTTCGTCTTGATTCTCCGAGGCGAGCAGCAGTCCGAAGCCAAATCGGGCCAGTGCGTCGTTGGGGCGCTCTCCGGCCAGCTTGCGCGCCGGATCGAGGTATTTTGATGCGTTGAGCTTGTCTTCCTTGCCGGACAGAGCGGACCGGAAAAGCTCATCGGTCTTTGGATAGGCCCGAAGGGTCTCGATGAGTAGTCGATACGATCGTTCGACGTCGCCCTTTTGTGCATAAAGCCTGGCGAGCAGGTATCGCGGGTCGGGGCCCACCGAGGGCTGCGCGGTGATTCGTTTCAGAAGGACGATCGCTTCGGGGACTTTGTGGCGGGCCAGCAGCAGGCCGGCCAAATGCTCGCCCATCGCCGGGTCGGTGGTCTGCTCGGCCAGGTGGACCAATTCGGCACCGTAGCGCTGCGGCGTGCCAAGCAGGTCGCAGGTTTCCTTGAGCAACTCAAAACCGTTGGCCTCCTGCGGGAAGTCGACGAGCCACTGTCGGGCCGATTCCACCGCCTGGTCCGCCTGCCCGGCGCGGGCCAGGGCGTAAGTGAGCCGTCGGCGCAGGGCCGGGTCGTTGGGCTTCTCGGTCACCGCTCGGCGATAGGCCGCGACGGCTGAGTCGTAGTCTTTTAGTTCGGTCTGGATGTCGCCGATGATGCCGGCGGACTTGCCACGGTACAGCGACATGGCCTCTTTCAGTTCGTGGTATTGGGTCATGGCGGGCGTCGGCTGGGCCGTCGCGTCGAGGTATGCCTGGAGTTGATCGGCGGCTGCGGCAAGATAGCCCTGTTTTCGCAAGGCCATCGCCAGAGACAAACGGGCCAGCACGACCTCCGGGCGATCGACATCATCGCCCGCCGCCAAAAGCGCCAGGCGAAACAGGCGGATGGCCTCATCGGGCTTGTCCTGTTGCCAGGCGATTTCCCCCAGCAGTTGGTAGGCGGCGACGTTGCGCGGCTCGAGGTCGAGCACTTGGCGGAGGTGGCGTTCAGCCAGGCCGAAGTTGCCGTGCTGCAAACTTGCCCGCGCCAGCAGGATGTGGGCCTGCGGGAGTCGCGGATCGAATTGCAATGCTTTTTCGAGGGTGGTGATCGCCTCGGCCCAGAGCTGTTCCTCAAAACGCTTTTCGCCCTTTCGCAGGTAGCGCATCGCCCGTGGATCGGGCTGGTATTCGGCCGAGCGAGCCGGGCCGTCCTCGGCCCCGGAGAATTGTGGTCGTGGGAGAATGTCGGCCAGCTTCAAATGCGCCTTGTCAGGTGTGGCAACAGCGGCGGCGCTCTCTAGGGTTGTGGGCGGCTGGTGAGGCCGCGCGCATGCCCCGAGCAAGCAGAACCCGGCGGCGGCCAGAAGTGTGTAAGCTGAGCCGGATCGCAGAGAGGAGAACATATCGGATCCGTCCTTGGGAGTCGTGCTCCGTAACTTCATCGGCGCCGCGCTGTGCGTTTCTTGGACCTCGGCGCCTTGGTTTTCGATTTTCCCTTTTTGGCCGTCTTCTTCGTGATCTTCTTGACGCGGGATCTAGTGCTTTCTGCCTTTTTCTTCGGGGTCTTGCTGGCCGTCGGTTTCTTCGCAGCGGGCTTTGCCGGACGCTTGCCTGCTTCGGCGGCCTTTCGCGGGGCATGGGCCGCGGCGCTGCGCTTCAGCAAGGCGTAGAAGCTCGAGCGATCGCGTTCGCGGATGACGTTCCCGAGAAAACGCTGGGCATCGGCCACACTTGTGTCTTCTGCGAGGCACGCGTTTCGGATCAAGTATGCGTGCATGTTCATATCGAGCGGAATCGCATGGGCATTGAGAAACTGCTGCATGAAGAACGCCTTGGCGTGCGGGCTGAGGCCGTCGAGCGAATCGAGAAACGAGGACGCCGCTTTTTTCGAAAACGTCGCCAAGAAGTTGAGGTCCAGATCATGGGTGCGGTTGAAGATGGCGGTGAGGACGCGGGAGATTTCCTCGGCCGCGATGCGACAGTGCGGATAATCAACCCCGATGCAGACCACCATGTCGGCCACCGGGGTGACCCGCAGGTCGTTCAGGTCCACCGTCTCCGCCAAGAGCTTGTCCAACGCCGACGCCGCTTTTTTCTCACTGGCGTAGTTGCTCAGGATGCCCAGCAGCAGCGTCTCCGTTGCGTCCTCGACGGTCGCGAGGCTGGCCTTGCCGCCGCCCCGTCTCAAGCGGTGGAAGAGCTTCCGGAGACGACCGGCGTACTCGGCGGATTTTCTCATGGTGCCTCCTCGAGATCGGATGGTGGTTCACCGCTCGGCGATTCGGCCGCCTGCGCCCCGCGGGCCTGGTCCTGAAGCACGCTGATCCGACGGATCGTCTCGGTGGCCTGCTTGAACCCACGATCCAAATGAAATCGGATCACCGGGCAGCGGCGGATGTCGAGCTGCCGGGCCAGCCGCGTCTGAATCATCCCCCGGGCGCTGGTCAAGCCCTTGATGGTGGTGTCGGCCTCCGCTCGGGTCCCGATGACGCTGACGTGCACGTCGGCGATGCTCAAATCCACCGTCAATTCGACGCGCGTCACGCTGGTGAGTCGATGCACGCGCGGGTCCGAGACGTGATTGGCGATCGCATCGCTCACCACCTCGCGGATGAAACTCGATAATCTGTCTTGGCGATGGGACATTTTCTTCTTGGATCACTCCGATTCGCTCGAACGATCGGGCAACTTCTCCGTTGAAACAAACCTTAAAGCCACTCGATGCCGTATTCGATGAGGTTGACCAAGCGATGGGCCCGCACCTCGTCCACGATTTTTGCGAGGCAACTCTCTGTGAAGCGCCGGTCGTTCGAGACCATCGCCACCGCGATCCGGCTTCGGCGGTGCTCATCCAGATGATCCACCTCCGCCAGAGAAACATTGTGTCGCGACCCCAGCCGGTCCTTCAGACTCTTGACCGCCCGGCGTTTATCTTTGAGAGACATCGCACCAGGAATTGATAAAGACAGTTGCAGCAGGCCGACCACCATCCTTTTTCCGCCGATTTGGGCGACGCGACTGTCACGACCGTGACCGCTGTCCGATCGCGGCATCTGACAAAAACGAATGCCGCACGCAGACCTCACCTCACGGATTCCCATTTGGCAGTCTTCCAGAAGTCAGCTTCTTGACCTACGGAGATACCGTCTGTTTCTTCCCCATCTCGAGGGTTCGGGCGATCTTCACCACTTCAAACGCTTCGATGATGTCGCCGGGCTTCACGTCGTCGAAGCCGACGATCTTGATGCCGCATTCAAATCCCGCCTTTACTTCCTTGACGTCGTCCTTGAATCGCCGGAGCGACCCAAGCTCGGCCTGATCCCTGACCACCACGCTGTCACGAATCACGCGCACGCGATGATGACGGCCGATCACGCCGTCTCGAACGAAACATCCGGCGGCCTTGCCCACCTTGGAGACGCTGAAAATCTCTCGCACTTCGGCCCGGCCGCGGGGCTCCAGGCGCTGCTCCGGCTCCAGCAGGCCCTCCAGGGCTTTCTTGATCTCGTCGATCACCTGGTAGATGACGCGATAGGTGCGGATTTCGACGCCGGCGCGATCGGCCATTTTGGCGATCGCCGGATCGGGCACCACGTAAAAGGAGATGATGATCGCACCGCTGGCCCGGGCTAATTCGATGTCGGATTCCGTCACCGTGCCGACGCCGCTGTGCATGATGTTGAGCTTCACTTCGTCGGCGGGGAAGCTGGACAGCTCTTGTTTCAACGCGTCGATCGAGCCTTGGACGTCGGCACGGATGATGATGTTGAGTTCTGGAATCTCGCCCTCTTCCGCACTGGCAATCACCGATTCGAGGCTCGTCGGCGTGGACACCCGGACCAGTTCCTCCTCTCGACGCCGGGCCGCCTCTTCCTCGGCGATCTCCTTGGCCCGCTTGGCGCTCTTGAGCACGTAGAACTTGTCTCCCGCATCGGGCAGTTCGTTCAGGCCGGTGACTTCTACCGGCGTGGACGGCCCCGCCTGGGCCAGAGAACGCCCCGCTTCGTCCTTCATGGAGCGGACCCGACCATGCCCCGGGCCGCAGACGATCACCTGGCCCGTCCGCAGCGTGCCTTCCTGCACTAGGAGCCGGGCGACGTTTCCGACGCGATCGCTGCGCTCGGCCTCGATGACGGTGCCGGTGGCGGGCGTGGTCGGATCGGCCTTCAACTCGAGGACCTCGGTCAGCGTGGCGAGGTGGTTGAGTAGTTCATCAATTCCCTCACCGGTGACGGCGGAGGTCTTGATCACGTCGATGTCGCCGCCCCAATCACCGCTGGGGGTCAGGCCCTGTTCGGTCAGTTGGCCGTAGATTTTGTTGATGTCGTGGTCCAGGTCGATCTTGTTCAAGGCGACGACAATGGTGGCATGGGCCGCCTTGGCGTGGTTGATCGCCTCGACGGTGGTCGGCATCACGCCGTCATCGGCGGCCACGACCAAAACGACGACGTCGGTCACGTTGGCCCCGCGGGCTCGCATGGCCGTGAACGCCGCGTGGCCCGGCGTGTCCAGGAAGGTCACCCACCGCTCGTCCACCTGAACACGATAGGCCCCGATGTGCTGGGTAATGCCGCCGGCCTCGCCTTGCGTGACGTTCGCCTTGCGAATGCGATCGAGCAGACTGGTCTTGCCATGATCCACGTGCCCCAGAACGGTCACGACCGGCGGCCGAGACTGCTCGTGCTTTTTGGGGATGGCCGCGAACTCCTCGGCCAGCTTGTCCAGGCCGGTCTTCGGCTTGATCACGGTCAGCTCAATGCCGAAGTCCACGGCGATCAATTGGGCCTGCTCGGTATCGATCACGCTGTTGATGGTGGCGAAGGACTCCAGACGCCTGACGATGTCGCCGACTGGGATGCCGGACTCGCGTGAGAAGTCGCGAATGTGTATCGGTTCGGTCAGTTCGATCTTGTCTTTTTTGACCCGGACCTGCCCGCCGCCGCGACGGCGTATGCCGGGGGAACCTCTTTCAACGGCCCGCAGCCCGCCGATGCCCCGCCCGGAAGCCGCAGCGAGGCGATCGCGCATCTCCAAAAGATCACGCTCTCGCCACTCGCGAAGCTGCTCCGCGGACAATTCACGCTCGTCTCTCAGACCGCGTCTCGGGCTGGACCGGCGACCGGCGAGTTCCGCCGGGCCCGCCGACCGGCGAAACCGCCCGCCCGCCGAGCGGCGACGTTCCTCGATTCCGGGCTCATCGCCCGAGGGGGGACGCGGCGGCGTTTTCGGGGGGCGATCCAGCGGACGTGGGGCCGGCCGGGGTCGATCTACATGGTCCGGCTTCTCGATGCGGATGACCTTGGGGCCGGAGAGCTTGGCGGGCTGGGGTACGTTTTGCGGGCCGGCCACGGTGACCTCGGGCTCCGGCTCAGGTGGGGGCGCTTCGCTCGGGGCCTCCGCAGCAACGGTCGGGGCGGGCCGGGCCTGATCCGTGTCCGGCGTCTGTGACGGCTCCTCCACGGTCGTGGGAACCTTCGCCGGCGCTGATTCCGGCTCGGCGACGGGCGAGGGAGACGCCTCTGCCGCAGTCTGCACCGGCGGCTCGGCCACGGCCGTCGATGCGGGGCCGGACACCGAAGCGGCCGCTTCCGACGGCGCTGGTGCCTCTGCGGCCACCACCGGCTCGACCGTCGCGACGGCCGTGTCCGCTGTCTCCGCGGTCTTCTTGGTCACCTTCTTTTTCTTCGGTTTGACGCGGACCCGCTTCAGGTCCACCCGCTGCGATTCCTCCAGCGTCGTCTCATGCACGCCCTCGCTGAACCATTCGCGGATGGTCGCTTCGAGGCCGGCCGAGACCACGTGCATGTGGTTCTTGATTTCGATGCCCTCGGCCGCGCACTTCTCGATGATGGTCTTGCTCTTGACCATCAAATCTTTGGCGAGGTGGTGGATTCGCCTTTTCTTTTCCGCCAAAACGTTCCTCCGCGACCCTTTTCGGCCGCTATCCATCCAATGTCAATGCAGCAAAAGGTTATGTGATCAAAACCAGCTCGAAGCGCTGCGAGCCGGAAGCGCTCAGCCGGTTGTCGCCGCATCCTCCCTGGAATCCTCGGTGGGGGTTTCCTCTTCGGCACCCTTCTCCGTGGGCGCCGTTTCGCCTGTAGGCTCCTGTGCGTCCGTCGATGCCGACGCCTGATCGCCGGCCGCCGCTTCCGCCTCTGATGGTGCAGCCTCTTGATCGCTCGCAGCCGCTTCCCCGTCGCCGGCCGTCGGCACCTCCTCCGTTGCAGGTGTCTGCTCGTCGCTTGCTTCGGCGGGCTGTTCCTCTAAGGCCGCCGCCGCTTGATCGCCCGCCTCCTTCAATGCCTGCTCGGCCGAGGTCTTCTCCTTTTCCGCCTTCATTTCCTCTCGGACCAATACCGCCTCCGCCTTGCACACGTCGACGATCTGCTGGGCCAGTTCTTCGGTCAGGCCCAGTTCCCGGGTCAGCGGATCAATCCCGACTTCCTCGACGTCCATGACGCTGATGAGCCCCATCAGCGAGACCCGTTCGGCGATGACGTCTTCCACGCCCTCGACCTTCTTGAGGGTCTCCGCCAGACGATCCAGGCCGCGATTGTATTCCTTGGGCGTGAGGATATCGATGTCCCAGCCCGTCAGCCGCGCGCCCAGTCGTACGTTCTGGCCGCGCTTGTCGATCGCCAGCGAAAGCTGGTCCTCGGGAACCACGACGGTGGCGCGGCCCAACTCGAAACAGAGCGCCGTGTCTTGCACCTCCGCCGGCTTCAGGGCGTTGGCGATCAGAATCTGCGACGACTCGTTCCAGCGGACGATGTCGATCTTTTCTCCGCCCAGCTCCTCGACGATGTTCTTGATCCGGCTGCCTCGCACCCCGACGCAAGCCCCCACCGCGTCCACCTTCATGTCGATCGAGGTCACCGCCACCTTCGTGCGATAACCGGCCTCTCGAGCCAGGGCCTTGATTTCGATGATCCGCTCGGCGACCTCCGGTACCTCCAACTCGAAGAGCCGGCGAATGAAATCCGGATGGCTCCGACTGAGAATGATCCTCACCTGGTGGGGCGCCTCGCGAACGTCGAGGATGAAGGCCCGAATCCGCTCGCCGGGCTGGTGCGTTTCGCCGGGGATCTGCTCGCTGCGTGGCAGAAACCCTTCGGTTCGGCCGATGCTCACCACCAGGGCGCCGCCCTCAAATCGGGCCACGGTGCCGGTGATGATCTGACCCTTGCGCTCGACGAACTCCTCGTAGATACTGCCGCGCTCTGCCTCGCGAATCCGCTGGATCATCACCTGCTTGGCCGACTGGGCGGCGATCCGGCCCAACTCGCTCAGGCTGATTGGTCTCTCGTCGGCCACCGCCTCGATGTTGCCCGTCAGCGGGTCGATGGACACGGTTACGTCCTCGACCTCCTCGTATCTCTTGCGGATCGCCGTCTCCATGGCCACCTTGAGATCCTCAAGGACCAGGTCCTTGTCGATGTTTTTGTCCCGGGCCAACCCGTCCACGATCCGCAGTAGTTCTGAACTCATCTGTCCATTCCCAACTTGATTCTCGCGAGGAATACCGGCGTCCTCGCTCGCCCTAAGTTGTCATCCAACCTCAGGAGCCGCGCATAAACAAACTGAACATTTCATACGGGTGATACCGGCATCTTGCCCGCACGGCGACGGGCGGGACGCCCGTACCACCCTAAGCCAATTGTTCAGCTTATTCATGCGCTCGTCCTCACCACAAACATGCGCAGCCACTTTGCATGACGGCCCAACAAAAAAGCGGGCCTTGCGTCAACCCACTTCGGCAGTGCATTTCTTTTGCGGGCACTGCCGGCCCGCTCGACAAATGCGCTGGAGGCGATCGGTCAACGCATCGCTCGACCTCCACGCAACGACAACTTGTCAAGAGCCTCCCTGCCGCAACGGCTCTGGTGACTCGCATCTCCGTGGCACGATCTCCTGTGCCACACACTCCTGTGGCACACCCTCCTGTGGCACCGGTTTCCAACCGGTGCAAGGGCACCCCACCAAACCTGCATCGCAGGTCTTCCGGAGGGCCTGTGGCTCTGCCGCCGGGGCGGGGAAAGCCAGTCGGGATGGGCCGGGCTACTTCGCACCGGCCAGTGCTCCCGCTTGTCCCATCGCGGTCACGTTCACGCCCAGTTCACCCGGTTCGAAAACATGAGCACGGCTCATATCCACGAACATCTCCATCTCCTGACCCTCCCGCACCGCGGCACGCGCGTCCAAGCGGCCGACCAGGCTCCGGTCCGACCGCGTGACCATATACACGTCCTTCCGATCGCCCAGCGGCTCCACCAGGCTGATTCGGACGCCCAGCTTCACCCACTCGCCTTCGCCACGGCCGGCCGCGCCATCGCCCGCCACCGAAGCGGAGAACGCATCCGGGCGGACACCGAGGACCATCTCCCGGTCCACGTATGCCGCCAACCGCGAGGCCAGGGCGTCTGGCAGCGGGATCGACTCGGAGCCCTCATCAAATGCCAAGCCGCCGTCGCTTCGCACGATGCGACCGTCGATGAAACTCATCGGCGGCGTTCCGATGAACGAGGCCACGAAGCGGTTGGCCGGCCGCTCGTACACCTCCAGCGACGAGGCACTCTGTTGAACGACGCCGTCTTTCAACACAACGACGCGATCACCGAGCGTCATCGCCTCTTCCTGATCGTGCGTCACATAGACCGTCGTCGTCGCCAGACGCCGCTGGAGACGCTTGATCTCCGATCGCATCTCCACCCGCTTCTTGGCGTCCAGATTCGACAACGGCTCGTCGAACAGGAACACCTTGGGGTCTCGCACGATCGCTCGGCCGACCGCCACGCGCTGTCGCTGCCCGCCGGACAGGGCCTTGGGCCGGCGTTTGAGCAAGGATTCGATGCCAAGCACCTGCGCCGCCTGGCGAACCTTCTTGTCGATCGCAGCCCGCGACAGCCCCAATTCTCGTCGGCGAAGTTGCAGGCCGAAGGCCATGTTCTTGTACACCGTCATGTGCGGGTACAAGGCATAATTCTGAAACACCATCGCGATGTCGCGGTTCTTCGGCGGCACGTCGTTGACCACCCTGCCGCCGATCCGAATCGCCCCGGAGCTGATCTCCTCCAGGCCGGCGATCATCCGCAGCGTGGTGCTCTTGCCGCACCCCGAGGGGCCGACCAGGACCACGAACTCCTGATCGGCGATTGCCATCGAGACCCGATCGACCGCCTTCACGCCGCCCGGGTAAACCTTGGTGACGTCGGTTAATGTCACACCTGCCATAGGGTTACGTCGAACTCCACGGGCGATCCATCAGGTCGCGCCCGATTATAAGCCGCCCATGTCTCCTGTCAAATGAGAATGTAGCTGTCAACGACGATGACGGTCTCAGACGTGTCCCGCCACCATCCAACCCACGTAGCCGAGATACAAGCCCAGCAGGAGTAGGCCCTCGAGCCGGCTCAACCGCGACCCACTCAGAAGCATCAGCCACAGCACCACGGCGGACCCCACCATGACCGGAATGTGCACGTGGATCATCTCGCTTTCGAAGGGCAACGGAGCGACAACGCCACTGAGCCCGGCGATGGCCGCAAGGTTGTAGATGCAGCTCCCGACAATGTTACCCAGGCAGATGTCCCCGTGCTTTCGATAGGCGGCGATGAGACCGGCCGCCAACTCGGGAAGGCTCGTGCCCAGAGCCACGAGGGTCAGGCCGATGATCGCGTCGCTCACGCCGAGCCACCGGGCCACCCCCACCGCGCCGTCCAGGAACACGTGCGATCCGCCCGTCAGCATCGTCAGACCGACGACGATCAGAACCAGGTTGAAGGCCACCGATCGTTTGCTGATCGCCGTCTGGTGCTCTTCGTACTTGCGAACGACCTCCTTTTTTTCCCGCCGCGCAATCTGAATCGCCAGCAACGTGTAGGAGGCCAGGGCCACCAGCAGAATGGCGGCTTCGGCGCGCGAGAGGACCCCATTCCACGCCATCACCAGAAACAACACCGAGACGCCGACCATGATCGGCACCTCGCGTCGAAGGAAAGCAGCCGTGGCCTGCAACGGAAAAATGGCCGCCGTCGCCCCCAACACCAACAGGACGTTGATGATGTTGCTGCCCACCACGTTGCCGCTACAGATCGCAGGTTTGCCGGAAGCGGCCGCCATGACGCTGACCGCCAATTCCGGCGCGGAAGTCCCGTAGGCCACCACGGTCAGCCCGATGATCATGGTCGAGACGCCCAGGGACCGGGCCAACGCCACCGCGCCGCGCACCAGGACCTCGCCCCCGCCCAGGAGGATCGCCGCGCCGACAACAACAAAAAGAAGATTTATCGCCATGTGGTCGGGAAAGGATGGACCGATCGACCCAACGCGTCAAACGAATCCATTGATCCCAACCAGGCCGTCATGTGGAATCTCTGCGGATGGGCCTGGGGGGCGTTCTACGGTGAGCGACGGTCATTTGCCACAGTAGTCGATAATCCGGGCGATCTCGCTTCGCAGCCGCGAACGCTCCACGATCCGGTCGATGTAGCCGTGTTCGAGCATGAACTCGGCGGTCTGAAACCCCTCGGGCAACTCGGTCTTGACCGTGTTCCAGATCACCCGCGGCCCGGCAAAACCGATCATCGCCTTGGGTTCGGCGAGCGTGACATCGCCCAGCGAGGCGAAGCTGGCCGCCACGCCGGCGGTCGTCGGATCGGTCAAAACTGTGATGTACAGCCCGCCGGCATCGTCGTGCCGGGCCAGCGCGGCGGAGGTCTTGGCCATCTGAAAGAGGCTCACCAACCCCTCCTGCATCCGAGCCCCGCCGGAACACGCCACGATGACCATCGGACGCGACAGGTCGGTCGCCTGTTCGATGGCCGCCGTGACCTTCTCCCCGACGACTGCGCCCATCGAGCCCATCACGAAAAACGGGTCCATCACCCCCAGCACCACGGCGCGCCCTTTGATATAGGCCCGGCCGGTGATGACCGCTTCGCTGATTCCCGTTTTCCGCTGCGCCTCGGCCTGGCGCTGGCGGTAGGGGATGCGGTCGGTCCAATTCA
>Ga0114931_10006116_pt1 | contig 14828 bp, 9 predicted proteins | sample 2SBtaG_FD_89579 | JGI IMG/M metagenome (GOLD analysis project Ga0114931, IMG submission 89579) | Deep subsurface microbial communities from Kolumbo volcano to uncover new lineages of life (NeLLi) - 2SBTROV14_V59a metaG | ecosystem: Environmental > Aquatic > Marine > Volcanic | place: Kolumbo...
ATTGTCCATGTTGTCTATCAAACAAGGAATGGTGATTTTCTCTTCTTTCATCATGAGGTCAGCGGTGCTACAGCGGCTACCGAAATCTTTGGCTTCAAAAATATTGAGCTTTTGTGCTAAAGGTTCAGGGCGTCTGTCATCGACCGCGTGCGCTTCGCTGATGTAGACGATACGAAATTCCGCTATATCTTTGTACGTTTGATACATCTGTTCCATCTCGCCCAACTGGCGGCGAAAGGGCGGTCAGGTGTAACTACCAAAAAAGAGCACGACCGGCTTTTCACCTCTAAATGTGGCAAGGTCGGTTTCACTTTTCCCATCCAGAGATTTGAGCACGAAGAGGGGAGCGATTTCCCCAACTTTGGGGGCATTGTCCGGCTTGCGGTGGGAACGCTTTTGCGCCAGACCAATCGATGCGGACAGATGGAGCGTTGCTACCAGGATGGCCACGAGAATTATTCGCGCCCAGGGTGAAGAAGACGTTGAATTACCATTTTCGGAAGTCATCGCACAACCTCATTCAAAAACTGTTCAGTATGATTCAATCTAATAATATTCTGAAATATGTGGACAATGTCAAGCCCAACTCCAGTGCCAGGTCGAAGAAAACCACGACGAACCGAAAGGTAGCGACCGGTTTGTCCATTCTGAGGAAAAATCAGCGATTGGGGTGTGAATAAGAGACAGCCGACCCTATGGCTTTCGTCTTACAGAGCAAATCCTGCTCGCCATCAACCACTTGCCTGGGACATGTGGTCGTTAGGCGCTCCAGCCGAGCCACGTAGCTGTTGCAGGAGACTGTGAAGGTCACCCAAAACCCACAGGTCAACAAGTTTGCCGGCCTTGAAAGTAAAAACCGCCGCTCCGGCCCATTCAACGCGCTTGTTCGTCGCGGCGCAACCCATCAGTTCCGCGCGATGGATTCCCGAGAATTTCATGCGGGCAAAGGCTTTTTCTCCTTGCACGATAATCTCTTCGATCTCGCAACGATAGTCGCCTAAAGCCGTATGAACCCGGTCGACGTATTGCGCGAACCCGGAATGCCCTTGCCTGGTTTCGCCCAGTGAACCACGAAAGGTGACCTCTTCGTGTAGCAACTCCGGAATTTTTGATTTATCGTACCGATTCCAGATCTCGTCGTAGAATAGTTTGATCTTGTCTTGAGGGTTCATCGACGCGACATTTTTTGAGTATGGTACCATATGCAAAAGCGGCTCAATAAATCATGTATTTCAGGATGATATCCTACAAATCATTCAAGGTTCTACGTTAATGAAAATGTAGTAAGATCAGGATGCGGGCGCGACACCGAACAGCCATTCCGCTGGAATAAGTTTTCGAAGCGAGGCACGCTGCACCTTCGAGATCAATTGCAGGCCGACCTGATAGGAAGCATTCATCCAACCGAAACCCTCGCGGGTGACATATTCGAATTCCGTCCCGACATTGCCGTATTCTGCCAAGACCCTGTGTGAGCGTTCCACGACATCGTACTTTTCGGGAATGGTGCCGTTATAATCCACAGCATTGCGCACAATCATGTAAAGCCACCGGTAGGCGAGACGTTCTGCCACTTTCTGATAGCCATAGTTTTGCAACCCTTCCCAGAGCAGCATCTGGTGCGGGGCCCATCCGAATGGGTAATCCCATTGCCGCAATGGCCGTTCAGCGTTGACCACACCGCGCGAAGCTTCAGTACTCGAAAGAAGTCCGCCCGGAGCTTCTAGCAAAGGCAATCCCTCTTTGACCAGACGATCCGCTTGCTCGTTTGTTGTGAGCCCGGCCCAAAGCGGATAGAAAGTGGTGGCGCTTTCATAAAGCGTCTGCTCCCGAATCTTGAAATCATAGTCGAAAAACATGCCGCGCTCTTCATTCCAAAGCAACGCGTTCATTCGTGCCTTACGTTTCGCGGCCAGAGCCTTCCATTCAGCAGAAGTCTCAGTACGGTCGTCTGAGCTTTTCAACGCGCCGGCAAAAGTCTCGTCAATACACTCTGCGATGTCGGTCTCATACTTATACAGCAGAGAATTCAAATCAACCGTGTTCAGATGAGCTGCCCTATTGTCCAGCCTGTAAGTCGTGTCGTGCCCCGATTCACGGACCGCGCGGTCGTGCCTGAAATATTCATCAAGCGCCGGTTCGTCTATCTTACCTTGCATATATAGCCGGTGGTAACCGGCAATGTCCATCTGCGCCTGCCGCGCGAATGGTCTCAACACAGCGTCGAAATGATGCGGTTCGGCCTCGGGTGGAATACCTATGCCGCTGCCGTGATAACGATTCAGGCCGGTCTCGACCAGTCGCTTTCCACCCATCCAAACGGTCCGATACTCATGGATGGCGCGCAGCAAGGCTCCCTTCAGCCAAAGCGAGTTTGTTTCGCTCTTCGGCAGCGCAGCATGAACGCAACGCAGCATCGAGGTGAAAAAGGGAGGTTGCGTGCGCGTCAAGTAATAACTGCGGTTAGCGTTCAGAATCTTACCGTAGTGATCAATCTCATAAACGAAATTGTCAACCATTGCTTTGGCCAGATCGACGCGCCCGTCCAGAACCAGTCCTAATGTCTCAAAATAGCTATCCCAACCGTACATTTCATTAAACCGGCCGCCCGGCACAACAAAAGGAACGCCTTCCAGGCCGTCTCCCGCTGGCTTAAGGGCAAGACTGAGAATACCGGGAGCATGATTAATTCCTTTTACAAATTCAGGACTGATTTCTTCTGGCAAGGGTACGACTTGCAAGTTCGGAATAGGACGCTTTGCGACCATTTCTTCAAAATAATGCAATGCCCTCCGGTCTGCATGGGGCACGTAAATACGTGGCGGGCCGCCCAGGCTCATTTTGTCATCTGTTAATATCTTAGAAAGACCTTGATGGTCAATCGTCCGTGTAAGATTGTCCCAATATTGATCACGAATTAGACGCGAGAAGCGATCCACCGGGTTCTCAAATAACTTCTTCACGTCGAGAAGTGCATTAATGTTGCCGGCCTCAGAGGCAAGTACCAATTCCTGCAACAAGTTAGAAAGGGCAAAGATACCGGCGACTTCGAATCCGTCGCCGCTGCATAACCGAAGAATAAACCGTTTCGGTCCCTTGTCCAGAACGGTAATCTTGTTATCGCCATCAGTATCTTCCTGGTGCAATAATGCCTCCAGGTTGTCCTGAATATTGGCAAGGATTCTCATGCCGCGGCTGTCGCTCTAAGTGAGATGATGGATTTCGTCGAGTGTGACGCTTGAGGTGAGCACCTATAAAGTAATGATCCGGTCACGCAGGTCAGTGACGCGCTATCAAAATTCATCATTTGCGACGGCCAACTTGTACCATAACGGCAACAAGGCCACTGCTGCCAGCAGGTATAGCCAAGCCCAGATGCCCGACTGTTCGGGACTCGGAATCAAAAGCTTTCCAACACCGACTAATCCAAAAAAAAGAGAACAGGCCGTCAACAAGGTAGCCTTTACCTTCCCAAGCAGCGCTCGGGTTGAGGCGCCGGGATCTTTGTGTAGTGCTGTGGCCGTCTTGGCCCAAAACCCGGGAGGCTTGACCTGATTGAAAAAAGCTGTGAGGGTTTTTTCGTCGGTCGGAGGAGTCACAAAAGTCACTCCTATCGCTGCGATTGTTGACAGGAGTGCCATTGAGCCCAAACGTATCCATTCCACATCAGTAATAACCAGAAGAAAAGGCGCTACAACTAAGGAGGTAGCCATGGCGGCCAATTCGGAAAACAAATTGATGCGTTCCCAAATCCAGCGCAAAACCAACACCGAGCCCATCCCAGCCCCAAACAAAAGCGATATAAACCAGGCTGTTTGGATTGACCCTAGGTTTGCCATGATGGTCAATGCGATAATCAGGATCAGGATATTTGACAGTCGGGCTGCAAGAACGAGTTCATGATTCTTCGGTTGACGCTTAAGCCAATGTTGGCAAATAAGGCGTTGATAAATATCGTTGCTCCAATAACTCGCTCCCCAATTCAGGTGGGTGTCAATCGTGGAAGCAAGGGCCGCGAGCAAGCCGGTTAGCATGAGCCCTCTGATACCGATCGGCAGCAAATCATTAATGCCCGTAACAAAAGTAATTTCGCGCGCTGCCGTGAATGGTTCTCCAGCTGCCATTTCGGGTGAAAACGGGTAGATGACAAGTAAACCAACCCCGATGATGAGCCACAGGAGGCTACGTGCAAATATCTGCATCCATGCGAATAATAACCCCGCGACGCGTGCGTCTTTATCGGTCGTGCAGGCCATTGATCTCTGGGCGAGATAGCCGGTGCCATCGCTATTCATCTGAAAGAACCATTGCAGCCCTATGATCATCAAAAAGGGCAGCAGAGCTTCTCCTGCCGTCGGTGCAAACGAGAGCATTTTGGAGGTCGCTACCGTACCGTAAGTCTCGACAAGTCTGGTGGTGAGGCCTGAGAGGCCACCGACATTTTGCACAACAACAACCGCATAAACCAACGTTCCGATCATGGCCAAACTGAATTGTATGACATCCGTTGCAACCACACTGAGCAGGCCTCCCGTCGTCGAGTAAAGCGCTGTAAACGCCAGAATCACCAGTATGCTAATCAGATTGTTGGTGGTCACCTGGTCCTGCTGCAAACCGGTGACGCCCTCGCCTAATGAGAGACCGCTCCAGTGCGTAAAGGCCAGGGCGGTATCGTAAATGCCTGCCGGAAGCCAGGCGTGCCAGAGTAGGAACACTTCAGCGATGCGCATTGCCGCAACAAGCACCATCGCCATAACGACACAATTGATGACGGTGCCGTAATAGACTGCCTTCAATACCCGCAAAGGTAGAACGCCCTTCCCACTGTAACGCGTTTCGGTCAATTCGGCATCGGTCAGGACCCCGGCGCGCCGCCACCCCACCGAGAACAGAAAAGCCATCGCCAAAAACGCAATGCCATAAATCCAGAGCCGCCAGACCAGAAAAATTCCTCCGGTCGCAATCAATCCGGTCACCAATAGAGGGGTGTCCGCGGCGAATTGCGTGGCCGCCATGCTGAACCCCGCCCGCCAGCCGCTCAGGGTCTTACCAGCCAGAAAATATTCGTCCAGGCTCTCGGATGCTTTCTTGCGCGAATGCAAACCGGATGAAATAGCATAGACGACGAATGCCAATACAATTAGGAGATCAAGCATCAGATTTTCCTATTTATCAACCTCGATTAGCTGGATAGAATCATTGTTTTTACTTGTGACAAAACCTGTTCTCTGCTTGATGCCAAGCTTGATAAAGGCCAGATCTTTGACATCACCCGGAAGGAACAGACCACTCGTGTTGCCGTCGATGGCTATAAGATCACCCTTTCCGTTGCCGACCAAAAACAGACCCATGCCCGCGTCATTCCTGGGTGTTTCGACTTCTGACGCGTAAAGGTTACCAGCCAGGACTACGTCCGGATATTTGTCTGCATTGAAATCATCGATCAGAATTGCATTCACAGAAGAGAGCTGGGCCCGAATGGGTAGAGGGCGCATTTGAAACGACCCCACCTGATTCTCCAGGAGTACAGTCGCAAAAGTCTTGGCCTCCAGATGCATTGCCTGGTCTAACTGGCCCTGACCCACAACGTCTTCGATAGTGGCACGAGCAAACTGCCTATACGTTGGATACTTCTCCTTGATAAAAGGCATTTGCTCCGACGAGCACTCTCGTCCCCGGAGAGGATATACTTGCCCATGGTCGTATTTGCCCAGCATAATATCAAGGGTGCCGTTTCGGTCAAAATCAGCAGCATAGCAGTGAAAGGGTTCCTCTCGACTGGCACGGTATTTATAATTAAGGCCGAGGTTGCCGACAACATAGTCTTCATCGCCATCCTGGTCAATGTCGGCAGCCGCAATACTAAACCACCAGCCATTTGAGTCTCCTAGTCCAACTTCATCCGTGACGGGAACAAAATTGCTGCCTTCATTCTTCATCACCGTGACCGGCAACCACTCGCCAACCACGATGAGGTCCATCAGCCCGTCCTGATTGTAGTCAGTCCACACGGCATCCGTTACCAAACCCACCCGTTGGAGGGCTGCTGCCATGAAAGGCGTCGCATCGGTAAACCTGCCGCCTTCGTTGCGTAGAAGGTAGCTTCTGGGAGGGAAGGGATATTTACCAGGAACCACACGACCGCCCACGAACAAGTCTAAATCTCCATCCCTGTCATAGTCAGCGGGACGGACGCAAGAGCCGCTGCTTCGCATCTCAGGAAGCGCAGTTTCAGTTTTCTTGAACAGCCCTGCACCATCGTTGCGATATAATCTGTCTTGCAGATGTGGCGAATTGTCGTCAAATTCGTTGCCCCCACTCACGACATAGAGATCCAAATCTTCATCGCCGTCAGCATCGAAAAAGCTGCAGCCCAAATCTTCGCTGCCACGATCCTCGACCCACGGCTGAGACTTTGATTGAATGAATGTTGCATCTCGCGATTGAAGGTAAAGTTTACCGGGAAAGCCCTGCGCACCGCCGATGTAAAAATCTTCTAGCCCATCTCCGTTCACATCGCCGGTAGCCACACCGGGTCCGAAATTCGACATCTTGTGGGGGAGTAAAGGTTCCTTGATAAAATCGTCATAAGTATTCTCAAGACTGAGATGTTTGATTTTAGATCGTGCTGTTGCGTCCAGAAAAATAGGTGACGCGGCATCCGCCGTGCTCACGGTGGCAATGGAAGCATTCTCATAGCTGAGATAGAGCGTCCGGTCAGCGGCCACGTCTCTAAGCACCTGAGATCTGCCGGACGGCCACCGGACCACGAGCTCGTCGACTTGCCCGTTCCTCCCCAGTCCGAAATGAGCTTTGCATTCGCCCGCGGATTGATAACCACGAGTTGGGTAGATTTCAACAACCTGTTTGTCGGACCCGACCTTTATCTCGATGCGACTTCCGATGCCGAATCTATTGTGCGCGGGGCCGCTAAGTCTTACATCTAAATAGTGATGGCGCAAAAGGTGAGAGGCATCATTTCGATAGACAAAGGCTTTCGCATCGATGTTATTCACTACCAAATCCATATCACCGTCATTGTCCAGGTCGCCAAAAGCAGCACCGTTTGAAAACGATGGCTGGCCAACGCCCCATCTCTGTGTCATTTTTGTAAACGTCAGGTCGCCATTATTTCGATACAGGTAATTTGCAATTTTCTGAGATGGCATCGATTTGACCAGGTCCACGAGGGGCTGTTTCGCCGTGACATTGGGGAGATTCGAATAACCACCATATTGTAACTCGAGTTGCATTTTTCGGAGGCTTTGCCGGAGAAAATTGATATAGTCATTATTGGTAGCATCCCTGCGGTAGCCGTTGGTTATAAAAAGATCCTTCCGCCCGTCATTATCTACATCCACAAAAAGAGGTGCCCAGCTCCAATCGGTATTGGGTATGCCTGCCAAATGTGCAATTTCGCTAAAATGACCCTGGCCATTGTTCAACTGCAATGTGTTAATCATGTACTGATAATGGAAACCGTGCTCGATCGCGTTGTGAAATTTTTCTCGATTCATGCCTGACATATTGGTCTTCTGGCGATAATTGTCTTCTGCAACCATATCGACCACAACTACGTCCAGACGACCATCGTTGTTGAAGTCCGCAATGTCGGTACCCATGGAATAAAGTGAAGTGTGTCCGGTGGCTGTCTTGATTTCTTCAGTGAAACTGCCGTCTCCATCGTTGAAGTAGAGATAGTCCTGCTCAAGAAAGTCGTTTGCGACATAAATATCAGACAAACCGTCGTTATTGAGATCTCCAACAGCAACCCCGAGGCCAAAGCCTAGTGGATTGTTTCGAATACCCGCAATCCGACTGACATCGGAGAAGTTACCGTCATCATTTCGGAAAAGCTTATCTCCCGCAAAAGGGTCGAAACGGCGTCGCAGCGTATCAAGATCGACATTGCTATAGGAGGTGATGGCATGGTTGAGTAAAAACATGTCCAGGTCGCCATCCAGGTCGTAGTCAAAAAAAGCTGCTTGCGTCGAATAAGCAGGGTCAGCCAGGCCGAAGTGAAGCGCCTGTTCGTTAAATGTCAAGTCGCCGTTGTTTACGTACAATTTGTTCGTCCGCTGTTTTTCGGGCACGTTGCCTGAGCGACAAACATAGATATCCAGAAAACCGTCGCCATTGACGTCCGCCATCGTGGTTCCGGTTGTCCAACCCAGCCCGCCCGCAACACCAGCCTTCTCGGTAATATCCTCAAATTGTAGGTTACCACGATTTAAATAGAGGCGATTTGCAACCAGGTTGCCTGTGAAATAGATATCCGCCAGCCCGTCATTATTGATGTCTCCGATCGCAACGCCGCCACCATTATAGAAATATTGGTATTTTAGAATGTTGATCTCATTGATCTCGGGAAGCAGGTTGGAAAAGTGAATATGGGTATGCTCGGCCGGTAGCAGAGCAAACAGGGTCGGGTCGGGTTCTGGTTTGTGCCCCGCCTTTAAGGGGGCAAAGCCTCCACAGACCTCAAGAAGAATGACCATAACTGAAGCTATAATTCGCATGACCTACGCGTGAGCGTTGAAAATATTTGGGACAGGCATGAATATAATTTCAAGAATTGCCCGGACTTCTGCAACCAAATTCCCTTCACCATCACAGGAACAGAAATGCCCGGCTCATGACGGTCTTTCACAGAGCCGGGCAATAAATCGTATCAGAAGTTGTCACGATGAGGTAGTGTTGCGCTCAACCCAACCTCTGAATTACATTGCAAATTTCATCTGAAATCAACCGAGACCGAACCGCGGACTGCACGTCCCAATATGGGCCGTGCATTGAAAAACTCGCCAGGTGCCGCCGAGGCTCTTGGATTTCCTTCGGTCAAACCAACGGTGTTACCCAGATTTGTAGCGTCGATAGCAAATCTCAAATTGCGAACACGGTACGAGGCCCCCGCTGCTATCTCAGTGAAAGACGGAAGCTTGAATTGATTCTCATTGTCGCTGAATTTATTGCCGAAATGACGCACCTCACCATACACGTGCAACCCTGGCATGACTTCGTATGATGGCCGCACAGTCAGGAAAATCCTCGGAATCCGTCTGACTCGATTATTGGTCAAGACACCAAAATCCTGCAGTTCGGGGTCTTGCACGGTGCCGGTAAAATTTAGGCCAAACTCACGGTACTTAACGATAGCTTCTAATTCCAGGCCAATATTTTCTGCACCACCAAACGCGTTCTCGGACGAGCCATCGGGTTTAATATCCGTGAAAGCAATGTTATCCAGATTCATGTAGAAAGCATTGGCAAAGACTGCAAAAGTTGGGGCCGCATATTTGAAACCAGCTTCGATTTGGGTGACTTCAGTCGGTTTGATATTTTCAAAATTGCCGACGTTGTCAAAGTAGGCTTCTTCGATGGGCGAACGAAAACCATTGCTCACTCTCACATAGGCCGCCATACCTTCATTAAACGCGTAGTTCCCACCAACGGAAACTGCAAAACGATCTACGTTATCGTCATTCGGGTCATCCTTTAGGTCGTCGCCATATTTCCAAAACTGGTTTGGTCCGCCGGTAACTGTAATAAAATCGTCTGCAGAGGTGGTCGAATCGCCCAGACTTTCTGAAAAGAAATCTGAATTTGCCCGGAAACCTGAATATTCTGCCACCTCATACCGGAGTCCCGCATCGATAGTGATCTGGTCCGTCGCCTGAAATTCGTCGTTAATGTAAAATGCGTTAATATTTCCTCTCGTTTGCGCTTCGCGAGTCAACCAAGAGATCGCCGTTACCCCGTTCAGAGTACGTGAATAGTCTCTATCACCCGGGCTCTTGTCACCATCGGCCAGATTCAGCAGGCGAGCCTCACCAGCGACTTCCAGCAGAATATTACTCCAATTCCACTGCTGGTCCGACGTATAATTACCATAGTAATAGCCGCCCTGCACGCTGTTTCGTTCGCTGTCATAGGTAAATTGCAGATTATTTGCGAACGATTGCATCTGCTTATCTATGGACCAGAATCCAACTTCTGCCACCAGGTTCGGATTTGCTGTTGAGCCGTCATCTGCATACGTGTAGACCGGATTGCTTACCTGCAGCCCCTCCCGACCAAACGGTCCAAAGTTCGCTGCGAAATCTGCGGCGCGGGTTGGCGGTGCACCAGGAAACAAGGCTTGATAGCTGAGGTCAATATTCGTAAAACGAAACGAATTCTTGACAGAAAAACCACCGCCGATATCCACGGCCGCCTCACCACCAATCGCATCGACGATAGGATGAATACCATCCTCAAGGCTGCGTTCAAAAAAGCCACCACCAAATTGCGGCACCTTCAGTTTGTTGGCGTTTACAGAAGCATAGGTGCCGAAATTGGGATCAAAACCTGGTATACCATCTGGATCGTCCGGGTTCTGCAATGGAATCGGAAGCAAGAACAAATTGCGGTCGTCCAAATGTTTGCCGTAAGCCCGAATGTAGCCGTCTTCCAACAAATATGTCAAATTACCTTTCACCTGGCCGCCGCGATTGGCTGGAAACCCTGGACTACGAATTCCTTCGTCATAGCGATAGAATCCGCCGACATTATACCTCAGTTCCTCGTTTATGGGGCCGCTCATATTGAGATCTGTGCGGAAGAGACCGTAGTCGCCAACGGATAGCTTGCCCGTACCAGCAAATTCGCTGCCGCCTGTCTTGCTGATGAAATTGATGATACCGCCTGGTGCATTGGTTGCAAAAATGGCACCCGAACCGCCGCGCACACTTTCCATGCGGTCAACGGTTTCGTCCAACCGGAACCAATTATCCACATTAGCAAATTGCAGGGCGCCGTCTTCGAAAACAGGCAGGCCATCTTCCTGGACCTGGACATACTCGTAGGCGCCGGCAGCCGGGATGCCCCTTGGGAACAGGTTGTTGCCAACCTCACCGCCAGAACTTTCGGCTACGAAGCCGGGAATGGACTTGAGCAAATCTGCAGTGTTCAAAGGGGCTTCATCTTCGATTTGCCTTGCGTTCAGGGTTGTAATGGCCACGCTGGATTCGATCTTCGTTTTGGGGTTTTGCACACCCGTAACGACGATCTCCTGCAAATTGAGAAGGTCGTCAACCAATGAGAAATCGCGCGTGACAGTTTCATCCACACTGATTGAAATTGACACCGACTCTGTTTTGTAACCAATCACGCGTACCTTCACGGTATAAGTCCCGGGGGGTACGCCCCTTATTTCAAAGTTACCGTCGTCATCTGCCGCATCACCGATGGTGGTACCTTCCAGGAAAACTTGAGCAAGCGGAATACCGGCGCCGGTGGCATCGGTCACCCGCCCTTTAATAGTTCCGCCAGCCGGTGGAGCTGGCTCAGGAGGAGCCGGTACGCGCGGCGTCAGGACGATAGTTCTTGCACCGACTTTTTCATAGGCGATGGCGGCGCCCGCAAGGGCGAATTCAAGGGCTTGCTGAAAATTCTGCTCTGTGGAAACCAGGTAGGGGGCCGTTTTCCCATGCACAACCGCATCATCATAGATGATGTGAACATCGTAGACGTGCTCCAGGTGCAGAAGCGTTTCTCCCAGAGGACGATATTCCAAAGCTGTGCGATCTAGATCGAGTAGTGCGGCCTCAACTCCCTTGGCAGCTAACTGTTGTGCCTGCAAATCAACACAAAGACACAACAGCAGGATGGCGCAAAACAAATGAGTATGGATTCTCATTAGGTCCTCCTTCCGTTTGAATGACTCACTTTGAACAAGACAGACTTCTCAGACCTGCCGCTAGTTACCAAATACGATAACCTGACCTTTGCGGACAACTTGAACTCTTAGAGCCCCGGCGAGGGCATCCGTAACTACCATGAGGTTTTGATTCTCGATAGAACCCGATAAGGTTCGTTTCAACAATTTCTTTTCTTTCACCTTCACGGTCACGCCATAGGTTTCCTCCAGTCTTTCCACAATTTCGTTGAAAGGTGTCTTTTCGAACACAATCTGGTTCCGCCACCACGTTGTGTAGGGACTAACTTTCACCGACCGCGGCATAAGGTCGCGGTTGCCTTTCCTGAACCTGAGGAGTTGCCCCGGCCTCAATGTCACTTTCTTAAGCGCCTCAGGTTTTGCGGTCCGAACATCGTCCGAAGAGACCTCGACGGCACCCCTGGCTACCACAACTCGTGTCCCCTGCCCTCTTTCATAGACGGCAAATCGAGTCCCTGTCACCTGGATTGTGCCATCGTTGGTGTAAACAATAAACTCACGATTTGGAATATCACCGAGGTTAGAGACGTCAAAAAATGCCTCTCCAGTCAACTCGAATTTGCGGGATGTTTGGGTCGTCCAACTCGCCGGATATCTCAGGTTAGAATTCGCATTCAGGATGATTTTGGTGCCTTCGGGCAAATCTAGCGTTGCCCTTTGGCCGAAGTCCGTGGAGAGAATTTGATAATCATCAGCAGGCGCAACGTCGTTTTTCTGGAAGAATTTGGAATACCTGAAAAAAAAGAAGGCGAATACAACCATCGCCATAGCGATTGCACCAAATCGTGGCCATGCGCCACTGCTGGTGTGCTGACCATAATTTAAAGGCCTCCGCGACTTTGCGGCCCTGTTAGGCGGCTCGACATGAAGGCGGGCGCGCAGGTGTTGCCATTCAAGGTCCAGGTTAGCGGGAGGCTGCAATATGCGAAACTTGCCCGCGCGCCAAATCCGTAAAGCATCCGAAACCAGTCTTTCATTTTCTTCAGATGCTGCCTTCCAACGGTTCCACTTTTCAGCTTCTTCCGGCTGAGCCGTGCAGGCAAGCCATCGCTGAAAAGACTCATCCATGAGCAACGAATCAAGATTTTTCATAGGACCAAGTCGATTTTTAAGCGTGAATACAGGAGTGGTAGCAGAACATTCCCTGATGATCGGCTCCATTAATATAGAGGGCGCAAGGCACGAATTGTAACCTCCAAGTTTGATTTTTTCTTAGGAATAGGGTGAAAGAAACGATGATCAATAAGATGCCAATTCTCTTTGAGCACTTAAAGCGAACTCCCACGGCAGAGCCACTCTAAAACTTCGTTCAGCAATAAGCGGTAAGTTATGATTGGCTCATGACGTCCCGCAGGAGTTTGAGGGCCCTGTGGATATAGTTGCGTGCCACCTGTGGAGTCACCTCCATAATATTAGCGATTTCCAGGTAGCTCAAACCCTCGTATGTTTTCAGGTACAGCGCCTCACGGAGGCGTGCCGGCAGCTTTTCAAAAGAGCTTTTGAATAGCGTTTGACGCGACAGGTCAAGCTCTGCGAAAATGACCAAATCTTCTGCCGAAAACGCGGTACGGCCCACATCTGCAACATATTCCTTTTCAGTCTGAGCATGACGCCGCTCTTTTTGTATTTGCTGCATGAGCTGTCTGCGCAGACAAACCAGTAGGTATGATTTGGGCGACTCTACTTCGCTCAGGGAGGTTCTTTTCTGCCAGATACTCGCAAATATTTCCTGGATGCCATCTTTGACACGTTCGCATTCAAGTCCGAGCCTTAGGCCATAATCAAAAAGTGCCTGGTAGTGAGACCGAAACAGAACCTCCAGAGCTCGAGCTTCACCCCGTTTGAGTTGGTTCCAAAGCACCGTATCATTCGTGCCGGAGGCCTCCTCTCCCCGGGAGATAGCCGACGGAGGCGGCCTCCGGCTGTCTTGTTTTGCTGCCAACTGTGTTTCCTTTGTGAACCAATTACAAGAAAAGGGGTCAGAGTTTAAAGTATCTGATTGCACCGAAAAAGGCAAGGATTCTCTGGATAGCTGACTGTGGCTTACGACGAAAAAAAGCGGCGAATGTGGGGAGAAAGATTTTCAAAAGACTGATAACCGCGCGAGAGGAGGGCCATCTTGCGACCGTTGCGCAAAAGCACGGAAGGAAAGCCGTGGATTCCAAATTGCCGTGCTTCCTCAAAGTCCCTCCGCATGGCCGTTTTCATCTCATCGGCTTGGAAGGCCGCGAGAAAGGCCACGGAATCTAACGAATACTGACGTAGGATGTCCTCATAATTTGAAACCGCAGTAATGTCCAGGTTGCGGCTATAAAAAGCGTGTTGTAACGCATGAAGAAAAGTCAATTCCTTCTCAGGCGCCAGATGCCGGACAGTGACGACAGCACGCGCCGGCGGTTCCGTATCGTAAACAAAATCGGTTCTTTCGAAAAACTCGAAATTGAAAGGCTGTCCGGTGGCTTCCTGAACGTGCTGCCAGTGTTCGCGGATGCTGGCTTTGAGGTGACCGTCCATTTTCTGAGCCGCATCTCCGGGCCGCAATCCGCCGACGATAATTCGAAAAGCCGCAACGTCTTTGGTGTCGCGACGAATCTGTTCTATGACGGGTGCAAAGCCCCAGCACCAGGAGCACATCGGATCGCTGACATAGATAATTTCAAGGTCTTTCACGGCCTACCTATGTTATTGCGGTTGAACCTTTGCATTTTTTTGCAAGAGAATTTAACCGCAAAGATGCAATGAACGCACCCCTTTGTTGCTTTGCGAGTTTTGCGCCTTCGCGGTTGATGCTTTTATTGCAGCTTTGCCGCGCCAGGAAACTGACAAACGTTTGGTGAAAAGCAGGCCGGGCTCCATCCGGCGGCCGGCTACTTTAGCGGCAACTTGTAGCGTCGAATGCCATCAAATTGATAGAGCGCATTCGCCACCGCGCCGGCGGTGGGTACCTGGCCAATCTCACCGACACCTTTGGCACCGAACGGTCCGTGCGGGTCGGCGACCTCCACGCCAATCACTTCGATTTCCGGGGTTTCTTTCGCACGCAGAACGCCACACTTGCGCAAGCGCGTGCTCTTCGGGTAGCCCCCCTTCTGTTCAAAATTCTCGGTCAAGG
>Ga0114931_10006117_pt1 | contig 14828 bp, 6 predicted proteins | sample 2SBtaG_FD_89579 | JGI IMG/M metagenome (GOLD analysis project Ga0114931, IMG submission 89579) | Deep subsurface microbial communities from Kolumbo volcano to uncover new lineages of life (NeLLi) - 2SBTROV14_V59a metaG | ecosystem: Environmental > Aquatic > Marine > Volcanic | place: Kolumbo...
ACACTGTCTATTCACAGCTGAGTGCAGAGGAACGGTTGCTGCTGCAATACATCGTTCAGGAGAGCGCCGCCGTCATCGTTCACGAAGAATTCCAGAAAGAGGCCCTGTGCCGAGAGTTCGGCGGGCAGGAAAAGATCCATGTCATCGAACATGGCATCCGAGAGGTCGAACCGATTGCCGACGCCAAAGAGAAGCTTGGACTGGCCGGCCACAAGGTGATTTTGTTGTCCGGCTATTTCCGCCCGAGCAAGGGGTTTCACAAGATTATCGATTTGTTTCCCGAGATTGCCAAGCAGGATCCCGATGTGGCCCTCGTGGTCGCCGGCAAGGCGCGCAATATCGAATTCGACGATTACCGCAAGGAGCTGTTCGCGCGGTTGAACCAATCGCCCTATGCCGACCGGATACATGTGCTCTACGGCCAGTTTCCGCAGTATACCTTCGATACCATCCTTTCCGCTGCGGACGTGGTGGTTCTGCCGTACGAAAAAGGGGCTCAAAGCGGCATTCTTTCCCACTGTCTGGCGCATCTGCGGCCGGTCGTGGTCTCCGATCTGCCGGCGTTTCGCAATCTGATCGAGCGCAGCGGCGGCGGCCTCATCTGCAGCGATGACAGCGAGTATCCGGCTTTGATTCTCAAGTTGCTCAACGATCCCGAGCTCTGCCGGACCATCCAGGAGAAGATCCGAAACTATGTGCGAAGACAGGCCTCCTGGAACCGGATCGCCAAAGTGCACATGGAGCTGTATCGTTCGGTGATTCCGGCGCCGACGCCGAAGGCGCGCTACATCTATCTGCCGGAGCCAGTCAACAGGGATCAGGAAACAGGAAACAGAAGCGATTTGCAACATGATGAGGAGCCGAGCAATGAAGCGGCATAGTGACAATCCATTGATCCGGCCGGCGGATGTCACGCCCTCGGCCTCCGGTTTTCGGGTTCGCGGCGCATTCAATCCCGGCGCAACGCGTTTTGGCGATGAGATCCTGCTGCTTTTGCGGGTGGCGGAAGATTGTCCTGCCGAAGAGGGCTATGTTGCGGTTCCGACCCTCCGGATCGAAGACGGCATCGGCCATGCCGAAGCGCTGACCGTCTCGCTGGACGATCCCGATGTCAAGCTCAAGGATACCCGCGGCGTTATCTACAACGGCGTCGACTACCTGTCGACCATGAGCCATCTGCGTCTGGCGCGCAGCCGCGACGGGGTCCATTTCACGGTCGACGAAATGCCGTTTATTTTCCCGTCGGAGCCGTGCGAGCGGTTCGGGGTGGAAGATGCGCGCATTACCCGCATCGGCGATACCTGGTACATCAACTACACTTGCGTCTCACCGGATGGCTGGGCCACCCGTTTGGCGTCGACCCGTGACTTCAAATCGCTGGTGCGCCACGGCACCATCTTTACCGTACAGAACAAAGACGTCGCCATCACGCCGGAAAAGGTCAACGGCCGCTACTGGGCGCTGCACCGGCCGAACAACAGCGGCTTCGGACGGCCCTCCATCTGGTACGCCGAATCGCCGGACCTGATTCACTGGGGCGGCCACCAGTGCCTGCTGCGCCCCCGCGATACCATCTGGGAAGAGATGAAGATCGGCGGCGGCTTTCCCTCGATCAAAACCGAGCAGGGCTGGTTGCAGGTCTATCATGGCAAAGGGCGCGATCAGATCTACAGCCTCTCGACGCTGCTGGTCGAACTGAACGACCCTTCGCGGATCGTCAAACAGGCAAAAACGCCTTTTCTGATTCCTGAAGAGCCTTATGAGACCGACGGATTCTTCGGCAACGTGGTCTTTTCCAACGGCGCCGTGACCTGGCCGGACGGGCGTGTCTTTGTTTACTACGGTGCCTGTGACGAGACGGCCTGCCTGGTCGAAACCACCGTCGACGAATTGTTGGGTTCGCTGGACAGATGAGTTTTGTTGCCATCCAGTTCGACATAGATGCTCGAATCGGACAGGAGTGACAGGATTTTTGGGTGAGATTCGGGCCCGATAAATCCATTCTGGGATCCTGTTAACCCTGTCTGTTTTTAGGCGCGATCAATGGCCGCCGCGGTTGAAGAACGGTGAACCGCAAACCGACATCCGTGAACGGATACCGTGAAAGCAGCATTCACGATCCGTTGGGAGACTAATTCGAGAATAGCGGATCGTAGCGAGGACTTGCCCGCAGCCGATCCACCTTTCCCGGAAAGCCTCTTGCGGTATGGAGAAACGTGCTATTCTTTGGCTTCGAAAAATGATTGGGAGTGTTGTCGATGAAGGTTTCCAAGTTGTGTTGGCCGATACTCTTCTTCGGGTTGGTTCCGGCAGCGCATGCAGTCGAGATCGATCCGCTGGAACTTGACCCATTTGCTTACATTCTGGTTGAGCTGGGTCTGATTATTGCCGCTGTGGTCTCCGGTCACATGCTCGCGCAGCGCTTGGCGTTGCCGAGTATCCTGGGGGAACTTCTGATCGGTCTGGTCATCGGCAATTTCCTCTATTGGAGCGGCCTGTCGCCTTTGTTTTTCCTGATAATGCATTTGGGCGACACCAGTCTTCTGTTCCGTGAGGTTTGGGTGACGGGCGCCTCGGTAATGGAGGCGGCTGCCAATATCTTTCCTGCCAGCGATTTGGTGCCCGGTGCTCTCGGCGATCGGCTCATCGGTATCCTGGTAGGAGAAGAAGGGCCCGGCTTTCTGCTGATGGGCAGCGCCTTGTGGCATTTCTCCAATCTCGGGATTTTGTTGCTGCTGTTCAAAGTGTCTCTGGGTGTGCATCTGGACGATTTAATGGAAGCAGGCCGTGAATCGATCCATCTGACCTTGGCGGGCGTGATTGCCGCCCTCGGCATGGGCTGGCTCCTTGCTGCGTTGATGCTGCCAGATGCGTTCTGGACTGCACATTTCCTCGTAGCCAGCGGTCTGGTGTCTACCAGTGCCGGCATCGTTTTGCCAATACTGTCCCCATATCAGGAAAAATTTCCCCATGCAGTTAAAGTGATCATCGGCGCAGTACTGATTGACGACGTACTGGCGATCGTGTTGATTTCCGTGGCAGCCAGCCTGGTCCAGAGCGATAGCCACTCGTTCTTGGGATTTCTTCCCAGTCTGCTCGGCGTCGGCTTGTTTTTCGGTGGAGTCTTCTATCTGTGCCGCAAGGCGCCGACCTGGGAGCTTCCTTGGCTCAGCGAAATGGAGGAATATCAGGCCAAACTGCTTTTGCCTTTGGGGTTGGCTTTTTTCATGGCCTGGTTCGCCAACCTGATTCATCTGTCCAGTATTATCGGAGTCTTTGGCGCCGGGTTGATCTTAAACAGCCTGAATCTGAAGGAACGGTGTGGTGGACGGGTTTCGATACAGGATCTGATCAGGCCCTTGGCGCGAGTGTTCGCGCCTATTTTCTTTGTGCTTTTGGGTATGCAGATCAACCTCGGCGATGTTTTTTCCCCAGAAGTATTGGGAATGGGGATACTTTTGACGGCCGCTGCGGTAGGCGTAAAGGTCTGGGGAGGCTATTTGACCGCGCGCGGTAGGGGGGACGGCTGGTTGATGGGTTGGGCCATGGTCCCACGGGGCGAGGTGGCTCTGATTGTTGCGGCGATGGCCAAAAGCCTCGGTGTGATGACCGATGATGCCTATGCAGCTTTCATGATTATGGTCATTTCCACGATCCTGCTCGGGCCCATCATGCTCCGGCGACGGTCGGAGCAAGAAACGCCGGCTCCGGTGAAAAGTTTGAAATAATTCGGGGTTGAAAACGAAGAAAGGGTTTTGACAGGAGGAGAAAAAATGATGGGAATGGGTGTTTACATGGTTGGTCCGTCACTGATTTCCCTGGTTGCGGGAATCGCCATTCTGATCTGGCCTAGATTATTGAATTATATCGTGGCCTTTTATCTGATTCTGTTTGGCGCGATGGGCTTGGTTGGCAACCTGATGATGGGCTTCGGACCAGGTTAGAAGTTAGGCACGACTTGACCGAACGCGAACGGGGGAACCATGCGCGGGAACCGCTCTCGGGTTTAGGAATGGCGTCAGGCAATGGGGCAAGCGGTAATGTGTTGATCCAGCCGCTGAACTTGTCCCGTGATTTGTCTGGATTCTCTGCTTTCGCGTCGCTTTTCTCGACAGTGTCGAGTGAAGCGGAACAACTCACGTGGCAAATAGTACGATAGGGTGCACACCGTGCATCTTACAGCCCCGCTGGCAGGGCAACATCAAAGGGTACGCCGTGCGCACCAATCGGCTGGCACGAATCTGTCGAACTTGATTGACACACGTTTATTGACGTAAATCGTTAATAACGGCGATTAATTCCCTTATTATGATGGTTTCTCGATAGAAAAGACGGTTTGACATAATCAATGTTCTAATATATAAATCGTCATCTCTGTCGAGTTTATATCGAAATATGGATATAACTCGCAATAGTAAACGACTATGAGGATATCCAGTCTTCTCGCAGATGAGGCCATTCTCGCCGAAATCGGAGAGCGGCTGGCGCGACGCCGGCTGGACCTCCAGTTAACCCAGGCCGATGTGGCCGAGCAGGCGGGAATCGCCAAGCGGACGCTGGAGCGGATCGAGGCGGGGCACTCGGCGCAGATGTCGAGTATGATCCGTCTTCTCCGGGTATTGGATTTGCTGCCTGGACTGGACAAGCTGATTCCTGAGGCAGGACCAAGGCCGATGGATCTGCTGAAGCGCAAGGGAAAGGTGAGGCAACGGGCCTCGAAACGCCGTCGTTCGGAACCGTCCGACAAGCCCTGGACTTGGGGCGACGAGCCGTGACTACCCTGGCCGAGGTCAGGCTTTGGGGGCGCACCATCGGCGCTGTCGTGCTGGACGATGATGACGATGTCGCAGCCTTCGAGTACGATCCGGCGTTTACGCGCAGCGGCATTGAGATCGCGCCGCTGACGATGCCGCTTTCCTCCCGGGTCTATCGCTTTCCAGAACTGCCGCGAGCGACCTTTTACGGCCTGCCGGGCCTGTTGGCCGACTCGCTCCCCGACCGGTTCGGCAATGCGCTGATCGACGCCTGGCTGGTGATGCGGGGGCGCTCGCCGGACGCGTTCAATGCCGTCGAACGGCTCTGTTATACCGGTGAGCGGGGGATGGGTGCCTTGGAGTTTTTTCCTGCTATCGGACCGAAGGCGCGCAAGGCTTCGCAGATACGGATCGATCGACTGGTCGAGCTGGCATCGGAGGTGCTCACCCATCGCAACGATTTGCGGGCTTCCTTTGCCGACGGCAGCAAGAAGCAGGCGCTGACCGATATTCTGCGGGTGGGGACCTCCGCCGGTGGCGCTCGCGCCAAGGCGGTGATCGCCTGGAATCCGGCGACCAATGAAGTGCGCTCCGGTCAGATCCCGGCAGGCGCAGGTTTCGAATACTGGCTGCTCAAGTTCGACGGCGTCAAGGGCAACCGCGACAAGGAGCTCGACGACCCGCAGGGCTATGGCGTCATCGAGTATGCCTATTCCCACATGGCAAGGGACTGCGGCATCGAAATCAGTGACTGCCGTTTGTTCGAGGAGAATGGCCGCCGCCACTTCATGACGCGGCGCTTCGACCGCCTCCAGGGCGGAAAAAAGCTGCATATGCAGTCCCTCTGCGCGCTGGCCCATTACGATTTCAACATGGCAGGCGCCTACAGCTATGAGCAGGCGCTGCTGGTGATCCGGCAGCTGGGCCTGCCGATGAGCACCATCGAGGAGCAGTTCCGCCGCATGGTCATCAATGTCGTGGCACGCAACCAGGACGACCACGTCAAGAACATCGCTTTTTTGATGGACAAATCGGGGCGCTGGCAGTTGTCGCCAGCGTTCGACGTGACCTACAGCTACAATCCGTCTGGCCGCTGGACCGCCAGCCATCAGATGACGATCAACGGCAAACGCGACGACTTCACGCTGGACGATTTCAAGGCCTGCGCCAGAGCGGCTTCGATGAAGCGGGGACGCGCGGAGACAATTGTCGGTGAGGTCCAGCAGACGGTTTCGAAATGGAAGGACTATGCAGACGCAGCCGGCGTCGAACCGAGGCAGCGCGATCAGATCGCTCGTACGCTGATGCTGGAGGCTTTTTAGCTGGCTGTGAGCGGGTCTCTTTTGGGGAGTAGGGCCGGGTCTTTTGGAATAGAATCAAAGCTTGGCACTGTGATGCATAAATGACTGCCAAAGCAGGGTTGGGTTATGGTGCGCTCAAAATCCAATGATGGCTTGATCCATCGGTGACACGCGCACCCAACCCCGATACCCGTTAACGAATGTAAACCGTTTGGTGCGCACGGTGCACCCTACGTTCGGCGCCGGTGAAAATGCGCAGCGTAGGGCGCGCCGTGCGCACCATTGCCGAGCTTGTTCGCGGTTCAAGATCATCGTTGACCGCGTACTTGACGGGTATTGCAGCCAATCCGATCAATTTCCGAAGAGAGTCGTGGTCGAGGGTACGCAGACTTCCTCTTCCTTCTGAGTGTCGAGTTGATCGGCTCCAAACTGGTTGTTGACATGAATGCCTCTGACCAGCTCGTGTGGGGCTTGCCGTTGACACATATTGGTCACTCGTCGGACTCCGCCGCAATCTTGTTCGCGCTTGCACGCCGTCCCGGGGTTCGCTAAAGCATCCTCCGCGCACACCTTGCCGACGCGTTTGGCCTTGTAGCATAAGAGATGCGCCTCTGGATTCTTGATTCCTTCGCCGTTCTTGTTTACCGGCGTGCAGAGTCGTGTCGGTCCCTTGAGTGCGAACAAGGCCGGTTCCACTGTAAACTGGTCGGCTATTTCCACCTCCAGATCTTTTGGAAATCCCAGGTTGCATGAGCCGAGCAAGCCCGCATTCGTGCAATTCGTATCGGTTTTGCACTTGACCGTGGGGTTGCCTTCACACACCTTTTTGCTCTGCTCGACCTGGTAGCACTTGAAGTGGTCTACATTGTGGGTCAACGGATCCGGCGGCGCAATCGGGGCGAGTGGATCTTTGGCTGTAGGAACGAGCAGCCGATCGGGCTTTTCGGTCTGGACAAAGAGCGTTCCAAATTGGTTGTCTACCCGAATGTTGGTCTTCTTCTCAGTTCGGGGCGTGCGTCGACAGAAAGCCGTTGGAGTCTTGCCCTTACTGTTGCCACCGCAGTCTTCCTCGGTTCTGCAGGCGCGCAAGGGGTTCAACGGCGCTTCGGCGGTGCAGCTGCGCTTGACGGCTATTATGGCGTAGCTTTGCAGATGGGTCAGATCATCACTAATCCCTTCACCATTCTTGTCCGCCGGGGTGCATAGACCGCGGGGCTTTTTAATCACGAAGTCCTTATCCTCGAACTGGTCCAGCAGATTGACCTGCAGGCCTTTCGGAAAGGTACCGGAGACACAGAAGCTGGTTTCGTCGGTGACATTTTCTCCTTCCTGACCGCCACAGTCTTCTTCGGTGTCGCATTTACCTCCGGCATTGATCGGTGCATCATCTGCGCAAATGCTGCTTTTCGTAGGCCCGGTTTCGTAGCACAAAAAGTGATCCGGTTCCTGATCGCATGTCGGACACCCGACCATCAGCGTGGCCGTGGCAGCAGCGCTCACAGGGTTGTCGACAGACTGCACTTCTACGGTCACCGTGCCATCATTAGGCGCATCCTGCTGTGCAGTGAGCACGAAGGCACCCGTCGACAAACCCGGGAGCCGGAACAGAGGCACGGTCTGCGTGGGCTGGCCGTCGAGACCTGTAAGACTGGCCGCTACCCCTCCGCTGGTGTCCATGATCGTGGCCATATAGGCATCTTCGATGTTACCGACATTTTCGACCAGCAGCAGGAAGGTCGCTGTCCCGGGCTGAGGCAGTTGTTGGTTGGTCGGATCGAAATGGGCATCCACGCCCTGCTGACTGGCGATTGATACCACGGCCGTATCGCTGTTCTCGACCGCTTCGTTGGTTTCGGAAGTCGCAACGCCGATGAGTTCGATTTCACCGGGTACGGCAAAATCGAGCCCGTCCAGCGTGATCGAGACGTCCCGGAATGCTCCGGCATCGAGCGTGACGCTGCCGCTGCCTAATGTTGCCGCTACGCCGACTGGTCCGGCAGCCGCAAGGTCAAAGGTGTCTTGGGTCAGCCCGGTATTGGTCACCCGCATCTGATAGGTGGTGGTCGCCGTGCCTGCGGGCGGCGTGATCGCCACTTGGACTCCGTTCGCGACGACCTGCACCGTGCCGGCGGCCTGATCGCTGGTCGTCACGTTCGTCGTCGAAGTCGCGGTTACGGCGAAGATTCGATCGCCGGGCACAGTGTTGGCGGGTGGAGCAACGCTGAGCTGCACCTCGCGGAAATTGCTCGCGCCAGGCGGAACCTCGATCGTATTCTGTGCAAAGCTCGCGGCAAAGCCGGCGGGCAGATTGTGTTCAAGAGTGAAAGTGTCGGTTTCGCTTCCAGTGTTGGTCACACGTGCCGTAAAGAATGCACCCGTCCCGCGTCCGGCCGTTTGTTGGCTTGGGCTGAGATCGATGTCCACGCCTTGCGCCTGGGTCGGAACGGCCGGCAAGAGGGGCTCGCCTTCCAAAAGAAGATTTGCGGAGACACTACCCGACGTGCCATTCAGGGCGGATACGCTGAAACCGTATTCGCCAAGCGCAGCGAGCGGGGCCGAAGTCAGCGTGACATCGACGTTGGTTTCACCGCCCGCGGGAAGAGTGACTGAAGAGACCAGGTCGACCCACTCTTGGGGGACGCCCTGCACCGACAAGTCGTATGTCACTTGTGCACCGCTCGGATTCTTGACCGTCAAGTCATAAACGGCAGCTTCGCCCGGTCGTTTGGTTTGTCTTGGTGGGTCGATGCCGAGAATCTGGTTGCTGGTCACAAACGTTGGGGGCAGGGTGAGCCGGCCGGCGGTGCCGCTAAAGGTAAAATCAACGCTGGTGTCCAGAGTGATTGCTCTGGCCTCGCCCGGCTGCATGTTTGAGACCTTGGTATCCCAGGTGATGGTGCGATCCGAAACGAGCCCTCCCAGTCGGAACGCCCATGCCAGCGTGTCAAAGTTGGCAGCGGTAACGACTTCTGTCGGTGGAATGTTGAATGAATGATCAACGACGTCGACGTCCGTATCGTTCGGGATTTGGACGCGGGCCGTTACCGGGATGCCCAGCGCTTCCGTGAGTTCATAAATAATGAGGCCGTCGGCGCTGGCGGTGTGAAGGAGCCCGTCGGACGCCGACATTCGAGTGACTTCGGATAGTGCTTCGATGCTGCTGGTGACCGGGTCGCTTGGGAATGCGGCGTCTACGACAAAAATCTGCGGCGTCTCATCCAGCTCACCGGGCAAGCCGAAACCAAGACTGGCGAAAGCGAACAGATCGCTTCCCAAAGAGACGGCGGCACCGACGCCGCGGGCACCCCGTGCGAGCGTTTTCGTAGCGACCAGCTGCGGGTTGCGTGCATCGCTGATATCCAGAGTTGCCAGCACGACATTACCGCTTAATCCCGGAATCCCGAACTGGTCGCCCCAGCCCCCACTGCTCGCAACTGCGAACGCGCGGTCACCGTCCATGGCCATACTTGAGATTTGTACCGTACCGGGAATCTGCAATTCGTTCGCATCCAGCACAGTCATGTTCGAAGGGTCGCTGATATCGACGACGCGAATCCGGCCGACGCCGGTCTGCGTCGCCGAACCGGTCGAGGTGCTGCTCAGAAGGTAGAGCGTATCGGCATCCACCTGACGAACGCTAAAGATCGTATGATCACCGCCATTTTGATTGCAGCCCGGCGTGTTGCCGATGCCGTCATTGTTGGTGCCTTGGGTGTTCAACAAGACATCGTCCAGGAAGAGGGCCGTCGGATCGGAGATGTCGATCGACAACAACTCGCCGTTCTGGGCGAAGACATTCAAACCGGTCAGACAGTTCAGCAGGGTCGTGACAAAGGCGTGGGTGTCGGTAACGACCAGACCGCTGCCGGCAAAATTGTACGGAATGTTCGGTGTACAGCCGAGCAGCTGAGGATTCTCGGCATCGGCCAAAGAATAGGTACAGAGCTGAGTGGTGTTTCCACCTCGGACTGCAACGAGTTGATCATTGTGCATAGCCAACGTGCTTGCCGCAGAACTGACCGTGCGAAGCAGCTGCGGAGCATCGGGAATGCTCAGGTCGAAGACGTTGATCCCGGTCGAACCAGCCATGTATAGCAGATCCCCGTTGCGGATCGATCCGGCAGCCCCGGCAACGGGCGCTTGACCGACCAGCCGCAGGGGATCATCCGGGCGGAGTTGGTACACGAACAGCCCATCATTGGCACTGACATAGGCGAAGGCGCCATCCGCTGCCATACCCCGCGGTTCTCCGGTCTGATCGATCTGCTGGCTGATCGAGAAATTGGTCTTATCGGCGACATTGACGGTGATGATCCGTGGCGTATCGGCTTGTTCGCCAAGACTGGTCAGCGCCAGGCAGGAAGCGTTCAGCGATGTCAGATTCCCCGCACCCCGCGCCGCGCGGTTCAGCACTTGCGTGTGGATGAGTACGGGATTGCGCGGATCGGTAACATCGACCGAGGCAAGAACGATATTGCCTGTCGGAGCCCGGTCATTGACGTCGCCTTCCTTGAATCCACCTTCACTGCCAAGGATATATGCCGTGTTGCCAACGATCTGAATGTCGGAGAGCAATGTGGTCCCCGGGATTGGCAGTTCCTTGACGATGGCGTTGTTCAACGATGGATCATCGCTGTTGATGTTGGCGGGATCACCGATGTCTACGACCAGGAGCCGTCCGATTCCGATCTGAGTGTCCGTGCCGGTCGAGGTGCTGCTGACGACCAGCAGTGTCGTTGGATCGGCGAGCGCCGCGGCGGGCATGAAAAAGTCGCCGCCCATTTCGGTGATGATGGTCTCGTTGCCCAGCTGGTTGGTCGTCAGGTTGTCATTGAAGAGCGTGTCATCGAGCTCAAGGGAGGATGGGTCGCTGACATCGAACGACAGCACTGTACCGTTTTGTGCGGTGACGTCACCGCCATTGAAAAGGACCTGGGCCGCGGCGACAAAGGCGGCGTTGCCGTTGACGACCAAGTCCTGCGCGAAAATATAACCCACGCCGAGTGTATCGTTGAGGACCGGATCCGTTGGCGTCCCTGCACCGGAAAGATCGAATGAAAGCAGATCGGAAAATCCTGATGCAAACGTTCCGGCGTTGACGGCGAACAGTTGGTCGCCGTCAACGACACCCCGCGTCGACGAGGCGCCGATGACGGCTCCGGTCCGAGCCGGATTGGTCGGGTCGGAGATATCGACGACATGCAGGCTGCCGACGCCAAGCTTGTTGCCGTGCACATAGGCGACATCGCCGTTCAGCGTGACGCCCCGAAGATCGTCAATGGTACCGAAGTTGCCTTTGAACTCGCTGGCCGGCAGATGGGCTGCAAGTTCCAGGGTGCAGCCGCTGGTTGCAGCAATGCTTTCGAGGGAGAATGTGTTGGTGACCGTGCTCATGCCGGGCGGAACGACGTTGGGTGTCACTGATAGATCTGCGGCGATGGGCGAGCCCATGAGCACAATACCGGATCCGGTGCCGCCCGGAAGTGATTGTCCGATCGGATCGGTCACATGGACTTCGAGCGTATGTTGACCGAGAGCGAAGCCGGTCGTATCGAGCGGCCCAAGGTCGAGATCGAGCAGCGAACTCTCGACGGTCAACGTGGTTTGGATCGGCGTCGAGGCAAAAACTTCCTGACCGCTTGGGTCCAGCACACGGTACGAAACCAACACGTCCTGCTGCTGATTGACTGCGTTGAGCAGACGCGTCGATACGGCGATTTGGGCGCCGGGGTCTGCAAACGGCGGATCGGCCGTCACCTCGATGATGGACAGAACATCGTTGCGGACGGTCAACGCGCCTTGGGCTGACCTGGTGATGTCGGGAAAGCCATCCACCGACGCATCGACGCTGAAGTCGAACGCCAGGAGTTCCGTTGTCGATGTCTGGGTCAAGGTGGCGAAAATCCCTGACGAGACTTCGTTTCGATCGAGCGTGACCGAGGTTTGATTCAAGTCGCCAAGGACGCCACCCGGCAGAGCGGACAGAGCGAGATTGTAGGTGGATCTCTCGGTGCCGATATTGCGCAGCCGCACTTCAAACGTGGTCGGGACCTGGGGCTGAGCGACTTGGCTATTCGGCAGCTGAATGATTTCAAAGTCGTGTCGGGCGAGAGCGGATGCGGTAACAGCAAATGAATCCAACGCGCTGCCGATACCGTTCACTGCCGCCAGAATGTCGGCTTCCGTCGTTGCGTTGGCCAGCGCCTCACGGGCGGTATTGAGCTCCGGGATAAAGGATGACAGAGTTGGATCGTTTGTTAAGAGGTTGATAATGGCGTTTAGGTTTGCCAGAACCTGGCTTTTGGGTACGCTGCTGGTGGGGTTTTGGACGAGGTCGGTCAGGGCAATACTGAGGTCGTTGAGGCGTTGGGCGAGGTTGGGGTTGCCCAATTGATTTGCTGCAACGGCTGCGGTTCCGATTGCATCAACCCCAGGGACGACCACTTGGACAGGAATTCCTATGTTCCGTGGATCCGGGGCAACGAAGTTAGCCGTGATGCCGGCCAGGAGCAAGGTATTGAGTGGCGTTCCTGTCGACGGGGTGAGCGTGACGGTCTGAGTACTGGATTCACCGGGATTCAGTACGGTCGGGTTCAGACCGCTCAGATTCAGATCTGTTGGTAGATCTAAATCAAAGGTCACATTCTCGGTGACATTGCCGACAGCTTCAATCGACAGTTCGACATCGACTGGTGTCCCAGGGGACGTGCTGACAGCTGGCGGGCCACTTGTCAACCGTACTCCGTGAATCTCAGGTACGATGAAAGTTCCAGCGGCTGTCGCTGTGTTCGATGCATTCGTTGTGCTGGTAACCTCGACATCGAATGACTCATTGGATCCTGACGCCGGAACTTGGCTTGCCGGTCGCAAACAGAGGCCGACTTCTGCCGTCTCGCCTGGCGGGATCGTAATCCGTGGCACGCTTGTTTGTGGGGCAAATCCGGCGGGCACATTTACGAACTCGAAACTGAAGGTGTCTGAAGATGGCCCTGGATTTTTGATGCCAATGCGAAATGCAGTGGGTACTTCTACGCCGCCGAAAGGAACGGTGAATAAAGGGTCCGGCAAAATGCTGGTGGCAAGCCCTGAGCCACCGGTCGAGCCAAGCGTATCAAATCCCGGCAATGCTGGAGGATGAACCATAAAATCATCGATAGACGGATCAATGGAAGCAACAAGCAGGGCGGTCAGAAATTCAGCCTGAAAGCTAAAGAGGGCGATCGATGGTACAACTGAAACGCCCCCGAAAGATCCTCCAAAACCTTTGGCCAGCTTAAAGAGAACGTTTTTCTTCTCCTTAATAAACTCTGCCTGTTTGATCGCGTTGATAATCTGCTGTGCCTGTGCGGCTGCTGATGCTTCTGCCTCCGCAGCTGTGACCTCGCCCGCAATGATTTCTTCGCTGACTGTAACTTGGATACCGTCATACTCGACAATAGCCTGGTGCGCGCCGTTTTCGGACACAAAGATGGTATCGTGAGTCTGGGAGTCAAGCTCCATCCAAGCAATCGTCGGTTTCCCATTCACCTCAACCATTGCGCTCGGCACGAAGACAATTTTGTCCTGCTGAACGGTTTGTATAATCCTGGCGTTAGCCTCCTCGGAGAGTGGCAAAACGGCAAGCGTGTCAAGTTGAGTCGAATCGATCACGGTCAGCGGGAAACCGGCATCGATGATTGCCTGAGAGAAAATTTGATCCGAAGATACGGTCATGTTCGGTGGGTTCAATCGGCCAAGGATCAAGCCTTCGAGAACGCTATCCGCCATCCCGCGGACGAATCTGGAACGGTCCTTAGTAATTGCAGATTGGATAGAGGAAAGGATGACTTGCGGAGAATTTTGTAGGATATCGGTTTCAAGAGCGAAGGTTCCTGCATTGGTCAACGGATCAAATTGCACTTTGCTCGAAACAGCGATGATGCGTGGGGTCACGAAGTACGATCTTGCGAGAAGAAGTGAATCAGCGTTGGACGGAGGCGTGTCGGAGGAGAAGAAGAAAGCCTGTGATAAAAGCGATGTCGTTTGAATCGCAACGAGTCGCTGCAGAGAGAGTAAGTCGTTGCGTGCCGCAGCTTGCGCAGTCTGATCCCCCTGTTCCACCAACGGAATTGTGGCATCGAGTTGAGCGGTAAGATCGGTGAGGATCGGTCCGCCTGCATCCAGTGCTGCGCCATCTTGTGCGGCCACAGATATATTGAGTGTGACGATATCTTGCTCGTGAAAGGCGCGGGAGCCATCGATGTCGATCATAGAACCGCCGCCATTTTGGCGCGCCACAAAGCCAATTCGATCAAAAAGGGTCTTTTCAACGGTGCGGTTTTGAATCTGTCCTCCCGGCTGCAATGAGTGCATCGTGACCTTCAGAAACAGCCCGGTCAGGAGTTGATTTCCAAACGGGAAGTCAGTCTGTACTTCCTGATAATCTTGGCCACGAATAATTTCGGTTTGCAGGGGGTTAACATTGGCCTCATCAGCCAGGGCGACATAGGGCGAGTAGGTATGCGTCGTCAGGGAAAAGATTGCTGACAATGTCTTGGAATGAATAAAGTGCCCAAAAGAAAGCGGAGTACCGACCAACTCGACCGTACCGAAGGTCTTTTCTAATACCGTTTCGGTATCTTGGCCACTGCCGCCAGTGAGCAGAGTTGCTGCTGGGGTAGTAATCTCTCGATCCAGCCGGACAGTCACCTTATGCCGCAGATCGTCCGCCACTTCCGAAAATGTACCCTACGATGCAGCAAACGTATGCCCGACCTGTGCCTCGGCAAACGCC